>ULYE01006616.1_pt1 | contig 16076 bp, 8 predicted proteins | sample 1961921 | NCBI WGS metagenome assembly ULYE01 (sample SAMEA4835856, study PRJEB28245) | human gut metagenome | biome: gut microbiome; material: fecal sample | place: Denmark | collected 2008 | reverse complement strand
TTCCGTGAGTTCTGTGGGAACCATAAGTTAAGGAGCCATAAGTTGAGAAGCTATAAGTTAAGGAACTGTAATTAGGTATAAACCATACGATATTAAGGGTGTTTTTCGTTTTTCTTCATTTTTTCACATAAAACGAGAAACACCCCTTTTATTAATAAAAAACACCCCTATTCTCTTAACCTCTTGTTATAATTTTGCACCAGAAACCCAAGTAAAAGCCTAAAGCAGAATTATAAATTAACAATAACTTAAAACCAAAAATTATGACAATTAAACCAAAATTTGTCCGCACAGCCATGCTTGTGACTGTAGCTCCCGTGTATCTTTGTGAAGTAAACAGATTAATGAACAATTAAGACATTATCCAAATGAATAAGAAATTTATTTTAGCATCCTTGGCAGCCACAATGGCTCTCACTGCCAACGCGCAGAGCATGAAGGTGCAAGGCACTGTTGTAGACACCAACAACGAGCCTATCATTGGCGCATACGTTAAGGTTAAGGGTTCGACAAAGGGTGTTGTTACAGATATCGACGGCAACTATACCATCGACGTCGACAAGAACGCCACACTCGTTGTGAGCTACGTGGGCATGGCCAACCAGGACGTAAAGGTGGGCAGCCGCAACCAGATAAATATCGTAATGAAAGAGAACGCCAACGACCTTAACGAGGTTGTGGTTATCGGTTACGGTCAGGTTAAGAAGAGCGACCTTACCAGCTCTATATCTGCCATCAAGGGCGACAAGCTTGAGAAGCTGTCTACCGGCAACGTTATGAATGCCCTCCAGGGACAGGTCAATGGTGTGCAGGTTAGTGGTGCCGGTGGTCCTGGCGCTACGCCACGAGTTATCATCCGCGGTGTGACGACCGTCAACGGATCAGACCCTCTCTACGTTGTAGACGGTATGCCGGTAGGCAACAACATCAACTTCCTCAACCAGAACGACATCGAGAGCATGCAGGTGCTTAAGGACGCATCGGCTTCGGCTATCTATGGTACACGAGCCTCAAACGGCGTTGTGCTCATCACAACCAAGAAGGGCAAGAAGGGCGAGGCCAAGTTCAACGCTTCGGCAACCGTAGGTCTGCAGACATTGAATAAGCAGAAGATGGCAGGCTCTAAGGAATACAAGCAGGTGTTTGACGCACGCTATGCCAACGACGGCAACCAGTCGCCGTTCAAGGGTACAGACGAGGTGTATACCGACTGGTGGAAGGAGTGTCTTAACGACGTTGCTGTACAGCAGAGCTACGACCTCTCGTTCTCGGGCGGTACCGACAAGCTTATCTATTCGGGCAGCATCGGCTACTACAAGCAGGACTCTCAGTACAAGGTGGGTCAGTGGCAGAAGCTCTCTGCACGCTTCTCTACAGAGTACAACTTCAACAAGATAGTAAAGGCAGGTATCGACTTCACTCCTCGTTACGAGCAGTGGGACGACACACCAAACCTTATGGGAGCCATAATGTCTATGGACCCAACCACTCCGGTGATGCGCGACAAGAGCGAGTGGACAAGCAATCCTTACAACAACTATGCCCGTTCGCACAACAACGAGGAGCATAACCCAGTGGCTAATATGAACCGTATGGACTCAGGCGCAAGCGAGTATGGCTTGCTCGCCACACCTTACATCAGCCTTACACCTATCAAGGGTCTTACCTTCCGCTCGCAGTTTGGTATGAACGCACGCTTCCGCCGTACCGATACGTTCAACGTAAACTTCTTCATCGACAACCTCGAGAAGAACGACAACAACAACGCCAAGCGCAGGATGGAGAACTGGGTGGACTGGAACTGGACCAACACCGTGAACTATACCAACACCTTCGCCAAGAAGCACAACGTAAACCTCATGGGTGGCTACACTATGGAGCGCTTCCAGGACTACTGGGCAGAGGCCTACTCGGAGAATATTCCTAACAACGACCCAACCTTGCGCTATCCAAGCTCGGGCACAAAGAACCCTGCAGCATCAGGTACCGACTCCTTTACATCGCTCATCTCGTACCTCGGTCGTGTGATGTACAACTACGACGAGAAGTACTACCTCACAGCTACTGTACGTGTCGACGGCTCGTCTAAGTTCTCTAAGGACAACAAGTGGGCTACATTCCCATCAGTTTCGGCAGCTTATCGCTTGACCGGCGAGGAGTTTATGAAGAACCAGAAAATCTTTGACGACATCAAGATACGTGCCGGTTGGGGTAAGGTGGGCAACCAGAACATCGACAACTCGGCATACCTCAGCTCTATCGGAACAACCGAGTATGTATTTGGACAGACACCAATACGCGACATCGGTTCTACCGTATCAGGCATAGGCAATCCTACCCTTAAGTGGGAGACAGTGGAAGACTGGAACGTTGGTCTCGACCTCGCTCTCTTGCAGAGCCGCTTGAAGATTACAGCCGACTACTTCAACAAGACATCTCACGATATGCTTATGAAGAAGGACAACCTCCTTATCCTCGGTTATCCTATGTGGAACGGACAGATGTGGGAGAACGTAGGTAAGATGAAGGCTACCGGATGGGAGCTCGGCATCAACTGGAACGACCATATCTCCGACTTCACATACGGCGTAGGTCTTAACCTCTCGCAGGTAAAGAACAAGGCCCTGAAGCTCAACGGCGACTATATCTGGACCGGCAATTTCTCTGGCGACTGGATTGTACGCAACGCAGAGGGCGAGTCGCTCAGCCAGTTCTGGGGTTATCAGACCGACGGCATCTTCCAGAACGCGACCGAGGTTAAGTCGTACACCAACGAGCACGGTACACCTCTCCAGCCTAACGCACAGCCTGGCGACCTCCGCTTTGTCGACCGCAACAACGACGGCGTTATCGACTCGAACGACAAGAAGTGTATCGGCAACCCGTTCCCAGACCTAATGATGGGTCTCAACCTCAACGCCGCATATAAGGGCTTCGACCTCGTGGCCAACTTCTACGGCACATTCGGCAACGACATCTACAACCTCAACAGGGGACGCTACTCAGGTGAAGGCGGTCAGAATGTATATGCCGGAACCTACAACAAGACATGGCGCGAGGACAACAAGGGAGCCGAGTTCCCACGTCTTTCAGCCAACGATGCCAACATGAACTACAAGCGCGTAAGCGACTTCTTCGTAGAGGATGGTTCTTACTTCCGTTGCAAGCTCCTGCAGATTGGCTACACACTGCCAAAGCAGTGGTTCAACAACAAGCTCAACCTGCGTCTGTCGTTCTCGGCTCAGAACCTCTTCACCATCACTGGCTACTCGGGTGCCGACCCAGAGACAGCCTCAATGGGTAGAAGCGTTACAGAGGCAGGTATCGACTACAGCGGTTATCCTAACCCACGCACCTTCCTCTTCGGTGTGAACATGAGCTTCTAAGGAGTAAATATACATAATGTGTAACAACAATAAAACAAGCATATCAATTATGAAAAGATATATTATAGGTTTGACAATGATGTCGGCTCTGTCTTTGGGCATGACCTCATGCTCTGATTTCCTTGAAGAGCCAATCCGCGGTCAGCAGGATATGACAAACTATTTCACCAACGAAACGGAGTGCGCCAAGCAGATTACAGGCTGCTACAACTTCCTCGACGGTCGCGACTGGTGGCAGATATACAAGTTCTACAACCTTTGCAACATCACTACCGACGACTGCTGGATGGGCAACACATCACAGGACCCAGGCGAGTATCGCGTGGCTTGTATGTTCACTGGCAACACCATCGAGCTTGGCACAGCTTGCCAGAACTTCTGGCAGTACCGCTATAAGGGCATCACACAGTGCAACATCGCTATCGAGAAGACCTCGAAGCTTACCTTCTTGGACGAGAAGTATAAGAAGCGCCTTATCGCTGAGGCTAAGTTCTTGCGCGGTTTCTATTATCTCGACCTCGTCAAGAACTTCGGCGGTGTGCCTCTCACGCTTACGCTTAAGATGCCTTCAGAGGTGCAGGGCGTAGAGCGTGCGTCTAAGGAGGATACATACGCACAGATTGCGAAGGACTTTACGGAGGCAGCTGTCGACCTTCCTTCACGTTCGGAGCAGGATCCTAAGGACGTAGGTCATGCCACACGTGGCGCTGCCTTGGGCTTCCTTGCCAAGGCTTACCTCTACTCGGGCAACTACGAGGAGGCAGAGAAGGTGCTTCAGGAACTCTGCTGCCGCGGCTCTTTCGCTGGCAATACACCAGAGTATAAGCTTATGGACGACTTCGGCAAGGTTTGGAATGTCGACTATAACAACAACGACGAGAGCCTCTTCGAGATACAGACACTGGACGACACACAGTATGGTCTTGGCGAGCGCTACTCGGTAATAGTAGGTTCACGCAACGATTCTGGTTGGGCTTGGGGTCTGCCTACAAGCGACCTTGAGAATGCCTTTAAGGCAGCCGGCGACAACATCCGCCTTAAGTACACCATCCTCCACGACGGTCAGACCGATGTGCCGGGCGACCCAACATGGACAGTGGACAATCCTTACGTCATCGCTGCAGACAAGCACAAGTCGGGACGTTGCAACATGAAGCTCTTCATCCCGGTAGGCAAGCGTCCAAGTCCGTACGATGCAGCTCACAACCCGCTCAACATCCGCTTGCTGCGTTATGCCGAGGTGCTGCTTATGTATGCCGAGGTAGAGAACCAGCTTGGTCATGACAGCGAGGCACAGTGGGCTTTGAACGAGGTTCGCGGACGTGTCAATCTCCCGACAATATCATCTACCGGTAAGGAACTTCGCGATGCCATCCGTGCTGAGCGCCGCCTTGAGCTTGCCCTTGAGGGCACCCGTCTTGACGACCTTCGCCGTTGGAAGATGGACGACGGCAAAACTATGATGGAGCACGTGTTTGGTCCTAACGGCTCGTTTGTTAAGTACAATATGGCGACATCTACCGACCCGTACGAGACAACCAACCAGTTGGAGAACAGCAATGAGGGCATAAACTTCCAGGCTCCACGCGACCTGCTCTTTGCTATCCCTAACTCGGAGATAACAATGTCGAACGGTTCTATCAAGCAGAACCCTGGATATAATTAATATGTTTAATATAGGTTTTCACGGTATTACGCTTGCATTGATGCTCTCCGCATCGGTGCAGGCGTCTGCCCAAACACATTACACAGTGCTTCCCTCGTCGCCCCAGCAGCATATACAGCATTTTGGCGCGAGCGACGCATGGAGTATGCAGTTCATCGGACTTTGGCCCGAACGGCAGCAAGAGCAGGTAGCCGACTGGTTCTTCTCATCAGAGAACGATGCCCAAGGCAAGCCTAAAGGCATAGGTTTGTCTATCTGGCGATTTAACCTTGGAGCCGGAAGTGCCGAACAGGGCGATAAGGCACAAATCAATTATGCCACCCGTACAGAGTGCTTCCTCAATGCCGACGGCACCTACAACTGGTCGAAGCAGGCTGGACAGCGTCGCTTTCTGAAGCTTGCCAAGGAGCGTGGTGTACCTTATATATTAGCTTTCTGCAATTCGGCTCCGGTCTATTTCACCAAGAACGGACTGGCAACCAACACCGGACGTGGCGGCACAATCAATCTGCGCGACGATTGCTACGACGACTTTGCACGCTTTATGGCTACATCCATCAAGGGCATAGAGCAGCACGATGGGGTGAAAATCAACTATATCAGTCCGTGCAATGAGCCTGACGGACATTGGAACTGGCTCGGACCTAAGCAAGAAGGTTCGCCAGCCACCAACCGAGAGTTGGCTCATGTGGCACGCGAGCTGGGCAAGGCTCTGTCGAAGCAGAAGCTTAAGACAGAGATTTTGGTAAACGAATCGAGCGACTATCGCTGCATGCTTGGCACACACGAGGCCGACTGGCAGCGTGGCAACGAGATAAAGGCTCTGTTCTCAAAGGACAGCACCGACACCTATGTGGGCAACGTCAAGAATCTGCCCCAACTGATTGGAGGCCACAGCTATTGGACCAACACGCCGCTCGACTATATGCGCCAGTGTCGTATGCAGATACGCGAGGCATGCAAGGAGCAGGGCATAAAGTTCTGGCAAACCGAGATTTGCATCATGGGCAACGACGAGGAGATAGGTGGCGGAGGCGGCTACGACTTCTCCATGAAGACAGCCCTCTATGTGGCACGTGTCATCCACCACGACCTTTGCTATGCCAATGCCGAGAGCTGGAGCTGGTGGCGTGCTGCCGGTGGCGACTACCGCGACGGCTTGCTGCGTGTGTACAGCAACGACCAGTGGAAGACGGGCTATGCCGTCGACTCGAAGTTGCTTTGGTCGCTTGGCAACTACAGCCGTTTTGTACGTCCGGGAGCACAGCGTTTCGACATAAAGACAACCGGCGAGGACGGCAAGGAGATAGCCGAAGGCTTCAACGACCCTAAGGGTGTGATGTGCTCGGCTTACCGCAACAGCAATGGCAAGTGGGCTATTGTAGCCATCAACTATTCGGAAGACATAAAGCCTGTGAAGTTTGATGTAGACGGACAGGGCATCAAGACATGGAAGATGTACCGTACAAGCGACATCTCGGCAGAGAGCTTGGCACCCGTCGGAACATCAGACGGCACGACAACTTTGGCTCCACGAAGCATCACCACATTTGTAGAAGAATAAAAATCAATAGATATACACATGAAACAGACAAGCAAGATATTCTTGAGTCTCGCTCTTATGTCGTCGTTGGCGACAGGTGCGTTTGCTGCCCCGGCTACGGGTTTAGCCCCACAAGTGGACAGCAAGAACACGTTTGTGGCAGGCAATAAGACCTTCCTTCTTAACGGAAAGCCATTTGTGGTTAAGGCGGCTGAGATTCATTATCCACGTATTCCGCGTGAGTATTGGGAGCACCGCATCAAGATGTGCAAGGCTCTCGGCATGAATACCATCTGCATCTACATATTCTGGAACCTGCACGAGCAGCGCGAGGGAGTGTTCGACTTTACCGGTCAGAACGACGTTGCCGAGTTCTGCCGACTGGCTAAGAAGAATGGTATGTACGTCATTGTGCGTCCCGGACCTTATGTTTGTGCCGAGTGGGAGATGGGCGGACTGCCTTGGTGGTTGCTCAAGAAGAAGGATATACGCCTTCGCGAGCAAGACCCCTACTTTATGTCGTGTGTCGACCGCTTCGAGAAGAATGTTGCCAAGCAGCTTGCTCCGCTTACCATACAGCACGGCGGACCTATCATTATGGTTCAGGTGGAGAACGAGTATGGCAGCTACGGCGAGGACAAGGCATACATATCGCAGATTCGCGACACCCTGCGCAAGTACTGGGACACATCCAACGCCAAGACCACGCTGTTTCAATGCGACTGGAACTCGAACTTCGAGAAGAATGGTCTCGACGACCTTACATGGACAATGAACTTTGGTACGGGTGCCAAGATAGACGATCAGTTTAGCCGTCTTCGCGAGTTGAGGCCCAATTCGCCGCTTATGTGTTCGGAGTTCTGGAGCGGATGGTTCGACAAGTGGGGCGCACGTCATGAGACACGACCCGCAAAAGATATGGTTGCAGGTATTGACGAGATGCTCTCGAAGGGCATTTCCTTCTCGCTCTATATGACACACGGAGGCACATCGTTTGGTCATTGGGCTGGTGCCAACTCGCCCGGATTTGCTCCCGACGTAACCTCTTACGACTACGATGCGCCCATCAACGAGTATGGCGAGCCTACCGAGAAGTTCTGGCTCTTGCGCAAGACTCTCGAGAAGTATGCCGACAAGAAGCTGCCGGCTGTCCCAGGAAAGGTTGCCGACATCATCTCCATACCAAAGCTAAAGCTCCAGAACATGGCACCTATATATATTGGTGTAGACAGCACAGCCGAGAGCCGTGATGTGCAGACCTTCGAGGAGATGAATATGGGCTACGGTTCGATGATATACAACACCAAGTTGCCCGAGATAGCCAACGGCTCTATGCTGCATATCAATGGTCACGACTTTGTGCAGGTATTCATCAACGGCAACTATATAGGCAAGATAGACCGTGTAAAGAACGAGCGCTCATTGCCAATGCCTGCCACAAAGAAGGGCGACAAGCTTACACTCTTGGTAGAGGGGATGGGCCGTATCAACTTCGGCAGAGCCATAAAGGACTTCAAGGGACTGGTAGACGACGTAACCCTTACAGCCGATGTGGATGGCGACGAGCTTACATGGAATCTTAAGGACTGGCGTATGCGCCGCATTGCCGACGACTATCAGACAGCCCGTCGTGCCATGACCACTCCGCACAACGACCTTGCTCTTGCATACAACACACCGTCGAACATTGGCTATTACAAGGCAACCTTTAAGCTTAAGAAGACCGGCGACACCTTCCTTAATATGGAGACATGGGGTAAGGGTCAAGTATATGTCAACGGTCATGCCTTGGGCAGATTCTGGAGCATAGGTCCACAGCAGACTCTCTATTGTCCGGGTTGTTGGCTAAAGAAGGGCGACAACGAGATTGTGGTGCTCGATGTGGTTGGTCCTAAGGACCCCGTGGTATGGGGACAGACCAAGCCCGAGCTTGACAAGCTGCAGCTGGAGAAGTCGGCTAAGCACAACAACATAGGCGACAAGCCCGATCTCAACTCGGCTACACCAGTGGCAAAGGGCGAGACACAGAGCGGCAATGGTTGGCAAACTATCAAGTTTGGCGCTTCTGCAATGGGCAGGTATGTAGCCATCGAGTGTCTTGACACCCACGACGGCAAGCCAGTAGCCATAGCCGAGCTGTATCTGCAAGGCTCCGATGGCAAGCGTTTGTCTCGCGACCAGTGGGAGGTGAAGTATGCCAACTCGGAGAATTTGCAAGGCAATCACACTGGCGACAAGGCTTTCGACCTACAGGAGTCTACCTACTGGCAGATTGAGAAGGACGCCACAGCGCCCCACCTGCTTGTAATCGACCTTGGCAAGGCTCAAACGCTAACGGCTCTTGAGTATCTGCCACGTATGGAGCAGGGTGCTCCGGGCAGCGTCAAGGGGTACAGAGTCTTTGTGTATTAAGCTTTTCGAATCCACAGAATGGCCTACGCTTCGCGAGGCAAGAATCCACAGAAATGATTGCTTGCGTCGCCGAAAGCTATCATTTCTGTGTCGTCTGTCGTATGACGCACAGCGTCTATACGCTCTGTGGATTCCAAAAGCTTAACCCGTAGGCTTCTGTGACATCTGTGAGTTCTGTGGGAACTACAAGCAAATAACCGATTTGTACACCTTTTTTAACGATAATGTGCACCACATTTTTAATCTAATATAGTACTTTTGCAGTATAGTAAACCCAATAACAAAATAAATCTAATGAACAATTCTTTACGTAGTTCGCTTGCCGCTTTACTCCTAATAAGCGCCGCTAACGGTGCCTTTGCCGAGCAAAACAAAGTGACGTCGCCGGATGGGCGACTTATTGTAAATGTTGAAGACCACGCCGGTAGACTTTTCTATGACGTTACATACGATGGCAAGCAGATGATGCAGCCTTCGCTGTTGGGCGTTGTTGCCAACGTTGGCGACTTCAGCCAGAACCTTGTGTATAAGTCGGTGGACAACCGAAAGGTGGATAACAGCTACACCATGCGTACTACCAAGGTATCGCTTGTACACTATAAAGCCAATGAGATGAGCGTTACCTACACCAACGACAAGAAGTTGCCCGTTGTTGTAAAGTTCCGTGTATCCGATAACGACATCGCCTTCCGCTACGAGTTTGGCGAGGTGAACGACCACACACACATCATTATAGACGATGAGAAGACCGCCTTCCGCCTTCCGTCGCAAACCACCACATTCCTTTCGCCGCAGTCGGACCCGATGGCTGGATGGAAAGGAACAAAGCCGAGCTACGAGGAAGAGTACACTCCGGACGCTCCATTGACAGCCAAGTCGAAGTACGGAAAGGGTTATACCTTCCCTTGTCTCTTCCATGTGGGCAATGACGGCTGGGTACTTGTAAGCGAGACGGGCACCCACGGCAACTATCCCGGCTGCCGACTCTCCGACTATTCTGCCGACAAAGGCTACACAGTAGAGTTCCCGATGCCGGGCGAGTGCGAAGGACGCGGCGCTTCTAACGCTGCCTTTGCTCTGCCCGGAGCAACACCTTGGCGCACCATTACCGTAGGCTCGTCGCTCAAGCCGATAGTGGAGACCACCGTTAGCTATGATGTTGTGGAGCCATTGTACGAAGCTTCGAAGCAGTACAAGCCCGGACGCTACACTTGGAGTTGGCTTATCTGGCAGGACAACTCTGCCAACTACGACGACCAGAAGCAGATGGTGGACCTCGCGGCAACAATGGGCTACGAGTATGTATTGGTTGACGCACTGTGGGATCAGCAGCCAGGACGCGAGGGTATAGCCGAACTTAGCCGCTACGCACAGTCGAAGGGCGTAAGCCTTATACTGTGGTACAACAGCAACGGCTTTGCCAACGATACTCCACAGACTCCACGCAACTGCATGAACACTGTCATTGCACGTAAGAAGGATATGAAGTGGATGCAGTCGATAGGCATAAAGGGCATAAAGGTCGACTTCTTCGGAAGCGACAAGCAGCACGTTATGCAGTTGTACGAGGACATCCTTAGCGACGCCAACGACTACGGATTGCAGGTTATCTTCCACGGATGCACCTTGCCACGAGGCTGGGAGCGCATGTTCCCCAACTTTGTATCGAGCGAGGCTGTGCTTGCTTCGGAGAACGTATACTTCCTGGAGCACCACGCAAAGCAGGAAGGCTTCGAGCTTACCATGCACCCATTCTGCCGCAACACGGTAGCCGCAATGGACTGGGGTGGCACCATTATGAACCGCTATATGTCTCGCGACAACAAGAGTCGTCATCGCCGTTACACCTCCGACGTGTTTGAGATGGCAGCCGCCATTGTAAATCAGGCAAGCATACAGTGTATAGCCATTTATCCAAACAACCTCTCCGAGTTGCCACAGCACGAGATCGACTTCCTAAAGAGTGTGCCAACAACATGGGACGAGACCCGTTTTATTGATGGCTATCCCGGCAGATATGTTGTATTGGCACGCCGTCATGGCGACAAGTGGTATGTTGCCGCACTCAACGGCACCAACAAGCCACTCTCCCTCAACCTCTCTCTGCCTATGCTTGCAGGCAAGCAGGTTACCTACCACTACGAGACAGCCGACAAGAAGAGCCTTTGGCCAAAGTCGGATGTCAAGACCACAAAGGTTGGAAAGGACGGAAAAATGAAGATTGTGATGCAGCCAATGGGTGGCAGCATCGTGTATTAGCAACATGCTCTCCTTGATCGTCATGCTGGAGTGATCTCCCCGATAAACTCCAGTTTGTATCACTCCAAATATCGGATGAACTCAATATATGGCTCCATATAAAGCTCCCCAATGTTACATCGGCTGGCACATTAGCCCCCATAAAGGCTAATGTGTCAGCTTGTTATTTATTGATAACCAACGACTTATGTTGTTTTTACCCTCAAAATGGCAGATTGTTACATATAAACAAAAATTATTTTGGTTCTTCCGATATTTAGAGAGATATAAACTTCAATTTACACTTCTATCACTCCATATACCGCATGAACCTTATTTTTCCCCACATTCTATTGTATATTAAATGAAAACTTTATAACTTTGTCCCCGAAATTAATACATCTGCAAACAATAAACGACTGGGCAATTCTTATTCTTTAAACTCAATAACATTAAAACAACCTAATTTACGAAAACATATGGCTAATTTAAAAGATTCTGAACCATACGAAGAACGTTTGACATGCGAACGTTACGACACAAAAGAGAAACAGCTTTTTCGTATCTATAGGCTGAAAGCTGGCGAACAGGCAAAAGACGACCACATTCTGTATTCGGTCATAGCTTTTGTCTTAGAGGGTGTAGTGCGGGTATCTACAGGTATATACCTCAAGGCTATGGTATGGCATAGCAATATGTTTGTCATTCATAAAGGCGACAATGGTTATATGCGATGCATAGAAGATGCCGTTGTATTGCTTTGTGGATTTGACAGTTCTATGGCGCTATGCAACGGCCTGTCTCTTAACAATTCGGTCAATTTACCCCCCCCAACTCCCAAACAACGTATAATGAGCGGCTTGCCATATCTGCATATACAGAAGCTGCTTATGGTAGAGCTCAACATCATTGTGAGTGAACTGGAGAGCAAGCTGCTTGGTCTTCGCTTTATGGAACTTAAGCGTTTTCTTATCCTTATGTTGATACGTACCTTATATAATAAGGAAGACTTGTTCTATATGTTCCGTTCGGTGCAGAGCGACGACTTCGACTTTCGAGAAGATATATTCAAGTATTACACGTACGATGTCAACGCTCAGCAGCTTTGTGCGCTTACGGGTATGTCTACCGCCACCTTCAACCGCAAGTTTAAGAAGGCATTTGGCTTGCCCGCGGGCAAGTGGATCAATGCCAAGCGCAAGATTAATGTGCTTATCGACCTTAAGACTACCGATATGACCATAAAGGATATTGCCGCCAAATACAACCTCACCCCAAACTATCTTACCAACTTCTGTAAGAAGCAGTTAGGTAATGTGCCTGCTAACATTAGGAGAGGAGAGGTTTCATAAGGATATATGGTTGGGCTACCATACATCCTGTTCTATTGAGCAAAAATCGTTGTCTATGTGATAAATTACCGTTGCTATATGTTATTGTTCAATTATTGGAAAGTTTGTAATTTTGCACCCGAAATAAATAACCTCTTTATTTAATCATTAGTAGGGTGTAGAAAGAACTTCATACCTATATACTTTGATAGTAGACTGAGGCGTAAGGGTGTGGCAGTGATGTCACGCCCTTATATATGACGTGCAAATAAAACATAATTCGTAAAACGCAATTATTCAATGGTAAAACAATATCTATTTTTAATGTTATGTCTTGTGCTATGCCTGCCAATGAAGGTTGGCGCGCAAGAGATGGCAATAAAGACAAATGGATTGTACTGGTTGGCAACTACTCCCAATTTGGGGGCAGAGGTGGCGTTATCTAATAAGTTCACTTTGGAACTCTCAGGAGCGTACAATCCTTGGACATTCAAGGACAACAAGAAGTTGCGTTTCTGGCTTGTGCAGCCTGAGATGAAGTATTGGTTCTGCGAGAAGTTCGAGGGTCATTTCGTTGGCGTCCATGCCCATGGCGCCCAGTTCTACAGCACGCTTGCTCATCGACGTCGCGACGGCTATCTCGCCGGAGCCGGCTTTAGCTATGGCTACGATTGGATGCTTGCGCCACGGATAAACCTTGAAGCCGAGATTGGTTTGGGCTATGCGCACCTATGGTATAAGGAGAGCGACTGCATCCCTTGCATCAAGAACTATGAGCGTAAGACCAAGGACTATTTTGGTCCTACCAAGGCGGCATTTTCTTTGGTTTACTTCTTCTAAACACTGTCCTCTATGAAACATAATAATAAACATACCACTTTGTTATCGGCTACTGCCTTGCTCATACTTATGTCGGGATGTGCTGCCAATAATGCTGGCAAGACAATAACCACAACCCCAACACCGTATGTTGTAGTTCCGGATGCCGATAATAAAGTTCAGCTAAATGTATCCTTTAGCGTGCCAGAGCATTATATCTCACGCCGAAGCCGACTTGTTGTTGTTCCGCAAGTGTTTGCGGGCGACTCGCTTGTGGGCGAGTGTCAGCCTGTAGCCCTCTACTCGCCTATATATAATAAGAAGGTAGACCGACAGCGTGTGCTCAACAAGTACGAGGACCCTTATGCCGGACATATAATAAAGGTGGACAACACCGCAAGGAAAACCGAGTTCGAGTATAACCAAACCGTGCAGCTGCCACAGGATATTGACAATGCACGTATGGTAGCGGTGGTTTCGGTAGACGGATGTGGCGAGTGTACTGGCATCGACACTATAGACGTTGCCTCCTTCAGCACTCCAGCCTCGCTGATAGACGCCAAGAAGGAGCTTAAGCTGTCGTGGATAGAGCCCGAGTTTAAGATACGTCCTAAGGTGATGAAGGACTGGGGTGTGGCAAAACTGCAGTTTGTCATCAATAAGAACGACATCAACCTCGGTTTGGGCAACAACCGCAGCGAGCTTGAGGATATTGTGGCAAAGCTCTCGCCCGTGCTCAACGACTCGCTTGCGACGCTCAACTCGTTAAGCATCTTTGGTATGGCGTCTGCCGACGGACCTCTGTCGTTCAACACCCCATTGTCGCGCAACCGTGCCAACTCTGCCAAGAACTGGCTCGTGCAGCAGCTCGGCATTAAGCCAGAGGTGCAGCGGCTTATAAAGGTAGGCTCGCGTCCTGAGGGATGGCAGCCCGTACTGGATGCTATGGTGATTGATGATCATCCTGATGCCCACAAGGTTAGGGCGATACTCGACCGCTATGCCAACCAGAACGACGACGTGGCAGAACGCTATATACGCCAACTGGCTTGCTGGAAGGACATCCGTGCCAAGTATTTGCAGAAGGATCGTAAGGTAGAGTATGTGTATACATACACCATACGCAGCTTCACCACAGACGCCGAGATGCTTAGCATGTACAAGAAGCGTCCCGACGCCTTTAACGAGGACGAGCTGCTGCGTGTGGCATCATTGGCTGCCAACGACCAAGAGCGCAAGAAGGTATACCTAACGCTGATGAAGTACTTCCCGCAGTCGGCTATCGGAGCCAACAACCTGGCGGTGCTCTATCTGCGTGAGGGCAATGTGGAAGAGGCACAGGAAGTGCTCAACCGCCAAAAACAGTTCACCCCCGAACAGCTCAACACCCTCGCTGCAAGCTACGTATATAATGGCGACTACGAGCGTGCCGTGGAGTTGCTGCAAGATGTAGAGTTGCCAGAAGCCCGCTACAACCTTGGCTTGATCAAGGCAAAGCAGCGCAAGCTACAGGAGGCTTACACATTGTTGCATCAGTATGGCGATGTCAATAGTGCGGTAGTAGCGTTGAGCCTTAACAAGAACGACGAGGCAAACGCCATTATGCAGAACCTTAAGGAGGCAACACCCGTGGCAGAGTATGTGCGTGCTATGGTGGCTGCCCGCCTAAAGCTGCATGGCAACTTCTACGTACACATCGGCAATGCTTGCGCCGACAACAAGTTGCGTGGCAGAGCAGCTACCGAGCCCGACTTCTATGTATATAAGGACGACGAACGCTTTAAGGCAATCGTTAAACGCTAAACATAACGAACAAACAACTATATGAATATATCGGTTAAAAATATATTGCTTCTGTTGCTTGCTTCTGTTGCGCTTGCCTCGTGTATTAGAGACGATTTGGAGGACTGTCCTCCTCTGCGTGTGGAGATAGGCGTAAAGGACAAGAACTACTTTAATGTTGACCAGACGGTGCCCGAGGAGCGCCTTGCCGACGACCTTGCCTTCAACAAGTATGTGCCTACATTGTTCTATATGTTGCGCGATGCCAAGACGGGCGAGGTTGTTGAGGAGCAGGGGGTGTTCAATGTAGAGGGCGACGGCAAGACCGTGGCTATAGACTTCTGCCCATGTCTGCCGCACGGCAAGTATATACTTACAGTATGGGGCGGACTGGACGAGCTGTCGCAACTAAGCGACGATAGGCTCTCGATGCTCATTCATCCTGACAAGGCACAGGGCAACGATGTCTATCTGCTTAACGCAACCTTGGTGTACGACGCCTACAATTACGACTATACCTTGGAGATGGAACGCATCAAAGGCAAGCTTGTTGTACTGGCAGAGAATCTGCCCGACAACTTCGATATGGTGCATATAGATGCCAACAACCTTTATGGAAAGGTGAACGCCAACTTCGAGTATTCTGACGAGGCAAGCGTATGCAACAAGGTAGCCATCGCCTCGACGTCTCTTATAAAGACAGCCACCTATATGGCTCCTTCAATAGTGACAGGCGGAACGGTGCTTGACGTAAACTTCGTGAAAGAGAATAACAGCTCCGGCAACTTGCTGCTTACACCAGACGATGTGAAGATAAGCTTGGAGCGCAACAAGATAACTATGCTGAAGTATGTCTTCAACAAGGAGGAGGACAAGTTCTATATATACATCAAGGTGAA
>ULYE01028675.1_pt1 | contig 16085 bp, 13 predicted proteins | sample 1961921 | NCBI WGS metagenome assembly ULYE01 (sample SAMEA4835856, study PRJEB28245) | human gut metagenome | biome: gut microbiome; material: fecal sample | place: Denmark | collected 2008 | reverse complement strand
CTTTTGCGGAGATATTCATTTTTGTTTTATAGAGGAAAGATACTAAAATTATATGTTATAATAGTTCTATTTACATGACTTATTATATTTCACGTTCCTTTCCATTGAAACAAAAAACATGTCTACATGTCTTCATGTCAAAAAAACATGTATTCCAGTCTGAATGCAGACTCTACTTGGGCCATCGCCTTGGTTCAACACATTATTGGCAATGGAATTCACAAGAACAGACCTTTATGCATACCTGCGACTGGCCTCCTTCATCTATCAGAGAAAGCGAGATAATAGACAGGTATGGTGACTGCAAATGGAATATACATAAGTAAGTTCTTTATGCGCAATTATCCGCATCCAAAATGTTAAAAATGGAATATAAGATACATTTAAATACTGATTGTTTCTTATTTATGAAACATAATACCTATCTTTGCAGCAAATAAAGAATGTATGGCACATAATATCTTCCGTCTTTTTTTGACTGACGAGGCACAGAACTTTATTGAGAGTTTACCCGAAGCGGTATCTTACAAAATCTACTACAACATCAAGCGTGTTGCAGGTGGAGAACGCAACAAAGAACTTTTCAAGAAGTTAGAGAACTCGGAGATATGGGAATTTCGCACATTGTACAACAAAACTGCTTATCGCTTGTTTGCCTTTTGGGATAAGGACAAGGACACATTGGTGATTGCCACTCACGGCATCGTCAAGAAAACCCAAAAGACACCAAGCAAGGAGATAGCGAAAGCAGAAGCAATAAGAAAAGAATATTTCAAAAACAAATAATTATGGCACAGATGAATCTTACCCCATTGGACGATGTGCTTGACAAGCACTTTGGAAAAGTTGGTACTTCGAAACGTGATGCTTTTGAGAGTGACGTGGACGAAGCGTTGCATGCTTACCGTTTGGGAGAAGCCATCAAGAAGGCTCGCATAGAGCAGAACTTGACACAAGAACAACTTGGTGAGCGCATAGGTGTGAAAAGAGCGCAGATTTCCCGATTAGAGAGAGGTTATAGTATAACAATACCTACTATGCGAAGAGTATTTAAAGCTCTTGGTGTGGTAACTGCAACTATCGATTTGGGTATTGCAGGTAAAGTGGCATTGTGGTAAAAACATCATAGTGAAGTCCTCTCCATTAATAAAAAATAGAGAGGACTTTGCTACTTATTTTAATTCAACCTCTATATTCTTTTAGGCAAGAAAGAGAGGCTTCCTTCATAACGTGGCTTAGTAGAATCATAAAAGCATTCTGAGGATATTCATAATATTTTCTGATATAACTCCTTTCGCTTGCGCAAGTTCAGTTATTATTTCAATCTATATTGCTGTGGAGAAAAGCCTACATGTGTACGGAAATAACGTGTTAGTGCTGTCTGATCTGAGAAATGGAAGTCGTGGGATATCTGCTTCAAACTACGCTTGGATGTTCGCATCACCAACTTTAATCTCAGAATAATATATTCGTCGATAATATGCTTTGGAGACATACCTGTCTTGCCTCTTACGATAATGCCAAGATATCTTCGCGTAATACTCATACGATCGGCGTAATAATTCACTTCATGCCCCTTATTGTACTCATGTTCCAGCAAATCCATGAATCTATTGAACAACTCATCACTGCGCTGAGTGCCCTTACTTCGAAGGTCTTCTCGTGGATTGGAGAGAAGATAATCGTAAAAGCCCAAGAAAAACGCCTGCAACTGCAAGGCTACTATACGATCGGTCATGGAGTAATGTTCCACTGTAAAATAGAACTTGAATATACGGAACATGCTGTCCACCACTTCATTAATCAGACATTCATACCCACAGCGCCTGTCAGACTTCAGTGAATCATAGACGGCATGCTCCACATTCATGCTTGCTGAACGTAGGATATCACTACTGTATCTGATAACATAGGCAGAAAAGTCATCATCTACGACTTCCCATTTCACCATATCTCCAGGAAAGAAGATAAGGACATCCTTACTACTTAAATCCCAATACTCAAAATTGATTCGCACTCGAGCATTACCCGAGTGTGAATAGACGATAGCACCATGGTCGATTGCATGAACTTCCTTATCTATCGCTGATTTATCAAAAATTATAAATTCTGTTTCGTTCACGCTGCAAAGTTAAGAAAAAGAGAATACTACAGCAAATAAATAGTATCAATTATAGATGTAGGAATTGACATAAAACGCCTTACATTTCCCGTATTGTCAAGTTCTGACTACATTTTTGTAAGTCTACGCTCTCCAAAAACCTGTAACTTTGCACTCGAAAATTCAAAGAGAATATGAATAACAGAATGATTTTGGCGATGTTTCTCGCCTCAACCCTATCAGCTTCGGCTCAGCACAGGATGAGCATCGAAGAAATGTTTAAACTGATAGACAAAAACAATACCAGCATTCAGGCCGGAAAGACTTCCGTAGACGCTGCGCAAGAAGGCATCAAAGCAGCAAAGAGCCAACGACTGCCAGACATCAGTGCCCAACTCAGTGCAAGCTACATCAGCGATGCCTTAATGACAGACCGTGACTTTACCAATGCACAGAACCTCACTTCCCCGCATTTTGGAAATCAGTTTCTGCTGGATGTGCAGCAAACAATATATTCCGGTGGAGCTATCAATGCTGGCATACGTATGTCAGAACTCAGAGCTAAGCAAGCCCAATTAGACTTGACGCTCAACGAACAGAATCAGCGATTTATAGCATTGGGGCAATATCTTGACTTGGAGAAAATCGCCAATCGTGAGAAGGTGCTCAAAAGCAATATCGCGCTTACTCAGAAACTTATTGAGAATATCAAAGAGAAGCATCAGCAAGGTGTGGCTCTCAAAAACGACATCACCCGTTATGAACTGCAAATGGAGACACTGAAGCTAAATCTTACCAAGCTGCAGAACACTCGTAAGATTCTGAATCACCAACTTTGCAACACGCTCGGCATTGACCAGACAGAAGAGATAGACCCTACTGACGATGTTGCCACAGCTGTATTTAATAAGGACAGCGAAGATTATTGGCAACAGACAGCAGAGGCTACAAGCCCTCAACTGCAAATGGTGGCTGTCAATGAACAAATGGCAAAACAGCAGGAAAAGCTTGCCAAGAGCGAACTGTTGCCCAAGGTGGCTGTAGTGGCTCAGAATAATCTGAACGGTCCTATCACTTTCGAACTGCCTCCCATTGACAAGAATCTCAATGTGTGGTATGTGGGCATTGGCGTAAAATACCAACTGTCGTCGATTTTCAAGAGCAATAAAAAGTTGAACCAAGCCAAACTTCAAAGTAAAGCAGCCTCAGAACAGAAAGCTGCAGCAGCCGAACAACTTAATAATAATGTTCAGACGGCACATACCAACTATCTGCAGAGCTATGTGGAACTGGAGACCCAGCAGAAGAATGTGCAACTGGCTCAGCAAAACTATGAGGTGGTAAACAACCGTTATCTCAACCAACTGGCACTCATCACAGACATGATAGACGCCAGCAACATGAAACTAAATGCTGAACTGAACGAGGTGGATGCACGTATAAATATCGCATACGCATATTACAAAATGAAATACATCACAGGACAATTATAATAAATTATAGAAATGGAAAATATCAAGAAATACGCTTACAACACTCTTGTTATCTGTCTGATTGCCATCGGAGCAATCATTGTTATTGTGAACTTCAGCCACTTTGGCAATGTGGAATTTACGGACAATGCCCGAGTGAGACAGCATGTCACACCTCAGAACACTCGTGTACAGGGATTTATCAAGGAAGTAAGATTCGATGAGTTTCAGCATGTGAAAAAGGGTGATACGCTCGTTGTGATTGAGGATGCAGAATTTCGTCTGCAACTGGCTCAGGCAGAAGCAGCCGTCAAAGGTCAGCAGTCTGGTTCGTCAGCTGTAAGTGCCAGCATGAATACCGTGGAAAACAACGTAATGGTGGCTGCTGCAGGTATGCGAGTGGCAACAGCCGGCATTTCGGAGGCTAAAGAAGGTATGGACAATGCCAAGAAAGACTATGACCGCTTTGCTGCCTTACTGAAGAAAGGAGCTGTAACCCAACAGCAGTTTGACAATGTGAAAACACAGTATGAACAGGCTGTCAGCCGCTATCGTGCTGCGCAGGCACGACTGTCGCAGGCATCAGCCTCACGTAAGGCTACGGCTGTGGTCAATAACGAGCAGAAGCATCGGCTTGGACAAAGTCGTGCAGGAGAGAGCGTAGCCGAAGCACAACTCCGTCTTGCCCGTCTGAACCTTTCATATTGTTATATCATCGCTTCGTGTGATGGCGTCGTAGGCACAAAAGACATTCAGGAAGGCATGCTTGTACAGCCAGGTCAGACGCTGGTAAACATCGTAGATGCCAACAGCATCTGGGTGGAAGCCAACTATAAGGAAAGCCAGCTGCCTAACATCCATGAAGGAGCTGAGGTGGAGATGAAAGCCGATGCGGTGCCAGGCGTTAAATACAAAGGACATGTTGAGCGTATCAGCAGCGCCACGGGCAGTGCTTTCTCGCTGTTGCCAATCGACAATGCCACCGGCAATTTTGTCAAGGTGGAACAGCGTGTCTCCGTGCGAATCAAGTTTGACGGCAACAAGCCTGAAGACATGAAGAAGCTCCGTGCCGGCTATAATCTGGAATGTGAGGTGAAATACTAATTCGAAGATTATGCTTCCATTACCTCCTCCCCCTCCAGCCGGCATGGGTTTTGCCATGCCTATGTTTCGCGACTGGGTTCCTAAATGTATTCAGCCGTGGATATATGTGCTCTGCGTGTTTGGCTTTCAGTTTTCTGGCGGCATGTATCTTGGTGCGCTTGAGGACATACAGGGTTCCACCAATTTTATGATTGAAGACCTGATGATGTTGCTCTATGCCAATCTTGCAGGTATGGCGATTTATTTTCCGATGCTTTTCCGCATGAAGTTTCGCTTTACCAACCAACAGCTCATCATAGGATCTGCCATAGTGGTCTCTGTGTGCAATCTCGTCACCATCCACACCACCTTCATGCCACTGCTGCTTGTGGTGTGTTTCATCGAAGGAATGGCAAAACTGCAAGGCACTTTCGAGCACATGAGCAACATACAGCTGTGGATTACGCCTCGTCGCGACTTTGCCGTATTCTTTCCTGTGCTACATATCGTGCTGCTCACCTCCATCGAGGGTAGTGCATTTCTTGCAGCATGGTTTGGCTATCATTTCACTTGGCAGATGATGCATATCTTCATTGTGGGATTCATGTGCCTGATTATGACCGTCCAACTGGTGCTATGCCGACCGTTCTGTCCTATGCCACAACGCTTAAGCCTCAAGGGTATTGATTTGCCAAGCGGACTGCTCATCAGCTTACTCATGTTGGTAGTATGTTATATATGCGTATATGGTGACTACAAGATGTGGATGGACAGTCGCGAGCTTCGCATTCTCGTGGGTGTTGCCATACTTCTGACCGGCGTGTTGATACATCGCTTGCTGCGAGTGAGCAATCCGTACGTCGACCTCAAGATATTCAGATTGCGCAATGTGCTCCTTATCATGGTGGTTGTGATTGTCGGAGAATTTCTTTTTGGATGCGAACATACGCTGGAGGAGATACTCTGCGCTGAGGTTCTCAAACTCGAAGAGCATACCAAGGAAGAATTGTTTCTCTGGGCATTGCCCGGCTTCTATATCGGCATTGCCATCGACCTACTGTGGCTCAAAGTGCTAAAATGGAAAGTTTGGAAACTCTTTGCCATTGGTTTTGGGTTTATCCTTGCATATGCCCTGTTGATGTATTTCACCCTTGATATGGGCGTCAATATCGAGCAATTCCGTCTGCCTATCATTTGTCGTGGTGCAGCATACTCCATTCTTGCAGCCACACTGATGTGGTCGCTCGACGAGTCGGTTCCCGACCTGGAGCAATTCTTCATGGGACTGTTTGTCTTCAACATCTTCCACATGTATCTGGCAGGAGCCGCCGGTTATGGCATCTACACACACTGGTTCTCTACGTTTATGAATGATGATATTGCACGCTACGGACAGCAGCTTACGCTTACCCACATAAACATGCAGCAGTTTGACTTTACAGCATTCATGGACAGTTATCTGCCAAGCATGATGAACGTGGCCATAAAGCAGATATATGGTATTGTCATCTGGATAAGCGGCATCATGACGCTCTTGTTCATGGCACTGGATATTCCTACCGTACGAACCAATATACGCAAAGTACCGATGTGGCCGGTTTACGGTATTGAATATCTTGCACGACTGACTGGCAAAAAGAAAAATTAGTAATATATCGTGAGTTCGACGTTAACGGACTCAATGATTCTCTCTTTATAAGAAAGAACCTGTTCCGTCAATGAAAAAGTTGACAGAACAGGTTCTTGCTTATATTCGCTTCCTACAACTCCTTTCACTTGCGAAACTTGAAAAAAAAAGAAAAAGATTATTGTTAAAAGAATGGTGAGTGTAAAAAAAAATATCTAAATTTGCGCCCAATAGCAGCGAAATCGCCAAACTTACTAACCTATATATATAATAAGACCCTAAACAAAACTGAAGAGAATGAAAAAGAGAAAAATACTTATAGCAGTCATACTGTCAGCTGCCTTCCAGGCTCAGGCACAGAAGCTTTCGCCTAACACAAGCCTGATGCTGAACGATTGGGAAGCACAGAAGAAGGAAGCAGTACAGAAAAACGGAATGAATGCCCCAGCCGACAGAATGGTATCGGCATTTATCAGCGTGGACGACAGCAAGGTGGCAGACGAATTGCGCAAGCACGGCGTGACGGTCCGCTCGGTCCTTGGTGGCGTCGTAACGGCATCGCTGCCCATTTCCTCCATCAACACCATAGCAGCCATTGACGGCGTGACGAACATCCAGGCCGGCACGGAAGCGCGCCTCCTCATGGACAACGCACGCGCTGACGCCAACGTGGACGCTTGCCATACAGCCACCGAAAGCCTTGGCGACTACACCGGCAAGGGCGTAGTGGTGGGCATCGTGGACAACGGTTTTGAGTATGCACACGCCGACTTCCTCAAGAACAACTATACGGAAACTCGCGTGGCACGCGTCTGGGACCAGTCAGCCACGAGTGGCACCGCACCCGAAAAATACGGATATGGCGCTGAATATACCACACTGGAGGAGATGAAACTGCAACGCTGTGACATGTCAGAGACCTTCCACGGCACTCACGTGGCTGGCATTGCTGCAGGTTCTGACCAGTCGTCTAAATATTATGGTGTGGCTCCAGACGCAGACATCGTGCTGGTGAGTTTCTCATCGCAGAACACCAGCGTCATCGACGGCATCAAGTATGTGTTTGACTATGCCGAGAGCGTGGGCAAGCCATGCGTCGTAAACATCAGTCTGGGCACACACCTCGGTCCGCACGACGGCACATCAGCCACCGACCGCGCCTTGGCAGAGCTGGTGGGTCCGGGCAGAATAATCGTGGGCGCTGCCGGCAACGAGGGCGCTACGCAGGTGCATGCCTCGAAGACATTCAAGGAAGGCGACACAATGATGAAGACCATGATTGGCTTCAACGACGCTTCTGCCGGCGCCAAGACAGCCCGCATCGACATCTGGAGCGACAAGGACGCTGCGCTGAAGGTGAAGGCTGTGGTGGTGGACACCAACGACGGAAGCATTCTGGCAAAATCGTCAGAGGTGGCTACGGACGGCGCTGCCGACATGAAGTATACGTTCCCCGACGGATGCGGCGTGGAAGGCAACGTACAGATGGCTCTGCAGGTGGACTCGCACAACGACCGCCCGGAGGTGCTGGCGCTATATCGCACATCCAGCTTCGACAACAACCGCCGCATCGGACTGGTGGTAACCGGCAGCGAGGGCAGCACCGTGCACATGTGGAACTGTGACGTGACGGGCAACTTCCTCAGCGAGGGCAAGGCAGGATGGACAGACGGCGACGCCAACTACACCATAGCAGAGATTGGCGGCATCAGTCCTGACGTCATCACAGCAGGATCGTATAATACCAAAGACAGCTATCAGAACTTCATGGGCAACGTGTACGACCTCAATCCTGAGGTGGTGGGCAATCTCGGCGAACGTTCGCTCTTCTCAAGTTGCGGTCCCACAACAGACGGACGCTACAAGCCGGACGTAGCAGCTCCCGGATGCGCCATCGTTTCAGCTACATCAAAGTATTATCAGGGCTTCTTCCCGTTGATAACGGTGGACAAGAGCAGCTACAACAACGACTATTATGACGTGAACATGGGTACGTCAATGTCGTCACCCTTCGTGGCTGGCACCGTGGCACTCTGGCTTCAGGCCAACCCGACACTCACCCCGGCTGACATCCGCTCCATTCTGAACGCTTCGTCACGCCATGACTATAACACCGGCAGCGCAGACTCATGCGACCGCAACAAGTGGGGCGCAGGCAAGATAGATGCTTACGCAGGTCTGCAGATTGCAGCCGGCAAGACCGGCATCAGCGACACGCAGACTGACGTACAGCTGTTCAGCATCACAACGGACCACAACGCACGCACCGCACAGGTGATGTACGCAGCCAAGGGCAACGCCACACTCAGCATCTACACCACCACCGGACAGAAGGTAGCAGCCAAGAAAATCACAGCCAGCGGACAGACCGTCAGCCTCTCACAGCTCAGCCACGGCGTCTACGTGTTCAGACTGGAGCAGGGAGGAACTGCTCATACGGTGAAAGCGACACTTTAACAGTTGAGAGTTGAAAGTTGAGAGTTGAAATAAATAATCATTAACCATAACTTAAAAAACAAAAAGACATCATGAAAAAAACTTTACTTTCCGTATGTCTTGCCGCACTTTCACTGACAACAGTGTCGGCACAGGATGAGAAGCCCTTCACCGAAAAGCCAAAAGGTGAGGTAGTAAATCTTTACCGTTCGTCGAAGGGTTACTACGGCTTCTTTGGTAACGCCAAAGCTTATACATCCCACGGCGAGTGGACCCGTATGGTATTCGCCGAGGACGGAGCTGTATGGCTGGAGAACCCCATCAGCAGCCTCTATGGCAAGTCGTGGATTAAGGGCTATAAGGCACAGGGCGACACCATCGCCTTCGACCTTCCGCAGGTAATCTGGGAAGAGACCTTCAACGACGTCACCAGCTACGGCAAGCTCTACAAGATGGTTGTGGAGGAAACCGACAAGTACGGAACTTACGTAAGAGACGAGGAATCGCAGACTCTGAAATATCTCTGGAAGGACGGCAAGCTGACACTTTGCGAGGATATGGCTTGCGGTATGTGTACACCAAGCGGCGGTTGGACCGGTTACGGCGAAAACTACTTCGAGGGCATCAACATCGAGAACACCAACATCAAACCTTCGGAGAACGCAAAGGTTTATGACGGTCTGATGCTTTACCTCGACCTCAGCGACCAGGCACAGCAGTGGCCGGTGAAGTACGCCATCGACGGTGACGACGTTTATCTCGGCAACCTCTCCACTAACCTCAAGGGTTACTGGATTAAGGGTACGATGAAGAACAACGAAGCGACATTCCCGTCAACATCGTTCGTGGGCATCGACACCACAACAGTATGCTATGCTTATGCTTCACGCGTGGACTATAAGACAGCCTACACTCCATACGGCGACGCTTATGACAGCACCTACATAGTGAAGGAGCCGCTCGTATTCACATACGACCCGTCAGCCAACACACTCTCTTCAAAGCAGAAGATGGGCATCCATCAGAGCGACGGCGAGCGTGAGCCGCTGAAGAGCACAGACATCTTCGACGTTTACCGCGTGCCTCTGATCAGCCCGTGGGTGGAGAAGCCTAACAGCCCGCTGCCTCCGAAGTTCTCTTCATATATGCCTTGGTACACCGGCGTGACACCTGCATACGGTGGCGTGGAGTTCCTCTTGAGCTATTACTCAGTGGACGGCAACTACCTTGACCCGTCAAAGCTCTACTACAGCTTCTACATCGACGGCGAGATGCTGACATTCACACCGGAGGAATATCCGAACGTGGAGAAGGAGATGGACCTCGTGCCTTACACATTCGACGACGACCTCCACTTCTACAAGATTGACGACAACACACGCCGCCTCTACTACTTCCACGAGCCGAAGGTGAAGGTGGGCATGGAAGCTCTCTACGTGGACGAAGTGGACGGCAAGCCCGTAACTTACTCGTCAGGCATCACAGAGTACTACATCTCTGACCCGACTGGCATCAAGACCACAACTCCAGAGGAAAGCAAGGTGGAGTCAATCACATTCACCGACCTCTCAGGACGTCAGATTCTGCGTCCTGGCAAGGGCGTATACATCCGCACCATCACTATGAAGGACGGCACAAAACAGTCGAAGAAGGTGGTAAGATAAATCAAACAATTAAGAAATAAATGTTGAGAGTTTTGAGTCAGAACGGCTTTAAGCTCTCAACTTTTTTTATATTATTCCAAAATCACAACCACTTATTTAAAAAATGCCTACGAAGAGTAAAGCATTAAAAAAGATAAACAAAAGGAGGATTTTGATGAATTGTCTTTGATGGTCGGCAATTAATTGTTAACTTTGCATAAACAAACAAAGCATAACCGCTACGGCGGTAAATGAGAAAACCGATTTTCAACTAACTCATGACTGCTTATTTAGTTACAACTACTACTACAATCAAACAAAAAGTGTTCCGGTGTGATGCCGGAGCACTTTTGCAATTTAACAAAAATGTATAGAATAAGCAGCCACGACACACCACACCCCATGACTTCTTAAAACTAAAACAAATTCACTTAGGTATGAACAGAATTATAATAATCATATCTCTCATCATGACAATGATAACAACCACGACAAGCGCCGCGGTCAAGGCGAGCTACGACATCGTGCCGTTGCCAGCAAGCGTAAGCATGCAGAAAGGCGAACCCTTCATGCTCTCCTCTGCTACACGCATCGTATACGTAGGCAGTGACGAGGCGATGAAGCGTAATGCAAAGTTCCTCGCAGACTATCTGGCTCAGACCACCGGCATAAAGCTCTCCACTAACGCAGCTTCAGGCAAGGCGCAGAAAAACGCCATCACACTCTGCACGGACAGCAAGATGGGCGAAGAGGCTTATCGCATCAGCGTGGACAAGAAAGGCATCGTCATTACCGGCGGTTCGGCGAAGGGCGTGTTCTACGCCATTCAGACGCTGCGCAAGTCTGTGCCCATCGGAGAGCAGACAGACTGCATAGAGTTGAGCCCGGTAAGAATAGCTGACCAGCCACGCTTCGGCTATCGCGGCATGATGCTCGACTGCTCGCGCCACTTCTTCACCGTGGACTTCATCAAGAAATATCTCGACCTCATGGCTATGCACAACATGAACGTCTTTCACTGGCATCTCACCGACGACCAGGGATGGCGAATCGAGATAAAGAAGTATCCGCGTCTTACGAGCATAGGATCGAAGCGTTCTGGCACCATCGTCGGATTCAACTCGATGGTGGACGACCAGAGAGAATACGGCGGATTCTACACACAGGATCAGGCTCGCGAAATAGTGGAGTACGCACGCCAACGATACATCACCATCATCCCCGAGATTGATATGCCAGGACACATGAAGGCTGCTCTCGCCGCCTATCCCGAGCTCGGATGCACGGGAGGTCCTTACGAGGTGGGACACAGATGGGGCATCTATCTGGACGTGCTCTGCCTCGGCAACGAGAAGATTTATGCTTTCTGCGAGGACGTGCTGAAAGAACTCTCTGACATTTTCCCATCCGAATTTGTCCATATCGGAGGCGACGAAACGCCTACAGAGCGTTGGGCAGAATGTCCGAAATGCCAGGCAGTGGCTAAGGAGCACGGACTGACAGCAAAGACGTTGCAGGGCTACTTCACCAACCGCATGGAGCAATTCCTCAATCAGAACGGAAAACGCATAATAGGCTGGGACGAGATTCTGGAAGGCGACATCAACCAGAGCGCCACCATCATGAGCTGGCGCGGAACCGCCAACGGAGAGAAGGCGGCAGAAAAGGGTCACGACGTGATAATGTCGCCCACGACATACTGCTACTTCGACTTCTGCCAAACGGACACCAGCACACTCTACGAGCCGTCGCCGCGTGACGGATTTATCAGCGTGGAGAAGGTTTACGGTTACGAACCTCTCGCAGAAGGCATGTCAGAAATGGCAAAGAGCCACATCCTCGGAGTGCAGGCTAACGTGTGGACAGAATATCTGACTTGCCCGCAAGCCGTGGAATACTATAGCCTTCCGCGTATGTCGGCGCTCAGCGAGGTGCAGTGGAGCAGCGCCCCGAAAGACTTCGGTGCCTTCAAGCAAAGACTGACACGCATGACCAGCCTCTTCAAGCTCTGCGGCTATACATACGCACACCACCTGTGGCCCGAAGAGATGATCTCGCCGTGGGAGGACAATTAAACCACACGGATATACATACATATATATAATGTAAACATAATCAACTAACATACATATTTATAATATTATGAGACTAATTATTGAAAAGGATTATGACCAGCTGTCAAAGTGGGCCGCTGAGCATGTTATCGAGCGTATCAACAAGTTCAACCCGACACCCGACCACAAGTTCGTGCTCGGTCTGCCTACCGGTTCATCACCCATCGGCATGTATCGTGCTTTGGCACAGGCTTGCAAGGAGGGACGCGTATCCTTCAAGAACGTCCTCACTTTCAACATGGACGAATATGTAGGTCTGCCTGAGAGCCACCCCGAGAGCTACCACTCATTCATGGCAAAGAACTTCTTTGACCACGTGGACTGCCCGAAGGAGAACATCCACATCCTCAACGGCAACGCAGAGGACCTCGAGGCTGAGTGCGCTCACTACGAGAAGATGATTGAGGAAGCCGGCGGCATCGACCTCTTCATCGGCGGCATCGGTCCTGACGGACACATCGCCTTCAACGAGCCGGGATCTTCACTCGCTTCACGTACACGTATGAAGACTCTGACCACAGACACCATCGTGGCTAACTCACGCTTCTTCGACAACGACGTAAACAAGGTTCCGACAACAGCTCTCACAGTAGGCGTTGGCACTGTTATGTCTGCACGCGAGGTGATGATCCTCGTAAACGGCCACAACAAGACCCGCGCTCTCCAGGCTGCAGTGGAGGGTCCTGTTACACAGATGTGGACCATCTCTGTTCTCCAGCTCCACCAGCACGGCATCATCGTTGCTGACGAGGCTGCTACCGACGAGCTGAAGGTCAGCACATACCGCTACTTCAAGGACATCGAGAAGAACAACCTGTAAGAAGAAGGTGGTTTAACAAAAACCAATATATGGAGAAGAAATTCAACATAAAGCGAATCTCAGCCACCAATGTAAAGGCGGCTGAGATTTGTCGTATTATGGACGAAGCCGGAATAGGTTTCGTACCTGTGGACAACCATTGCTGGGCAGAGGCGTTCCCCTACCGCCCGAAGATGGAAGTGAGAATGGCGCACAACGGCGCACAGCTGCTCATCAACTACCGAGTGACGGAGGAGACGGTACGTGCCGTGGCTCCTCACGACGACGGCAATGTATGGGAAGACTCGTGCTGCGAGCTGTTTCTCTCGCCAGTGGCAGACGGCACTTACTACAACATGGAGTGCAACGCCGCCGGAACAATGCTCATCGGCTTCGGTCCGAAGCGCGAGGGACGCGAGAGAGCACCGCAGGAAGTGCTCGACAAGGTGGATCGCTGGTCATCGCTCGGACGCACTCCCTTTGACAACATCGAGGGAGAGCAGACATGGCAGCTTTGCCTCGCCGTGCCGACAGAGGCTTATTATCATCACAAGCTCGAGTCGTTTGCAGGACTTCAAGTAAAGGGAAACGTGTATAAGTGCGGCGACAAACTGCCTCACCCACATTTCCTCTCGCTCTACCCCATCGACCTTCCCAAGCCCGACTTCCACAGACCCGACTTCTTCGGAAGCGTGGTTTTCGAGAAATAGACAGGAAGACATGTATTAAAGAAATCATTCATTTTACATTTATAAAAAATGGATGATTTCTTTTTGTTTTGTCTCCGATTTGCAGTATCTTTGCAGATAGAATAAAAAACCAAACACTTTTAAACAATATAACATTATGGCATCCACACCAGATTTCAAGTATGCTCCTATGTTCCAGATGGGCGAGGACACTACTGAATACCGTCTGCTCACCAAGGAAGGCGTAAGCACCGGCGAGTTTGAAGGCAAGACAATTCTGAAGGTTTCGAAGGAAGCTCTCACACTGCTCGCACAGCAGGCTTTCCACGACGTAGAGTTCATGCTCCGTCGCGAGCACAACCTCCAGGTGGCTAAGATTCTCTCAGACCCTGAAGCATCAGAGAACGACAAGTACGTGGCTCTCCAGTTCCTACGCAACGCAGAGACTGCAGCCAAGGGCGTGCTCCCCTTCTGCCAGGACACCGGTACGGCCATCATCCACGGCGAGAAAGGCCAGCGCGTATGGACTGACTTCGAGGACGAAGAGGCTCTCTCACTCGGTGTATACAACACCTTCACACAGGACAACCTCCGCTACTCGCAGAACGCTCCGCTCAATATGTACGACGAGGTGAACACACGCTGCAACCTCCCCGCACAGATTGACATCGAGGCTACCGAGGGCGATGAGTATCGCTTCGTAATGGTGGCAAAGGGTGGCGGCTCAGCCAACAAGACATACTTCTACCCCATGACAAAGGCTACCATCCAGAACGAGGGCACACTGCTCCCCTTCCTCGTGGAGAAGATGAAGAGCCTCGGTACAGCGGCTTGTCCTCCGTACCACATCGCATTCGTCATCGGTGGAACATCAGCAGAGAAGAATCTCCTTACTGTTAAGCTCGCTTCCATCAAGTACTATGACTCGCTCCCCACAACAGGCGACGAGACCGGACGTGCTTTCCGTGATATCGACCTCGAGGAGAAGCTCCTCAAGGAAGCTCACAAGATCGGACTCGGCGCACAGTTCGGCGGCAAGTATCTTGCTCACGACATCCGCGTAATCCGTCTGCCGCGTCACGGCGCAAGCTGCCCCATCGGAATGGGCGTAAGCTGCTCTGCAGACCGCAACATCAAGGCTAAGATCACTAAGGATGGTGTGTTCCTTGAGAAGATGGACGCCAATCCTTCTGAGCTTATCCCCGAAGAACTTCGTCGTCCGGGCGAGGGCACAAAGGGAATCGAGATAGACCTTGACAAGGGCATTGACGCAGTTCGCGCAGAGCTGTCTAAGTATCCTGTAAGCACACGCGTCAACCTCAAGGGCACCATCATCGTGGCTCGCGACATCGCACACGCCAAGCTGAAGGCCCGTCTGGACGCTGGTGAGCAGATGCCTGAGTACTTCAAGAACCACCCGATTCTGTACGCAGGACCTGCAAAGACTCCGGAAGGATATCCTTGCGGATCTATGGGCCCGACAACAGCCAACCGTATGGACCCGTACGTTGACGAGTTCCAGGCTAACGGCGCCAGCCTTGTGATGATAGCCAAGGGCAATCGCTCACAGGTGGTTACAGACGCATGCAAGAAGCACGGCGGTTTCTATCTCGGCACAATCGGTGGCGTAGCCGCTGTTCTCTCACAGAGCAGCATCAAGAGCATCGAGTGCGTGGAGTATCCGGAGCTCGGCATGGAGGCCATCTGGAAGATTACGGTGGAGGACTTCCCCGCATTCATCCTCGTGGATGACAAGGGCAACGACTTCTTCCAGCAGCTTAAGCCCTGGTGCCCCAACTGCAAGTAATGACTACTGACGCATAAAAACACTTGTGGTCCCAACGATGCCACACAAACCATGACCTATAAAGGCTATTGGATATAGCGACATCGTTGGGACTCAAGATAATCTCTCATAATTTCCTGTTAAAGGAAAGGATACGAAATAAAAACCCCACATCCCAACATTATATATAGACAAAGAGTACAAACTTTACATTAAGATTACGCACTGCTACAAAACACACTACACGTTTAAAGACTTAACTACGATATAAAAAGAGAATCGCTAATTGTAAAATATAAATAACGTGTAATTATGGAAACTGCAAAGAACGATAA
>ULYE01003695.1_pt1 | contig 16180 bp, 28 predicted proteins | sample 1961921 | NCBI WGS metagenome assembly ULYE01 (sample SAMEA4835856, study PRJEB28245) | human gut metagenome | biome: gut microbiome; material: fecal sample | place: Denmark | collected 2008 | reverse complement strand
CCTGTCCCTACATCAATGGTGTAGATCGTTCCAGCAGTGAGATATATGGTCCGGCTCACATATCCACCGCGGCCGCCATTACCACCGGATGCATAGGCGTATCCGGTTCTGGTTGTATGATTCTTTCCACCACTGCTGTACTTATACTCGCATTTGACGCCACCACCGCCGCCTCCGCCGGCTCCGGAAACAGTAACAATATAATTCCCGGATTCTTTTGGGATGTAGGTAAAATGCCCCGGGGTGGTCCATCTTTCGGAAACGTTATTCATTTCCGTGGTTCCCAGGGACGCATCAAAATAGGGAGACGTAAAAGCAAACGGTTCCAATCGGAAATCAGTATCCCCATATCGGGATAAGGTGTGAAGAGGATATTTCCCGGATGCTATGTACATGACATCGGCGCTCTGACAGAATCTCAGCCTGTGCAGGTCTTCTTCTCCATAAGGCGTATGAATGTCATCAAACAGAATCGAATCATTATCCCATATGCGGATATAATGATCTCCAATTTCCAGCAGTAACTCCCTACCGGAATTAACGCTGAATTTTCTTAAGATGACGCTTTTTCCGTCGTATTTTGCCCGGCCTATATAAGTACTACCTCCACGCTTATACACAGCGCCATACGGTCGTATATAGGCATTCTCTGCGTTAAGCAGGGCAAATGGGTACTTCTCTAAATCCACACGGGAGGAAACTTCCGGGGATATTTCGCCTGTTGCAAAGGACGGCTGAATCGCATATAACGTCTCTTTGGCCATATTTCCTCCTTAAAACCTTGCATCAAAATAAGCACACGGCCTGCCTGGTGTATGGTGCCGCTGCCGTGCGCTCTGTACCTTGGCTTCTTCTAGTGTCAGATTCCCTGCCTGCTGGTAGTAATTTGCCAGATTGGCACTCCCGGAAAGCGGAATGGCCAGGCTGGCGGCTATAAACTGCGCCAGTGCGGTCACAAAAACTGTGGGAAACATATCGGCGTTGGTGACATTGGCCGTATAATCACAGACCGCATGGGGAAAATCACAGAGTATGATTTTTCTGCCGTCATCTATGGAGGCGGTATCGTACTCGGTGTATACATCATCCTTTATCTGGTCCTCGCTCTGGTCATACACCATATGCACTGCCAGACAGTTTTCCGGATAGGCATAGGCGTACTCCCATTTGGGGAATGTGCCTTCCACCTTCACCAGCCTTTTAAACCGGTGGGCAAATCCCCAGGTAAAGTTGGATAGAAGGGTTTTCCGGATGTGGTCATAGTAGACCTTACACTGCCGTGCCTGTTCGGATTCTTCTTCTAAGTCATGAATGCGTCCCTGTCCAATCATGGACAATGCCATATTGCAAATATCTGTACTGGTCATAGGTTCTCCTTTCTGGTTCTCCCTTTCCTTCGGCCTGCGTATATACGTAAGTGGAAGGAAGGGGAGAACGCCCCTTCCTGTATGCTCATATATTGGGAATCCGGTTATGGATTCCTTTTTATTTTCCTTACAAGGCAAATCAGGTCCTCTTTAGTCCGGCACTGGGAATAATCTACGCCGGCATTATAAAGCTTCAGCCTCAGTTCATTGGGAGATAGGTCTTCCAGCCGTCGTCCGCTGGGTACCCTCCCATAGTGGATTCCTTCCATCAGAGATCCACATCCATTACCAGGGCTACCGTCACGGTACCGCTGGTTGCCCCGCTTACTTCGGCCTGCATATAGGACTTCATTCCGGCCGGGAGGCGTGCCGCTGCCTTGCCACCCTTTGGCAGGGTAAGGGTAAGTACGGCCTTGCCATCCGTCATATCGGCCTTATCCCCTGTCTTCAGGGTAACGGTGGCATCACTATCCAGTGCCTTATTGGCTACGGCGGAAAACCAGAGGGATATATACGCATCGCCCCCGCCACGGTTTTCCATAATTTCACTTTTAGTCCCTTTGGAAAGGTCCTGCTGATTCATAAATGTGTTTTCTGCGTCGTAAATCATGTGGTTCTCCTTTACTTAGCTTCTGCAATTGCATCTTCGGTATCTACCAGGGAATCTTCTCTCTTGACCAGTACCCCGTTAACACGGATTTCCGGCATCTGGCCCATGGCTTCTGCACGGGTGATGTAGACGTTGTTCTTATCGTTGAAGTAGAGATTCAGGAAAGTGTAGAGTTCCGGGGAAACGTACCATACCGGGGAAACGCCAGAGAAATTGCGGATGCGGTTCTGTGCACGAATCATATTTTCTACCAGCGCCTTCTTATCGGCTGCAGCCCCTGCATTGATGGCCTTCAGGTCGATGTTTCGTACCGCTGCCACCATTTCCGGGTCCCTTACTGCAAGACCTGGCTTCCACTTGAAGATGGTAACCAGTGCCTGATAGATATTGCCATCGGAATCCTTGACCAGCTGTTCGCCCTTATCTTCCATCTTGAAGCCGGCAAATCCGTACTTTGGATAGATGCCATGTACGGCATTCGGACCCCAGCAGGTCAGCCATGCGGAAGACAGCTTGCCTGTACCGGTGCCGCCGCCATTGATGACCTGATAGGAGGCATCATGGCGATTGCCGCCAAAGTGGTTATAGCGTACGGACAGCCCGTTGAATTCGTCCAGGTTTGTATTGGAATCCCCATAGAATACAAATCCTGCCACCTGCTGGCTCATACCGGTAAGGAAGGCATCATCTTCGGAACGGCGGAAGGCTTCCGGATTTGGCTGAAGCCCCATGATTTCCACGTCCACCATGGAATGGGCTTCCAAAAGGCAGCAGGTATCCGTTACCTGTCTTGTGGAAGATTTTTCTGCCGGAACGCCGCGGTTAATCTGACGCAAATGACCATGCGGGAGGCTGGTTCTCTGTGTGGTCTGGTTGCCTGTAGGCAGGTTCCCCTGCATCCATGGAATATCGTTAATGACCGGATTGGATGCGGCCAGCAGTTCGATGATGTGGTCAATGGTTCCATCCGGTGCCTGACGTTTTCTCAGGTCGTTAAATGTGAGTGCTGCACTGTTAAAGCTCATGTGTTACCTCCTGTTGATGTCGGTTTAATTCTTATATTTAGAAAAATCGGTATTAGGGTATGGATTATCGTTCTTTGCGTGGGAACCGCTGCCAGCGGTGGTTCCATGGTCCTCACTGATGGCACGCCCTAAGGCGGAAAATACGCGGATGAATTCAATACGGTTCCCGGCTCCGGTTTCATTCAGAATCTGACGGATATTGGGGACAGACCGTTCCATGAACTGTACCCCTGCCCCGCATTCGGCCATGGTGCTGTCAAAGGCATTGCCCAGCTGACGGCGTGCATCTTCACCCCATGATTTAATTGTTTCCGCCCGCTGTGCTTCGCTCTGTTCCATGACCTTATTGGCAAACTGATATCCATACTGGGCCATCTGGTTCGCCTGTTCATTGGTAAGGTTCATACCCCTGCAAATATCCCCAAACTCCTTGGATACGGTCTCATCTAACTTAGCCCCGTCCGGGAGGGACTGACTGAAGTCATAGGCTTCCGGTGCCCCTTCCTGTGGTGTATTTCCGCTTCCTCCGGCCAGTGTTCCTGTCTGCGTATCATTGGATGTATTCCCCGCCTTACCAGCATCTGCCTGGCTGGGTTCTGTATGTCCGGTTACGGTAGTGCCGGACGGCATATTGTCTTCCCGGGTATCTGCTGTAGCCACCTGGCTATTTGTGTTATCATTGCCTGTTGCTACTGCGTTGGTTGTATCCATATCTAATCCTCCTCATCATAAAAGCGCCGCTTTATATCTTCCTGGAATTTGATGTATTCCTTTTCCGCCTTCTGCTTCAAAGTAAATCCATCTATTCCCAGTAAGTTCATTATTTGCTGATCCAGCTGAATCCCGATGGCTCTCAGTCCCTCGTTATAGAATGTTTGCGAGTTTCCGGTAAAGGACTGGGCCTTATATCGGCTCATCTCCAGTATCCGCATGACGAACCAGCGTCCGGCGGCGCTGTGCATAATCCGTTTGAAAACTTCCTTATCCTTGCTTGCTATGGCCTTTTCCCTGTAGGTTAAGTACCGGGCATCCACGGAATGGGCATCCGTAATGGCCATGGTCCTATTTGGTTTCATACTTTATCCCTCCGGTGTCCCCATCCCTAATAGCTGTGTTAATGCCGGGTTGCCATCATTGGCGGCCTCGGTCAGATTCTTTGCTGCCTGAGCTGCCGGCGCGGCTGTCTGCGCCATTTGCTGCTGTGCCTGCATCTGCTGTTGTTCTTGCATGGCCTGCTGTTCCTGCTTCATGATGGCCTGTACTTCCTCTTCCGGTCTCTGCATAGCTGCCGGGGCGCCCAGCAGTTCAAAGTATCTTCTGGTGGTTCCCAATGGATCTACCATATTTCTTACTTCTGGATAGAGCTGTATCATCTGGCCTACAAAAGACAATGCCTGTTCAATGTTGACCAGCCCAGACATCTTCTGAGCCTGTGCCAATGGTGAAATGTACTCTATCTTGATTTCCTTATCCTGCATCCGCATAAGCAGGTCATCAGAGATAGGTGGGAACGCTCCCATGCGCTCCAGTATGTTGTAGGCTCTTTCAATGATTGGCGAAAGGAATTCATCCTGAAGCCGTTCGACGACAGGGCCTAACTGCTGCAGCTTTTCCTGCTGTCTTTCTACCACTTCCCTTGCCGTCATCTGTGGGGTATCCACCTGGTCAAGCATTAGGAATAGGTCTGCGCTGTATATGCGCTTGATATTCTGTTCTGTCCGGATGATTTCTTCTGCAAGGAAGGTAGGATTGGACTGAATCTGGAACAGCGGGGTTACCGTATTGGATGCTGTCGTTTCATTTACATAGGTCATTCCACCGGGAATCATGTTAATCCCTGTATTCATCAGGGTAGAAGGCCCTTTCATCGGCGGTTTGACCAGCATATCACAGGCTATCAGGAAATCCTTCTTCATCTTCTGCAGGGCTTTGGCATCCCCTTCGGCATACCAGCCTGGCCCCTTCCCATAGGCATCGATATCCGTTACCTGATATCTGGCGGTAAGCACCGGGAATTCATGGAATCCTCCTACATGCAGGAAACCTCCATTCCCCGTCTCTTCCTGCCCTTCCACCCAGTACAGGGACTGGAATGGCATATTCTTACTGCCTATCTGTCCGCTGATGCGGTTATCGTTCGGTCGTACCAGCCACCAGATGTTAAATTCTTTAGAGAACTTAGCACTCTTATTCTGGAGTGCATCCCGTATGGTCTGTGGCAGGTTATCGGTTCCGAACTGCTCTACAATCTGAGCCGCCGTCATCTGGATACGTCTTGCAAAGGTATTTATCTGCCCGCTGCCATTGGCGCCCAGATAGTAGGTTCCAATAGTGTAGGGCTGAAAGCGTATCCCGGTTTGCGGGGATGAAAAAACTCCCAACGGTGCCTGACCGAATGGAAGTTCCATGTATATCGTATGTATGCTGTTGTAAAAGTTTGACCGGTGAAGGAAGGCTTCCAGAATAGCCTGCCGTTCATCCAGTACCTGTTCGGCCTCCACATCCCCTTCCGTGCCATCGGAAAAACCGAACTTAAACCACTGACGGGATGGCGGGGTTAATCCGGACATGACGCCGGCTGCAAAGGCCTGATTGGACAGCCATGCCACCCCATTGGCTATCTCCGTATCCCTTCTTCTTCCCCTGTCGGTCTCATCTGCCGTATCGCTGAACACGCCCAGAAAAGGAAGCTGATAATCCCGTATGGACTTCCACCGCTTCTCATAGGTCGTTCGTTTATTTTTCATTACGCTTACGGTCTGCAATACGGCCTGTTTATCCGGTGTCTGTTTAATCGGCTTATCTGCATTGTCCAGCGTGGGCGGGGAGGCTCTGGCCAGAAGGGTCCCATTTCCTGTACTCATCCCAGTGTACCTCGATTATCCCCGCTTCCGGATACTGAGCTTCCCGCTAAGGTGGAATTATTCCCGGCGGATGCCAGAAGGGTAGAGGCATATCCTCTTTTTCTCTTCTTTCTTCTGGCTGCTTCCTCATCTCCGGTGCTATCTGTCACTTCATTCTGTGAAACAATCTGCGGTGTAGGTGCCACCTGGGTGATGTCCGGTGTCTTTACCTTGATAGACGAACCTCCTAACAAATGCTTACTGCACATGGTTTCTCCTCCTTACACACAATAAAAGCATAACTAGTCAAAAAGCCGATATTCTGTATTGGCTACAGCCATCCTTCGTGTAGGCGATCTGGCTACCGGTACCGCAAAGGTCAGTGCCAGCGCATCGGCATCATTGGGTGACGGTACGCCTTTTTTCTTCATGTACTCTTTAGATTGCAGCTGAAGTTTCCCATCCATGGTAGGTTTTACTTCCTGACCTGTCAGGTCGTCCTGTATGGACTGGTCATCTGGCAGGGAACCGCCTTTCTCCAGCCAGCGCCTCAACTCATTCCACATATAGGCCCTCATGTTGGTACAGGCTATATCCGGGGATTTCCCGGCAAAGGAAATAAGGTTCCAATTCCTTCCCATCGTCTGCCCGGCGCTGTATATGCCGGTTCCCCATCCCATATCGATGTTTACGGCATCGGCCTTATACTGGTCTTCCAGACGTGCCAGTATTCCGGCGATAAGCATATCATTGTTATTCTTTTCCGCCGTATAGAGTCTTTTACTCATCAGTCCCTGCCGCATCCAGATTTCCAGTTTATCCGCCCCTGTCCATGCCGGGTCTACCCCAATGATGACCGGCGCAAAGTTATACTGGTCCGGTCTCAGTTTTCTCTTCCGTGCCTGTTCTACCAGCACGGTAGGAATCAGCTGATTTTCTGAAGCCGATGGGAACTGACCTTTGACACGGACGCGGAAGAAATCGCTGTCGTCTCCATACATTTCCTGCCATCCGGCTATGGTCTTCTTATCGGAAAAGGAAACGCTTCTTGAGTCTACCTGCCGTTTTGTCCAGTAATCCCGATACTTATGAAAGCAGGCATAAAAACGGCCATTGGAACGTGTGGGGTTACCAAATACCGCCCAGATGATTTCCGTATTCTTATCGGTCATGGCGCCTTCAGCTACTTCCCAGATTTTGTCATCTATGGCTGACGCCTCATCAAATATGAGAAGAATCCTGTTTCCCTGATTATGGAGCCCTGCAAAGGCTTCCGGATTCTCCTTACTCCAGGGGATGGCATCTATACGCCAGTTCTTTTCCATGGATTTATCGGCAGCAAATATGGATGTGGCCGTGACCGTGAACAGGTCCTTTCCGATGAACAGATGACACCATTTCATAAGTTCCGGCCATGTTTTCGTCATCAGCTGGGTTTCTGTATTGGCGGTCACAATTCCGCGGGTATTCTCATGTGTCGCCATAGCCCAGAGAATCAGCCAGGATACCAGGGCGCTCTTCCCACAGCCATGGCCTGATGCCGTAGCCTCCCGGATTACATCAGACGGCCCCTGCAATTCTTTCCCTATGGAAATAAGGGTTTCCCGCTGCCAGTCTTCCGGCCCATGGATATCCTTCAGTGTTCCTTTTCCCCAGGGGAAGGCAAACAATACAAATCCCAGTGGATCATGGGTGTACTGTGCCAGTGCCTGTATCAGTGTCATTTTCTCCTGATTTGTCATGTCCTTCCCCCATTTCTATGACCCGCTGCCGCGCTTCCTTCAGCACATCCGCCAGCGGGATGTTGCCTTTGACTTCAATCACGGCGCCTTTAATCTTGATATCGTTCTTGAGCCGTTCAATCCGTAGCTTCTGTTCTTCTGTGGTGAGCTGTGAACGGTTAGCCAGTTCGTCATAGTCCGTTATCATGCGGTTTAATGTAGTCATCGCCCGGCTCTGGGATTCCAGGAAGGAGGCCTCTTCTTCTCCCCGTGTATCCATCCCTATACCGTTCATATACTTCTGTGCCCGGATAATCCGCGCATACATCAGCTTGATATTGCCCCATAGGATATCTAAGGCCGATGTCCCATCCAGTACCCCACATATCTCTGCTAAATCATCCGGGAGGTATCTGGAAAACAGGCCGTGCTTCAACGCGTTATGGCTTCCTTCCGGTGGGCCATGCCCGCCACGGTTGCCCTTGGCATTCCTGTTCCCAAAGGGTGCACCCTTATGGGGCGACAGGGATGCACCCTTTTTAGGTCGTTTCCATCCGTCCCTTCTGTGCCAGCTTTTCAATGTGTTTATAGACACGTCATATTTCTTTGATATTTCTTTATATGGCATCCCGGACATATACGCCCGGTAACAGTCATCGCGTTTGCTCACTACACGTTCACCACCTGCCCCATTGAGTTTATTTTGCTGCGTTGATTTTATGCATGAGAAAAGCCGCCCTGTTGGACGGCTCTTCTGTTATGTTACTTTTCTGATTTATTCCTTTTACAGTATATCACATGTCCGGCATGACTTGATATGACCTATCATGTTTTATGCGCTGTTTTATCGAAATTTTCTGTATTTTTCCGGAATCAACGATTCCGGGGTATGCGCTTCCAGCCAGTTCAGCGCATACCTCTTGACCCGCTGTGGCCATTCGGATGACTTAAATCCCATAGTTCTGGCTACTTGGCGCCATGAACTGCCATTGATGTATCTCTCTATCAGGACTGCCCGGCACTGGGCATCCGGATGGAGATGGATAATCTTCATGCCCTGCTGATGCATAGTAAGCAGCAGGCTGAGTTCTTTCCTCACGTTATCTCTGGCGGTTTCGAGCCGTATCAGCAACGCGGATATGTCGGACTGTCCATGCCCTGTTGCCTGGTCTGTCATCATCGCCTTGACGGAAAGGATTTGCTGATTCGTCTTATGCAGTTTGTTCTTACACGCCAGTACCAGTGCCCGCTGCCGTAGCAGGGCTTCCAGAAACTCCTCTACCATGACAGCCCCCTTAGTCCTTTTTCGCTACTGCTTCTTTTTCTTTGGTAAACCGGTATCGCATGTACAGCATTATCACAGCATATACAGCGATGTCCTCTAAGCTGTCATTAGCCGTCTTCCCATCAATGCCATGTGATTCGATGTAGGCGATATGCTTCCGGCAGTAGTCTTTGGCCATCTCATACATTTCCAAAAGTCCATCTTTTCCATACTTCAATCGTGCCCCTACACGGAAATTGGCCAGCTCATCAGTATCACGCCCTTTATACTGAGCATGCTTTTTTCTGAATTTATTCGCTAAGCCTGCAAATCTCTCGATAACAAAATGTTCAAAGTCTTGCATATCAGTACCTCCCATAACGATTTCCTGTCTTACGGTCCTCGATAACCAGTCCAGAGACCAACTTGTATCCGGCTATACTGATTATCTTTCTGGCGGTTGCCAGTACTCTGAAGGCGGCCATGCTTCTCTTTTGTTCCGCTGCCACTTTGGCTTCTTTACGAAATTTCCCCAGTACAGTATCAAACGTTGGATCTCCATTGGTATAAACTCTTCGTTTCATGCCATGCTTGCCCATACAGTCTCCTCCTTAAAACGGAATGGTTCCCATTTCATACTCCGGTTTCTTTGGCTTCAGTGGCTCTTCTGCTTCCACGGTCCCAAACTGACTCCAGTCCGCTGTCGTACCGGATGACCCCGGCTGTGCATGGGTTCCCAGTGGCAGGGCAATAAGGTTTGCCACCACTTCCGTTACATACCGTCTGGAACCGTCCTGTGCCTCGTAGCTTCGGGTAGCATACCGGCCTTCTACAAAGACACGTGTCCCCTTCTTCAACTGATTTCCCACGGCTTCAGCCAAAGTCCCCCATGCCACCACATTGATGAAATCGGTTAATTCCTTCTTTTCCCCCTGTGGTGTGGTATATGAACGATTAACCGCAATACTGAATGAAGCTACGGCTCGTCCTGTCTTTGTTGCACGAATCTGTGGATCTCTGGTAAGGTTTCCCAATACTTGTACACTGTTCAATTTACACATTCCTCCTGCTGATAAATAACGCTATAAACATAGTTCCGATAAAGGCTCCGCTAAATAATCCTAATATGTAATAAACCATAGGTACTTACGCTCCTGTACTGCCAATCCCTCCGCGGCGTTCTTCTTTGGCAGCGGTGAAGTCATCCGCCGTGATGCCAAACTTTAAGAAAATGCCCTGAGCAATTTTCTCTCCCACGGAAATGTGCTGTTCCACATCGCCATAGTTATAAATCCCTACGATGATATTCCCTTCGTTATCCGGGTTGTTATAGTAATCGCTGTCTATCACACCCACCGTGTTTGACAGCATCATGTGTTTTTTGATGCCCATGCTGGATCTGGGGAAAATCAGCAGGACATCATCCGCTGCCATTTTGGCTTTGATGTGAGTTCTGACCATTCCCCACTGTTTAGGTCCGATGGTGATAGACACCGGGGAGTAAAAATCATATCCCGCTGCCTGCTCTGTGCTCCGCTGGGGGAGCTTTGTGGTATCTGTTGCTGTGGTGCATTTTTCAAATCGTCTCATGGTTCTGTTCCTCCTGCTTTCTCAGCTCTTCCATTGCATTGTTTATAAAATCGATGGAACCCAGTGCAGCGCCCATCAGATAATTGGCTTCCCCATTCTCATCGGCCTGTACGTAATTCGATTCAATATACTTCATAAATTTTTGGATGATATCCATCCTTACCTGCATTTCATGGAATAGCCCTGATGGGCGTTCCTTAGTGATATTTTTCTTTTTCTTTGGCATACATAATCTCCTTACTTGCCATATGGCTTACCCTGTTTGTACGATGAGTGAAATCATGACAATAAGGGATACAAAGATAATACAGTCTGCCAATATGACTACTCCATATGTGATAAGCCTTAGCATGCCTGGCATCTCCTTAATGTTGTTGACACAGGTTTTTAACCCTTCCCTGCAGGCAATCACCGCAAAGTCCGCCCATACCAGATTCACTATCATCCATGTGCTGTCATTCATGTGCATCTTCCTCCATATTCCATCCTTTAATGGTGACGGATGCAAAGCCGGTATTCTCTTCTGTGATGTCATACCACTTCTCACATGTCACCTGGACTATCTGTCGATCATCCTTAAACGCTATCCCGTTTAAGGCATCCAGTATGGATTTAGTGACATTGTCCACATCCGGTTTCACGATTGGGCGTAGCACTCCTCGCTGTGCCATAATCCGGTTGCGTTTGGTCATGCGTTTGGGACGTACGTAGTACAGTACGATTTCTACAGATAACGCTTTATCTGCGTCAAAGCATTTCCTTCCACACGTCTCCCAGTAGGCCAGACGGATATCCCGCTCATACGCTACCGTTTTATCCGGGGTCCAGCAGTGCCCTTGCCTGGAAAATCGTGGCCTTCCTTTCCCTACTGGTCGTCCCGGAATAATAAAGTGAACTTCCTCCATGGTGTCACCTCCCTTCTATCCGTAAAAAACTGGTTCCTGATTTCTGAAGTTTTCAGCCTGGATGAATCGGACGAACTGGAACCGGTAACCTTCATCGTTGAATCCATTGAGCAGTTCTGCCAGTACGTATCCGGCAGGGGCTTTTGGTTCTTCCTTCCAGTGCCTGGACTGTATGGTCCGATAGTGTACCTTGGGCTGTATAAGATTTTTTGACCCTACCCATCTGAGCTTCTGCCTGCCTTCGCGGACATTTCTCAACGATTCCTTGATGAAGTAGGAGGCCAGTCGTTTTGCATCTTCGAACTGCCCGTCATAGTACTGGAAGGCATAGTGGCTTATGATGCCCAGTCCCCATACCTCATTGATTTCAGCTCGGGTAATCCCTGCAGGAATCAGCAGATGATGATGGATTCTCTTCCCTCTATACTCTGTGGTGTATATGTACTTCAGTTCCTTTCCCTGTTTCCGGTATCTCCGCTTGAGACGGCGCATGAAGTTGGAAATGTTTCGTTTCGCTTCTTCATATGTGGGTTCCGTTTTATATGTCAGAGTGATATACAGGTCATCCCGGGAGAAGTTGCAGAATATGGTCCGATAGAGTTTCTTCTCTGCCCTTTTCATATTCCATTCCTGTGTCTTTTCTGTGGAGGGCTGAAAGTTCGGCAGTCTTTCCTTTCTCCCTCCCAGACGATAGGTATGGTATTTCTTTCTCTCTATGATTCCTTTTGCCTGGAATATTTCTTCTCGATATGCCATAGGTACCACCTGGGAATAACCCACTAAAAAACAATAGGATGTAACACTGACGGTTGAAAGAATAAATGAGTTATCAAGGGCTAAAAGGGGCGGATGCCCCTTTGTTTTTCGGCCTTTTCCCATGAATCATAACCATGGGATTTTTTTACTTTTTACAGGTTTCGTTGCTGGGAGTGGATACGGGCGTTAAACCCATGCCCATTAATATAGACTCTGGCATTCGTCCTTTTTCCCTCTCCTGCCAGCAGTACATAGATGGTATAGCCGGCATCCGAATCATACCCATCACCGTTAAATACCAGGATGCCATCAGAGGGCATCCATGGAATGGGGTCTGGCTCGTACAACAGTACGGTTCCTATGACCATCTGTTCTTCCGGATCATATAAGGTGACCGCCTGCGCTATAAATTCCTTCATGGTTCTTCCTGTTCCTTTCCTGTATAGTCCGGATACATAAAAAAGGAAGCAGGAAAGATTCGTGAGATTACGACATTGAATCTACCCATGCTTCCTCCTTTTGAAATACCAGTCAAATCCAGGCAGCCTGTCTGGCAGATTGTAGCATCCACCCACCTGATATCCATGACTGTTGAAAAACCATACTTTACTGCAATCCCTGTGACAGGGCACCAGCCGTCCATATACCATGGTCCACATGAGTGCCTTATCACTGAGCTCGCGCCGGCAGAAGTGGCATTTGTGACCCATCAGTTCCACTCTTTCTGGGCTATGTACATTTGGGAAAGCGCCTGGGCTACCGCTTCCAGCATGCGACAGGCATCCTCATAGGTCATAGTTCCAAAGGCTACGTTGTTGACTATAAAGTCAGCAATAATCTTTTCTCTGGATGTTCCCGTTACCCTGGCACAACGGGTAATGGCCGTGTCAGCCACATTGAGCCAGAAATGGCGGCTCCCCTTTCCCCGGCAGGAAATCTCAAATGTTTCCTTCCCTTTTTTCATGTCCGAACACGGCCACTTCTGTATACGCTGGGTCTATCTTGTTTCTAGCCTTATTTAGTTTCATTTCGCGCCTCCTGGTGAATCTCTTTCACATGCACAATAACTACCTGTCCCGGCTGGAGTTCTTTTGGATCCTGTATGTGGTTTTCTTCGATTGTCCGCCATACCACTTCCTGCAGATTGTCTTTGTCTGTCACAATTCGTTTGCAGATGCTCCAGACGGAATCCCCGGCCTGAGCTTCTGTCCGGTACTCTATGAGTGGTTCTTCATGGCTTTTCATTAGGCAGGCTGTACCGCTGCCAATGACGGCAGTCAGTGCCAGGCACATCAGTCCGATTTTCACCGCATGACGATTCCCTTTATGCATGGTTCTGCACCTTCCCTTCCGCTGCCTCTACCAGGTCATACAGGTCTTTCCCTTCTGCCCGCTTCAGGAAGTCGTTGAGAGTAAACTTCCTTACCCTCTTTTCCCGGCGGAACCGCAAAACCGGAAGCAGTCCGGCATTCACGATTCTTCCCACGAATCCCGGTGATGTCTTGAGCCTTCCGGCCACTTCCTTCAGGCTTAGCAATCTATCGCCATCGTCTGGGAAAACAAACTCCGTTTTCATGGTTAGTCTCCTTTCTTTGTTATCTCAATGACCAATTTTCACAGAAAGAGTACAGTTACATCTGTGCTCTTTTTGTATTTCTCTGATAACTTTTACCAGTTCTAACAATTTGCTGTAACTTTCAACGTGTGCTTCAATATGAATTTCTAACTTTTCCATGTTTAACCCCATTTCTTTTTGCGAATGCCCTGATAATTTTTCTTTTTGATTTTGATTGCTTCTCCTTTTTCCCTTTTAACTGTTTGATTGCACAGCGCAATTTAACAGGTGAAAAAAAGAGTAAAATAATCCTTCGGATTATCACATTTAAGTTTGATTGCTAGCTTATCTGCTTCTTTCACTGTTATTGGTCTAACCCCATTAATTTTCTGACTGACCGTTGGCACTGCACAATCCCAGCAATCTTTCCCTGCAATGTCTTTTTGAGTAAGGTTAAGCAAAGCCATTCGTGATTTAATCATGCGTGTGTTAATCATATCTTCCCCTCCTTAGTTTTCGCTACGCAATTTCTATTACTAGATTACTCGTTATATATTTAAATGTCAATAGCGCTACGCAATTATATTTTACGCTTTATCTATTCAAGTTTGCACCGTGCAATATATATGATATAATGAGGTTGACAGTTAAATATTGTGAAATGTGAGGTGACCATTGTGGATAATAAGGAAATTGGTTTACGTATTATGTCCGCACGTGAGGCGGCCAATTTAACTAAAAAAGACCTTGCTAGTAAAGTTCATGTTGCTGATTCAACAATTATGCGATATGAGAAAGGGCAAATTAACAAGATTAAAATGCCTATTATTGAAGCAATTGCCAATGCATTGGACGTGAATCCACTTTGGTTGTTAGGCAAATCTAATGTACAATCGATTAACTCTTTTCTGAATACTATCTCGCAAAATAATTTATGCCTGTCGGAAAACGAAAAAGACTTAATAAAAAAATACCGACGTCTGGATGACGTCGGGAAGGCTACGGTAGATGCGGTTATCGATGTACAGCTAAAACGGTTACATGAGTAAAGGAAGGAGTCATTATATGTTCTGTAGGATTTGCGGCACAAAAATTCCGGATGATAGCAGGTTTTGTACCAAATGTGGTACAGCGGTTATAGTAGCATCAGAAGTTTCTGAGACTCATAATCTTGTACAGCAAGCGAAAAACACTGGACTCATACAGCCAAAAGTTCCGGCCATGATTGTCGAAAAAGTTTCAAATCGCGTTCACACTCCCTCTGTATTTATGAGCTTTGTAACCAAACAAGCAAGACTATTATCCCTGAATGGAAGAAGATTCTTTTCTCATTGGTATTTATTTTCTGTAAGAAGTACAAGAGCAGAATTCTGGCCTTTCTTTATTATTCTATTGACTATTAATCAGATTATTGCCTTATTTTTATATGAAGCCAAAGACGACATAGTAATGATTTGTTTCCTAATGTTTCTCGCTGTCATTCTCTTTGTAGCCTCTTATAATCTTTTGGTTAGGCGTTTACACGATATCGGTAAGGGTCACCTTTGGGCTATTGTTTATACTGTATGCAATTGGATTGCTAATCATTCTATGTTGCCTGGTCAAAATGCGATTGGTGGCGTTATTCCTTCTCTGATTATGGTATATGTTCTGTATCTCACAGTGAAACCATCTGTAGGATCTAATAAATATGGCGATCCATATCCTGAGACCGTAAAGGAGTCAAACGAAAATGAAGAAGTCGGTTAACGTACTGTTTATCATTTTGATGCTATCTGTTTGCATTCCTCAGTCAATACATGCTGAAACTAAGCAGGATAAACTAATCAGAGAACTTCAAGAAGTAGGACAATATGGGACAACGTTGGAAGTAAACCATATTCCTTACAGCACCAATCCCGGATGGGAAGAAAATGTAAAGCATTATGAAGGCGTTCCGGTAGAGCAGGTTAAAAAAGATGCAGAAGAAATACATAAAAGAAGAAATCATAAAACACCAAAATATCCGGAACCAATAGAAGTAACTATAGCCAGAAAATGTCAGCCATTTGTTATTTCGATGGCTGCTAATCCCTTTTTGAATTTTATCATTTTCTTTCCACGTATAGCGGACTCTATCTATGCTAACCTGAATACCAATGAGGACAATGTAGAGAGTTATTCCGACTAAACTATCTTTTGGCACGTTTTATGTTAATAGGAGTATAGATTATGGATGAATTGTATGAAAACCAGAAACTGATTAACCGGGCACGTCCCTTCACAGAACCGCTCCTGTCTCAGGTTAAAAAGTTTTATCGTATTTCCCTCACCTGGTCTTCTAATGCCCTGGAAGGAAATACACTGACAGAATCAGAAACTAAGGTTCTTCTGGAAGATGGGCTGACGGTAGGAGGAAAGCCTCTACGTGACACCTATGAAGCCATAGGCCATTCCAAAGCCTATTCCTATATGTATACCCTTCTCCATAACCAGATTCTTACGGAAAAGGATATCCTTACCCTCCACTCCCTCTTTTATAAAAAAATTGATGAAAAGAACGCC
>ULYE01031925.1_pt1 | contig 16386 bp, 17 predicted proteins | sample 1961921 | NCBI WGS metagenome assembly ULYE01 (sample SAMEA4835856, study PRJEB28245) | human gut metagenome | biome: gut microbiome; material: fecal sample | place: Denmark | collected 2008 | reverse complement strand
GAAGGTTGAACTTCTTCACGCCTTTCTTGGCATACTTCAAGTAAAGGCTGCGGGTATAGCCCACAGGGATGGTGCTCTTGATAATCATCACAGCATCAGGATTGACCTCCAGCACCAGGTCTATCACCTCCTCCACATGGCTGGTATCGAAGTAGTTCTTCACAGGGTCATAGTTGGTGGGCGCTGCTATCACCACAAAGTCAGCATCCCGGTATGCCGACTTGCCGTCAAGAGTTGCCACCAAGCGGAGAGACTTCTCTGCCAGATACTTCTCGATATAATCATCCTGGATAGGAGAAATCTTGTTGTTCAGTTTCTCCACCTTCTCTGGGACAACATCCACTGCCGTCACCTGATGATGCTGAGACAGCAAAGTTGCAATACTCAGACCGACGTAGCCTGTACCGGCTACGGCTACTTTTAAATCCTTAAATTCTATCATTTTCTAAATAGTTAAAATGAACAATTAATTATACGAGTTAGGACATTAATACTATCATAAATGCATACTATCATGATTATATTCTTTTCCTGATAAATCGAGCTGGATTCCCAGCCCATATTTCATTGTCTGGAATATCCTTGGTTACCACACTACCTGCACCAACTATGGCATTTTCTCCAATCCGAACAGCATTACATATCACTGTATTAGCACCAATAAAACAATTGTCACACAACTCAACAATTCCCTTCTTGAAAGCAATACCAGGCTTCTTGGTATCCAAATAATGAGTCAATATCACACAGCGCATGGTGATATGTACATGCTTGTGAATAATGATATTCTCAGGATAAAGGCTATCTAATACCACACCATCACCAATGCTACTATACTTAGTATCTTCAATACATCCCCCCCCATATTTGACAAATTTAAGCCTAGTATGGGCATCCATTGGCACATGAGTGGCTATACGTAAACACAATACTCTAAAAATCCTTTCCAATGAATATTTCATGATATTACTTTTTTCAAAACATTAATATATCTTTTACGAAAAATCTCTGTAGAATAATCATTCTGCAAATGTTCTTTGCTATATTTTCCCATAGCTTTGCACAAATGCTCATCATTCAACAAATCCAAGATTCTATCCGCAAGTTCCTTATAGTCTCCTATCGAGGTCAAAAAACCATTTTTGTTATTTTCAACCAAATAGCCATTGTCACCTACATTCGTGCAGACAATAGGCATATTGGCATTCATACCTTCCATGATAGAATTACTTGTTCCCTCGAACAAGGAAGTTGAAAGGTAAACATCTGCTTGATTAAGTAATTCCGGAATATTATGAGGATTAATATAGATTGTAGTCACATCTTCAATACCATATTGCTTAACCCAACCTCGAATTTGAGATTCCAACTCGCCATATCCCACAAGATCAAAATGTATATTAGTATATTTCTTTTTGACCTCAGCTATGGTCTTAATAGCAGTTTCATAATCCTTTTGAGCTACGAATCTTCCCACAGTTATGATATGCTTCACCTCATTTAAAGCCTTCACTAGATAAGGCTGAATGTTTTCAAAACAATTCGGAATTACTTCAATCTTGTCCTTTCTAAAACCATGAGCAGAAAAGTTCGTCTTACCTGAATAGCAGTTAGCTATTGCTTTTGTTGCTATCAAGTTAGTCATCACCCTATCCGCCAAGAGTTTCAGAGGTGGAAGTTCTGCATTACGCAAACCTGTATAAACATCCATTTTATGAAAAAAAAATGCCATACTAGCGTAAGCATTAGCAGCCGTTAAATATGAGAATATTGCAGAAATGTGATTAAATTTAAGATACTTAACAAACTGGGTGAATCTGCTTAAATGTCCTCCACGGAACATCACCACATTCACCCTGCTATTCTCTCTCAACAAATCTAGATATTTCTGGTGCAACTTTTCACCATTTAAGATGATGAAATGAACATCAAAATCACCAGATAAGGTCTTAGCTAAGAGTACAGCTTGTTTCTCGGCTCCACCACTTGTGAGATTCTTAACAAAAATTCCAATTGATTTCATATTTGATTTATAAATATGTCTTTCCTATTTCTATGCCTCTACAAGAGACTACTCTTGCAGGATTTCCTACTACTACAGAATTGGCAGGAACATCATGAATAACAACTGCACCTGCACCTATAAAAGCATTATCTCCAATATTGACATTTCCTACAATTGTAGCATTTGCACAAACAATGACGTTATTTCCTAATATTGGACAACCTGAAGCTGTTTTGCCTAATGTCACCCCTTGATAAATGGTACAATTATTACCGATGATTGCTCTTTCAGAAATCACAATACAAGAATAATAAGAAAATTTTAACGCCCTACCAATTTTTGTTCCAATGGGTAATTGTATTCCAGTAATGAAATTAACCCATTTATAATTTAAGTACAATACCTTTCGAGGGGGAGGGTAAAATCGTAAGAAGGCGAAACCAAAAAGTAGTCATAAAAGATGCGCTGGTAAAAAGCGCGCCAAACATATGAAACACTTTGTATAATACTGACTTTTCTTCCATCTCAGGCCATAGTCTATAATAATCAGACAAAATGAGATTTAAATGTTCCATAATTCTAAAACTTTTTCTATGATAGGAGCCATATCATAGTACTTGTATTCAGCTAATCTACCACCAAAGATGACATTATCTTCATTATCAGTTAATGTTTTGTATTTGGCATAAAGAGAGGTGTTTATGTCATCATTTACAGGATAATAAGGCTCCATTCCTTCCTTCCACTCTGTTGAATATTCCTTAGAGATAACGGTCTTAGGACTATCATATACCTCCTGACCAAACATCTCAAAATGCTTATGCTCAATGACACGGGTGTAAGGTACCTCACGCTCGGTATAGTTCACAACCGCATTACCCTGATAATTTGGTTTATCTATAACCTCTGTCTCAAAGCGTACTGTACGATAGTTAAGCTTTCCAAACTGATAATTATAGAATTCATCTATCTTGCCCGTGAACACTATCTTTTCAGCTATTCCCTCCCAATAAGAGCGGTTTTCAAAGAAATCAACATTCGTTTTTATCTCAACTCCTTCAAGTAACCCATCAATCAGTTTGTTGTAGCCACCTATAGGGATTCCCTGATACTTATCATTGAAGTAGTTATTATCAAAGATAAGACGGACTGGCAAGCGCTTGATAATGAATGCAGGAAGTTCTGTACATTTTCTTCCCCACTGCTTCTCTGTATATCCCTTGATAAGTTTCACGTATATGTCTTTTCCTATCAACACCTGAGCCTGCTCCTCCAGGTTACGAGGTTCTGTTACGCCATCAGCTTTCATAAGAGCCACAGCTTCAGCTTTCTGCTCATCAATCTTAGCTTGCGCCTCTTCAGGTGTGACAACACCCCACATCTGATAAAAGGTATTCATGTTAAAAGGCAAATTATAAAGCTTGCCTTTATAGTTAGCAACAGGTGAATTGGTATAGCGGTTAAACTCCACAATAGAGTTCACGAAGTCCCACACCTTCTTGTTGGAAGTATGGAAAATATGTGCGCCATACTTATGCACGTTGATACCCTCAATATTCTCACAATAAATGTTACCACCTAAATGAGAACGCTTATCAATAACCAAGCACTTCTTACCATGTCTGTGGGCAAGATAAGCGAATGTAGCTCCAAAAAGGCCAGAACCAACTATCAAATAATCATATTTTTTCATTGTTCCAAATTTATTCCTTTTATTATATGTTTGGCAAATTCAAGTCGAGCCTCTTCAGAGGTTTTATAATACTTGAACATCTCAAAACCTTGCTGAGCAATTTTACGAAACTGTTCTGTATCTAACTTCGATATAATTTCATCAAAATTAGAAAAATCCCAATCTATAGGAACATAAGTTATATATGGTTGATACCAGTTTGGATAGGTAACACAATGCTCCATAGAAGGCTTGATTAAAGTTGCTCCATAGGCAAAAGCCTCGAAGTCTCTACCACAAATTTCTCCCCATCCAAATGGACTTAACACAGCCTTTGCTCTTTTTATCTCAGCAATATACTCCATATACGGAACTTGAGAGTTTACATCAGAGTGGGTTACAGTTGTCAAATTAGCAATCAGTTCTTTACACTTTGCCCTTTGATATCCTGCAATTGGACTCCATCCACTTCCACGAAAATGAACATCCAAATTCTTTTCAGGTGAATTTGGTGAAACAAAATCAGGCTTTCCTACACCAAAAGGTCGCATCAACAAGCGAAATCCCTTAGCAAACAAATCAGCGAGTCCAACATTCCATGAAATTTGAATTTTATCTACATATTGTGGATCCATAATAGGATAAGTTCTTTTCACCAATTCAGGATCTTCTTTCTGAAGCTTATTATGATAGTAATCGCAGAACAAGCGTGATCCATAAAGTTTCTTGGCATATAAAGACTTATCCTTATAAATTTGCTTCTTGAAATAAACATCCACATATGGTAAAACATCAAACATCCCACATCCTGCACTATCTGCAGTATCAAGCCAAACAACCCAATTATAGTTTTTGTGGATTGCTTCTAAAATTTGACTACGTTTTTCAGAAGGACAAAGACATAAATCAGAAGTAGAATGATGGAATGCCAAAAAGGCGATATCACCTTTTGAATTTATCATATCACGAATATTTCTTTTCTCCCCATTCTTAAAAACAGGAAGAAACTGTAAAACATCATGGTACTTTACAGAATAACCTAGTTTTGCAAATTCCTTCCGTGCAGCAAACATGGGTTTAAGCCATCTATAAATATAGTGACTTCCATCATAAAAAACGGTAATAGTTCTCATAATAAAAAATCAAATACTTTGTAAAAAGTTTACGAATTTATGGCCAACATTTTCTATACCAAAAGATAATTTAGCAACATCTAATCCTTTCTCCCCCATTTCTACCGCTTTATTTTGATTAGATATAAGATATTCGATGCCACTCGCTATCTGATCAATATTTTCCGGTTCTACCAAATAAGCATTTTCTAAATGCTTTAAATAAATACCAACGTCACTAACTTTAGTTGCTAATACAACATTTCCTGTTGCTAAATATTCTGATAATTTAAAAGGGAAGCCACAATTAGCAAAACGTGAATTCTCACGGGTCATAGTCAAAATATCAGAAGATAAAAGTACTTCGTTAAGTCTCTCATCAGATACTCGTCCAAGATACTCCACATTAGGATTATCTTTCACTGAATTCAAGATTTTCATATCGCAATCTCTGCCTTTACCGATGAGAATCAATTTACATTTATAACCATCAGAAATCGCTTTTAGAAAAGCTTTAATAAGATACACTACACCATCTTTTTGTGCATAAGTACCTGCATAAAGTATTCTAGGAATAAGGCTAAAAGAAACTTTCTTTTGCTTTCTCAAAATTGGTGTTGAATTAGGCAATAATCCTAAATGCATCTTAGGATATTTTTTTTCATTCTGTACACGAAGAGCTTCAGATATAACAAAACTTCCATTGCATTTATTATATGCTCTATGTGCAATCAATTCATTTAAAAATACATGGAGTTTTCGTTTCAAAGAAGTTGTTGTACCTTTTGCTCTATAACTTGTCTCCACTTGATCAAAAACTATCTTATAGCCTAATTTCTTTGCATACGAGAAAAAAGGATAGTCTACTACATCCAATATTGTAGGAAAAATCAATATATTTATTTTCCCATCATCTCTCCATTGCTTCAGCCATCGCTTACCTGCTTTCAAATAGGAGAAATAGGAAGAATGAAAACGATGAGAAATATTATGATAGTCACATAATCCATATTGACCATCAATATCATTTTCCTTATCTAACTTTGCACTTCTTGTTACCAACACATGACTTTGAATTTCTTTTGAATTCATATAGTCTACCATATAACGTCTGCGCTTAGTCGTTGCAGCACCCAACGGGAAAGTGTCAGGACCTATATATACCACATTTAGCTCTTTATTCAAATTTATATCATCCATAATCTAAATATTTATACTAATTATAAAGCATTCAAACAAATTGTCCTTTATAAACTTCTTATCAGCTTTACTTAAAAAGCGCAAAAATCTCATTCAAAGTAAAAATCAAGAGTCTTCTTAGCTATATTATTCCAATCAAACTCATCTTCGTGACCAAACTGTAAAGCACCCATTTTTAATTGCGACAATAATTTATCTTCATCAATGACTTGCCTCATTGCATCAGCAAACCCAGAGCTATCATCAGGAGCAACCAATAATCCATTTATTCCGTTTTTAATGTTTTCACCTAAAGCACCAACATTTGTCGCAATGATTGGATTACCATACATAAATGAAGTTGGAACAATACCACTTTGAGAAGCAGTTTTGTATGGGAGCAATACTACATCAGCTATTTTATTTAGGTAGGAGATTTCACCATCTGACATGAATCTATTAATCAAAATAACATTCTTTTCCGACCTAAAGTATGATAAGGCATCATCTGTTCCTGCACCTGCAATAATTAGATTATATTTATCGGCAATGGCATGTAATCTAGAATGAGCTTCTTTTAATAAACCAAGTCCCTTATAAGGCTTAATATAGCCATAAAAAAGAAATATTTTTTTATTCCTATCTATATTAAAATTCGTATCACATGTCCTTTCATAAAGATGAGTTGTCTCAAAAACGCCAAAGGGTATATGAGTTACATGACACAAGTTATCTTTATCTATTTTCTTGAATCTATTTTCTAAAAAATTTGAATAGAAAAGAATCTTAGAATGTTTCTTTATCAACTCATCGAAATATGGAGTAGAAACAGAGCCTACATGAATATTGCCAATTTCATGAATTGAATGAATTAGGTTGTTGCATTTCAGATGCTTATGAATATACTCTATCCATGGAGTTTGCCCTATCAGATTGATAACATCATAATTTCTTCTGTTTATTTTTCTCACAGCTCGTTTAATTACTATTTTATATAGCCAATAAAACTTAGGCGAAAAAGACAAAACTCTAATTATGTGGAAATTAACCTTAGAACGATATGCCCATTTATATATTTCAGGAATTTCATTCTTTCCCAAAACTTGGATTCCAAGTTTCTTATTAGCTCGGTGATAATCTATACCAGATTGAAAACCTTTATCTCTCAACACGTCTGCTATAAAATAGTAATCTACTTCGATATCATTGCGCAAACCTAAGTATTTTGCCAAACAAATAGAAGCTTCTATATGATAAAACGATATTATTGCTATTCTTTTCATACGTATTTTTTATCGTCCTACATTACTATAGGACATATGTTTTATGCTATTTTTATATTTACCCTCAAAACATAACTTATAGAGTTTAGCAGATTTTTGCTTGAGTAGGAAAATTGGAATATCAAGTATTTACTGTCTGAAAAACAGGCAGATTACTTGGCTATCACTTTAGCAGAAAAAGTCATTTTTAAAATTATTTATAGATGTTTATTCCGTATATCCAACATATAGTCTGTATGAAGCACATCAAACTTCCCCTTCTTGATGAATCGTACCACCTTAAAATCATCTACATGCACTGCTAGGAAGAATCTTGTATGATAGGTACATTGATTATACACCTTGCTCATATCCATATAGCTCTCATAAACCTTGAGCTCTGGATAACATATTGCAGGTATTATCGCATTCTCTTGCACTTGCTCCTTAATGTCAAAGAGCGTACTCTTCAAACTATAAGGAGCCAATGCTACGAGATAAGTCACATCATTCCTATCTTCCTACAAAGCCTTGAAATTAGAGAAAGTCACAATCGGCAAAGAACGGTGTGCTATAATATAGAATTCTCATGAAAGCGAAATTGAATGTTTCTTCAAAATATCAACAAGCATTTTTGCCCTTGTAGAAGTATAATGTTTATCCATATAAGATGCTATTTTAGTAAAGTCCAAAGGCTTAGTACGTAAAGCATCCAATGCTTGCTCAAACTCATCGTAATTATTCACATTTGGAATCAGCGAGTTCAATTCATAAAAGCGTGTTTCTGCATTATCAGGATAATGTCCAATCACAGAACAGCCATTGGTTAGCATTTCAAATAATCTTGGTGTCACTTGATTAAACCGACCTGTGATTTTCTTGCTTTCATCAATACCTGGAGTTGTATAACAAGATATTTTCGTTTTACTAATCATATCAAGATAAGACTGTCTTCCTGTATCTTTAAGAACTACATTTCCATTATGATCAACAAAAACCCGATTTTTCTCAGTTCCTGTACTATGGATATAAGTGAAATCAGAATGCTTTTCGCAATATTCATCCAGCAAACTGATAAAAAAAGGATTAGGCCTGCCAAATATACAAAATTCATATTTCTTATCTTTGACTGTTTCCAAATTCATCTTGTATATGTCTGGATATGACAGTGGCCAATGCTCAATAGTCAATGGACAATTATTACTTTTCAAAAATTCAAATACTTCAACACTTGTTACCAAAACCAATGGACAATACTTATAGGCTTCATAGAATTCTTGCAGATCTTTCTCTTCTAGCCAAAAGTCTATAATAACAGGGATTGTATTACAATCTAGGATACATAACTTCTTTGTTTCGGCTTGCATGACAAACCGAATCTTTAAATTACCTTTAAAAACAAAAGAATGATAAAGATTCGTCAAACTATAATTTTCAAATCTTCTGAAAAATTTAATCTTAATTTCATTCTCTTTCTGAATTACAAGATTCAGTTGTTTTGCCAAAATATCTTCCCATTCATATACTATTTTAAATGAGGGATAATTAGCATAAGCTCGTTGAGAGAGTATTCTTGTTAATTTTCTCATGCCATTCTCTTATTTAAGTCAAGTGCTGCGCCCATAGCTGCATCCATATTATAATATTCCCACTCGGCAAAACGCCCCAACAAATACAAACCGCTTGCCTCAGTTACCTTCTTCAATGCTGTAATGTTTGGACGAGTATTCTCATCCTGAATTGGATAGGTATATTGAGTATATTCGTGAGTGATATACTTTGGATGCAAAGGTATGCGCTTCAAATTGTCCAAGATGTCTTCCTTGGAAATATAATCAGTAAACTCTATCGTCGCAGACATAACACCATCGGTTCTATTGGTCGGAGAGAAGTTTCCTGTACAGATGATGCGATGGCTCTGATGCTGACGACTTGGCATGTAAATCCAACTATATGGATTGTCGTCTATCTCACAAAGTACAGATGTCGTTCCGTGACTTTCCAAACCATCAATCATATCCTTATAATTTGAGATGTTGATGCCAGAGAGAATGCTTGGCAAGTCTTTGATGTTTCCACAGAATACGACCTTGTCACACGCAATGTCATTTACCTTCCAGCCTTCAGCAGTCTTCTCTATGGAATTCACATCCACATTATACTGAATATTCAAGCCTTCTGCAAGACGGTTTGCCAAGAACTGAGAGCCACCGTTTTTCTCATAATAGAAAGAGCTATGAACAAAGGCTTTTTCCTCTATGTGCTTGAAATTATTATATATAATTTCCTCTAATGTTGGCATAGGCAACTTTCCTGCCAACCAAGAGAGCGGAACATGCTTCAAACTTCTGCGCCAGACTTTTTCATTGTAAGGCTGGAAATACACTTGATAAAGTGTTTCTCCGAAACGTGTACGCAAGAATTCCTCAAAGTTCTTAGGCTCAGTCTTTGGTGCTTTTGCCATCTTAACGAGGTCGGCGATAAATCCCTTCATCATGTCTTCATTAAACATATAAGCATGATTCTCTATTGGATAAGGAATCCATTTGCCATCCTCCATCGAAACTACAGAGTTTCTATCAGCTTTGGTAAATTCGTTGTTCTTATCAAAGAACTTCCAAAACCAATCAAGAACATCTTGACGTTTCGTATTAAACACATGACCACCTACCATATGATAAAGGTGACCATTCACTCTGTCACATTTCACAAGTCCACCAGGACGGCCTGCCTTTTCCAAAACAGTCACCTCATATCTATCGCTCAGCTGATGAGCAATAGAAAGGCCTGATACACCAGCGCCTACTACTATTACTTTTTCCATGAAGTTATTTTGTTTTTAATAAATAGTTTAAACTAAAAGAATGGTATAGAATATGCTCCAGGAACATAATCATATTCCTTTCGCTCCCGTTCACCAATTTTCTTGGCTGGAACCCCTCCAACAATGCTCCAAGGTTCTACATCTTTACAAACAACAGCACCTGCTGCAACAACTGCCCCTTCGCCTATTTTCACCCCAGGTAAAACGATAGCCCTTGAACATATCCAGCAATAGTCTCCCACTGTTATTTGTCCGCCTTTAACACCGAAATGCAGATCATTGTAATCATGATGCAAAGACCAAAACATGACTTCAGATGCAATCGTTACATTTTTCCCTATTTTTATGCCTCTTCGACAGTCCAAGTGACATTTGAAGCCAATATTACAACCACCACCTATTTCTAAAGGGCCTTCCCACCAATACATTCCTCCATATAAAAGAGCAGATTTGTCTATATGTACATCTTTGTAGAGATTTAAACAAAATCTACGTATATGTTTGGATGGAAATTTCAGGATAAAGCGAATAAGAATCCACCCCCCCGAATTTTTCATTCCATATTTTACCTTTCTTAGGAAATTTATAATTCTCATGTTATCAAAATATTTATTTTGTTATGACATTTTTAGAAATCCTTTCTTGGTTGCCCAAATAAAGAATATAAAGTGCTAAAGCTACCATAAAAGAAGAAAGAGTTATCAAAGAACAGTTGGTAGGAAGAATTAAATACAAGTAAAAAAGATACAATTTAGCAAAGTAATACTTAGCATCTACTTTCAATTTTATTATCATTACAAGCAGGCCTAAATATATGAATAGACCAACTAATCCAAAATATACAAAAATCACAATAAAGCCGACATCAACAACCCAAAAAGAATTATCATTCTCCAAAGCAGCCAAACGTGCCTGTAACCTACCTGCACTTGGTATCCCATTTCCTATAAATATGCAAACAGGATCATTGGCATCCAACTCAGTAAGCATGTACTTAGACATTTGAACACGAATATCCTCTTCACCTTTGTTATCATTATTTTCCATCTGAGCACTTGTCAGTTGGACGTACTTAACAATAGGATTATCACTATTACTATTCAACAATGCTTCATTAACAACATTAAATGACAGAATTGCAATCACAAATATTGAAACAGAAAGCACTTTGTTTTTGATACTTTTCAAATAATAGAGCAAACACATCAAGCTTGTTACGATAAGAGGAGTTCTTGTTCCACGCAAAACAAGCATAATAAATAAAGGTATCAACCATAGATAGCATATTTTCTTTTCCCGGAAGAGAACTAACAAATAGAAAATTGCAATAACTATGAAATCTGCCCCCTGAAGAAACAAGCGTAACACGCCACGATCCTCTAACGTCTTCTCAAATAAACTTTCATCAAAATTTGAGGAAGCGCCAAAAATTTGGTTTGGATATGTAAGAACACCGATAATATAGCAACTTGAATATATAATTGCTATTGAAAATATCACTTTGGTTAAAGTCTGATAAGACACTTGGAATTTCTTATATATAAAGTAAAACAACAATGTAAAAACTCCTTGAGCCCTAAATGTTGCTTTTAATCCTGTATATAACCCTTCATCCCAGTACAACCACCCCCATATCAACCCGAATATAAACATCAAGCATAAAATCCACACTTGTCTTGAAACAATATCTTTGTGGGACCTAATCATATAAGGAACAAACATTGCACATATAAACAAATCTACAACAGTTACAAGATCCTTATAAATGTGCATGTTCACGAAAAACGCAGCACTAAAGAACTGGGTATAAAAGCAGTAGAACAAAACTATAACCCATACTGCATATTTTTCTTTCTTTCTCAAACCAGCTTTCATCGTTTTAATAAGGTTTTAAACCGAATATCTTTATCAAATAAAAGATATGCTCCTGTTATTATAGCCCATATCCCTCCATTCAATAGTAAATGAATAATCATATTCAAATTAAAATGCAGAATCTCCTCTACATAATAAACTAAAGCTAACAAAATTCCCAAGAGCATCCCTGGTAATATTGACTGTATTATTTTTATAGGAGATATAGAAAAAACTCCAATGCTCAACAGACAAAATACAAATATAAAACGAACAACAATACCACAACTGATACATAATGCTACATAATTTACATTACCTGTATGCAAAGAAAGTAATAAGCATGAAACTGAAACAACAAATTCTGCAATATTCACAACAAGCATGAATTTCACCTTATTACTCGCTTGATAAATTGGGCCAGATGAAGACATCAATACCATAAAGCCTACAGAAAGACTTAGATATTGAAACGGAGCTATGGCTAAATCCCACTTCCCTCCATAAAACACGTGTATCAAATCTTCTGCAGAAAAATACAACAAGGCAGAAAGTGGAAAACCGATAACGGCCAAGGTCTTAAGAATTTTCTTGTATTTTTGAAACATAGTCTGCAAATCATGCTGAAATTCACGGAACATAGGCTGCATTACCGGCGTAAACACATAAGACAAATTATCTACAGGCATCTGCATCAATCTATATGACTTTTCGTAATAGCCAAGGGAGGATAAACTTAGATATTTACCCACTAATGGCTTGTCAATACTCTTCGTAATAAAATTCATCACACTTCCTGCAAATTGAAAAGCGGAGAAATTGATGATTTTTTTTATAGAAACAACACGTACTTTATTGAATGGTTTTATTCTATTTTGATTATAATTAAAAAGGAATATACCTGCCGCACTCAATATAGACTGTATTACTAAAGCATAAAGGCCAAATCCCACATATGCGAATGTTATTCCTATACATCCACAAATAATCTGCAAACTTAAAGTACGAACCGCTACAAGTTTGAACATTTTTGCTTTTAGCAACAAGGCATTAGGAACGATATTCAAAGAAGCAAATATCACATTTACAGACAACAAACGTACCACGCTTGCAACACTGTCATTATTATAATAACCACCGATAGGAGCAGCCAACAAAAAAAGAATAAATGCAGCCAACAAACCGACATACAAAGTCAATGAAAATATAGATTCCAAATCCTTTTTCTCTAGAGTTTCCGATTGGATAATAGCCGCTCCAAATCCGAAATCTGTTATAAGATTTATGAAACTTATAAAGACTGTTGCAATCGCCAAGATTCCAAAATCTGCAGGATTCAACAATCTTGCCAAAACCATAGAGATTGCGATCTGCACAAATATTCCAACATATTTGGCTATAGAAGTATATAACACTCCTGAAATAAACTCTCTTTTATAACTGCTCATTATTCAATGCTTTTATTATAATCTCATTTGTCCTTGCCACATATCTATCTTGGGTAAAATTCTCAAGATAACGCTCTCTAGCATTCATTGCCAATTCTTCAAGTTTCTCCCTATTGGAATTTAAAGTAATAATAGCATTAGCTAAATCTCGTGGATTCTTGACTTCATACAAAATTCCTGTTTTACCATCTACCACTTGCTCCATATTACCGCCTGCTCGTGAAGCAATTACAGCCAAGCCATTGTTCATATAATCCAACACACTCCGCGAAAAGGCTTCAAATGTCGATGTCATTAAACCCAAATGGTATGGCTGGAACTCTATTTCCTGAACAAAGCCCTTAATTTCAATGAACTTGGACAAATCATTTTCTTCTATATATTTCAAATATTCATTTTCTTCTTCGCCCTTACCATAAATATCTAAATGAACGTTATCTATTCCTTTTTCTTTCAAAATCTTCATGGCCATTAATGAATCTACGACTCTTTTATCATCCATGAACCTAGCCACCTGAATAATTTCCAATCTTTTCTGTTCAAAGACTTTTTGCGGAACATTTCTTACTGGCGGAACCCCATTATAAACCGTAAAGACTTTGTTTTTGTCCAAGCTTAGCAGGTAACGTTTTCTTATTGTGTCACAAGTACACATGATTGCATAGGACGTATTGATTAATTTCATGGATTTCTCATATCCCCAAGTGAAATGATAATCAAAAGCATCTATGTTCTCACGGATATGTTGAACATGCGGAATATCATACAATTTTGCAAATCGAATGCCATAATCAAAGGTTAAGGTATTAGAATACACCAAGATTGGTTTGATATTCATTTTACCCAACCTATATTTCAGAGAATGCAAACCTAACCATTTCTTAACTCGGACTTTACACAAATGTTTAAAACTTGGGCGTTTGCTTCCTTCATAAAGCCAACCAGAAAACTCATGTACAATATAGTCTATTTGATTTTTCTCAAATAAGCTTATGATAGCCCCACTTCGAGGAATAACAACCAACACATTATAACCTTTATCTTTTAGACCTCTACACAAAGAACATGTAGAACGTTCCGCCCCCCAATTATCTACGTGGCGCGAAAAAACAACGATAAATTTATCCACTTTACAATTAACCATTTTAAATCAACTTCACAATGCTATCATATGTTTTTTGCACACAGTATGACAGCAAGAACACTATAATTGGCAACAAAAATAGCGGCAAGCCGAACAATATTCCCATAGCATACAATTGTCTATGAAAGAAATAGGCACACATACTAGAATAGGATATAAAACTAACTATATTACCAACTATCGGACTATTTAAATACTTACAATACAACAAGGCCATTTTGCCCCCCCAGAATATAATTAAGCAATAACCCAACATTTCTGAGAATAAATGATGAAATGGCAATAACCTTATCAATATAGCCAAAATAAAAGCTACCCATCCATACTTATTAGCCAATTCCAGGAATTTGGCAGGTGTCAATAACAAACCTATCATATAAAAAGGCATGTATCTGATGAATCTTGTATCAACAATATTTGTTTTCTTGCTCAAAACAAAAAACATTCCATATAGAAATACCATCAGTATTATTCTAAAGAAACTATGTGCTTTATATTTATAGACAAGCAATGGCGTTACCATAATAAACAGTAGCAACATATCCATAAACCACAATGTAGAAGGAGCTTGTTTGTACAGCGAAGCCATGCCAAACAAACTCAAGAACAATTGTTGATACCCAGAATAAAAGGACACGAATGATGGGATTGTCGTAAAAAACAATGTTATTGCGGCAATTACATATAAAGGATAAAAACGCTTGATCTTTTTCAAGTAATATGCCTTTATAGATTCCTTGTCAGCTATATTGCAAGAGTTTGTTAACACTCCTGACAAAAGCATAAATAAAGACAGCATAATATATGTAACATCTCTACAAATATTATTATTTACTATTTGGCCAAACGAAGAGGTCGAACTATAATAGTTAGAGAAATGCCATACAGCGATAATCCAAACGACAGCTATACTTCGCAATATATCAAATTCTAGTATTTTCTTTTTCATAGACCGAATTTACCATCAAGCCAAAAGAAAGTTTTCCTCACGGATGACCTTTCAATAATTACACATAATATTTTATTCAAAAACAGATTAACGGCAGAGCCAGAAATGACAACAAACAAGATTATCACAACACAGAGAAGAACAAATGAGGGTAAACTATTAATCTCATAGTTTCTTCTGATAGCAGGAACCAATACCATACTCCAGAAAGGGCGATACTGATGAAACAAGTAAATACCGAATGTACCCGACAACAAGAAGTTTATCTTCATATTATAACACTTATATTTTGAGAAAAAGCAAAATAAAGAAACAGAACTTAGGAATACACTTGAAGCAATTCCATTTAAAAGGATATTTTTTATATTATAGGCAAACTCTTTCTGGATACCTTTTAGCTTGTTTGTTATTTTATCGTATATCATTGCATTCTTAGCTATCCGCTTATTATCCTCTGATATTTGATTTGACATATATTACTTTCCAAACTCTTTAATTCTCTGTTCTTCTTTCAATGAGCAGACAAGCAGTTGTCCATTCTTCTCGGCTACGATATAGCCATCCAAACCTTGAACTACCACCTTGCTCTCATCGGCTGCATGAACCACGCAGTTCTTACATTCATACAAGCGGATGTCCTTTCCTACCTTGGCATTGCCGGCCTCATCATGTGGAAGCAAGGTACGGAGGCTACCCCAGCTGCCTAAGTCGCTCCAGCCAAACTCGGCTGGCAAGGTATAGATTTCCTTCGACTTCTCCATCACAGCATAGTCGATGCTGATCTTCTCGCAGGTTGGGAAGAGCTTGCCGACTACCTCTTTCTCCTGTTCGGTATAGAAAGAAGGAGCCATCTCATCCATGATGCTTGCAAGATTGGGTTGGAAAGTGCGGATAGCCTTGCTGATGGTATCAATGTTCCATACGAAGATTCCGGCAT
>ULYE01011064.1_pt1 | contig 16432 bp, 21 predicted proteins | sample 1961921 | NCBI WGS metagenome assembly ULYE01 (sample SAMEA4835856, study PRJEB28245) | human gut metagenome | biome: gut microbiome; material: fecal sample | place: Denmark | collected 2008 | reverse complement strand
CCCCGGATCCGTCGAAAGTCCCCTCCAGCCCTACGAGCCCTACAGCTGTCCAAACCGCAGACCCATCGTCGACTACCGAACCCTCCTTCCTGCAAAAGACTATTTGGGAGCTCTTGGACAAGATACAGGCCACCAATCAGCCTTTGCCGTCGATTCGCGCCGTACGCTCGATGGTGGGCTCGGGCTCCATGACTACGATTTCCGACATCGTTCGAGAATGGAAGCTCGCGCATGTTCCGACCGGCACCGTTATGAGCGGCTTTGATGAGGCCACTTCCAAACAGATCGTCAACGCCATCTGGAAATACGCCTGCCCCAGTCTCGAAAAGCGCATTGAAGAAGAACGCCGTATCTGCGAAGAGAAAATCGCCATTACGAAGGCCGAAGCAGAAAAGCTGATCGCGACGGCTCAGGAAGAATTGGCTGAAGCAAAGGCCATGAAAGCGGCCGCGAAAGAGAAAATTGACGCAGCAAAACAAACTGCCAAAGAATCGGTCGAAAAAGTTCGGGATGAGCTCTCTCAACTTAGAGGGCTCGTCAAGGCGCTCCAAGACCAGATCCATCAGCTGATCCGGGAAAAAGTTCAACAGGAAAAAGCCGTGCAGAAAGCCGTCGCCGACAAAGCGGTAGCCGAAGCCACGCTTGCCGCCTATCACCGGATGTACCCCATCCTGGAGCAATCCATAAAAAAGCACCAAGAGTCTTGAAAATCCGTCGCGCAATTTTCGCGAATCCGTAGGGACAGCAAGCGGCCCGAGCTTTGTAGACTCGGACCGTTTTCGTTTTTGAGGTTCGTCATGAACAAGTCCGAACTCATCGCCGCCGTCGCTGATCGCAGTGCCCTCACAAAGACGGCCGCCTGCAACGCTCTCAACGCCATTATTGACACCGTCGCGGAACGCCTGAAGAAGGGGGAATCCGTCAACATCATTGGCTTCGGCTCTTGGGAAGTCGTTCACCGGGCTACCCGTGTCGCCCGTAATCCACAGACCGGCGAAGCAATCAAACTCGCCGCTCACAACGTCGCCAAATTTACGCCCGGCAAATCCCTGAGGGACGCCGTCGAGTAAGGATTTCCATCCCCGGATGGCTGGTTTTCGTGTTGTTCTCGACGATAAGTAGTTGGCTCGGTTAATTCCACCAGCGAATAAAAGGGAGCGGGCTTCGGCCCGTTCCTGAAAGCCGTTCAATCCCCACCCTCTCTTGCCTTCGCCGCCTCCCGCCACCGTCGGATCGTCAGCCTGGGAATTTGGAATTCCTTCTCCAATTCCCCGATGGTTGCTCCCTCCGCAAGCCGCGCCAAACAAACAGCCTTCTGCTCCTTCGTATACCGCCTCCGAACCGGCGCCCCGCTCTCGATTTCTTCCTGCAGGCGCCCGATGAGGAATTGGTGCTTCCAATACTTCGCCCGATCCCGAGAGATGCCGAGATTGGCTGCTGCCGTCTTATAGCTGGCCCCGTTTTGGTAAATCCGAAGCAACCGCTGCTTCAACGCCAGGTCTTCGTCCGAGGTTTTCCTCTCAGCCACCGGTGCCTGCGGCATCAACGGCACGGAAATCGTCAGCCCGCCGTCTTCTCGAATTTTGGTAGGCACTTCCGAGTCATCCACCCCGAACGGCGCCCCAGAAAAGACCAAGGACTCATCCGGCGCCCGTTCGTCCGCTTCGTCCCAATTCTCTCCTCCATCCGATTCAAGCACTTCCTTCTCGGCCTCGTTTTCAGAAACCGAAGCCAGGGATGACTGCCTTTCCGCGACAGGTGCCTTTGCGGGCGCAACGGCTTTATTCGGCGTTTCCAGAATCGGCAGATCTCCGAAAAGGTCAAACTGTTCGGGCACGGAACCGGTCGTCTTCTTTCTGCGGGGCATGACATCTCCTTTGGAACGGCCGCCATTTTAGAAGCGCCACGAGCGTTTTTTGCTCAGATCGTCTTGGGAGGGGATTCCCCCTTCATCAACAATGACTCATCACCTTTCCGAGGCTTCCTCATGATTACTTTTTCCGTCTCCGGCAACATCGACCCCCTTCTTAAATGCCATCTCGAACAAGGAGACGTCCTCTATTGCGAATCCAGCGCCATGGTCGCCATGGATGAATGCCTTTCCCTCGTCGGCAAGACGCGTGGAGGTGTCTTCAATGCGCTTGGGCGTAAGTTCCTCAACGCCGAATCTTTCTTCCAACAGGAAATCCAGGCGAAGCTCGGAGAAGGCGACGTACTGCTCTCTCCGGAACTCGCGGGCGACGTGAAAATTCTTGAGGTTGGCCAAAGGGAATACGTCATCTGCGACGGCTGCTATCTTGCCAATACACCGGGCGTGCACATCGGCACCAAAACTCAAGGCATCGGGAAAATGCTTTTCGCGAAGACGGGCTCCGGCATTCGCGGGTTCTTCATCATGCACGCCACCGGAGAGGGACAGTTGGCGGTTTCTGGCTATGGGATGTCACACTTCATTGACGTGACGCCGGATCACCCGGTATTCGTCAACAACGGTCATCTCGTGGCATGGGACAGTTCCCTCAAGTACGAAGTCGCCGTTAATATCGGTCACAAGGGCTTTCTCGGGAAAGTGGTGGAGAGTTTCATTTCCGGCTCCGGTATCGTATTGAAGTTCTCCGGTACCGGACGCATCGTCGTTTGCTCTCGCAACCGACAAACCTTTTTGGATTGGGTACAGACCAATATCGATCCATCGAAATTGGCGAAATAACGGAGCACCGAAATGCGCGATGCCTCCTTCGATTTGAACACCTTCCTGCAGAGCGTCGTTAATGATGTCTTCTTGTACTATGGGAAGATCTTCGCAGCGCTTGCGGCGCAGTTGGGAGTGAACCTTGATCCCGTGACAGCCCTCTTTTTTGGACTCTTCACCATCTTCATGCTGGGATGGTTTGTGCGGCGGTACATCGCCTTTGCGCTTAATGTGCTGGCGGTGTTGGTGTTAATCGAAATTGCCCGACGGCTTTGGATCGGATAGAAATAGGGCACCCACTTCGGATGCCCCATCTTCCTTGGCCTCGTTTTTTATGCTTTCGCCTTTGCGATGAGACTCATCACTTCCGCTGCAGACACGTCCGCCAACCGAACGAGCACTACGCGGGCGCCCTGAAAGAGGAAGTTCCCTTCCCGCTTTTCCTTGTCGCCCAATGCTTTCAAGAACGCCTCAATCTGCGGATTGAGGACGTCAGCCTTTTCCGCCTTGAAATTCACATCGACCGTCTGGCCGCCGCGAAGATGTATCTTGAGATCCTGGACAATCTGTTCCTGGTTTTCTGCCATTTTTTAAACTCTCGAAAGAAAGCCGCCGGAGAGAAAGTCCCTCCGACGGTTTAATAGGTCAAAGGCTTCCCGACAGACAGGCTGCCGGGATTCACCTTTCGTTAGAACATGTACTTCAAGCGCGCTTCAACGGACGCGGAAGAACGTTCTTCGTTGCCCCATTCGTAGCCCGCCTGGAGGCCGAAGTTGAAGTTTCCGCTCGTAGCGTCGACACCCAGCTTGGTGCGTACCTTCACGTCATCGGTGAAGGTGTAGTTGTAGGTGCTCTGGGCACCGGCAAACTTCACCTTGCTGTCGATGTCGCGATTACCGACGGTCGGTACTACCGCGAGCGAGAACGCGGGCGCCACCTTCATACCGGCGGCCGTTTCGAAGTCCTTCGACACCTTGGCGCCGATCGGGAATTCCACGGCCGTCGCGTTCGAAGACGCCACATGGGCGCCGTGACCGTTCGAGTAGCTGCCGCCGCGCACATGGTAAACGTTGGCACCGATGAAGGGCGTGATGTCCGCCACGTCGAGCGCAAAGGTCTTCTGACCCTGCACGCCGAAGGAGTAAACGGACGTCGTCACGTCGGTATCCACGTCGGCTACGCCGCCCACCGTAAGGTCGCTCTTCAGAACGTTCACAGACGCGTCAGCAAGCACGTCCACGGAGCCCAACGTCGTCGTGCCGTAGACGGACAAACCGTAGAAGTCGAAGTCATCCTTACCGGAGACCGCGCTGTTCTTCGTGTCGCCGGTACCCGCCGTAAAGGCCGCACCCAACGTCACGCTCGGAAGCTCGGCTTCGCCGCCGATGACGAGACCGTAGGCGTTCGTCTTCGTGTGCAGATCCGCGCCGCCGGTGCTGATACCCTTCAACTTCGTCTTGCCGCCCGTAACGCGAGCCCACAAGCGGTTGCCTTCACCCTTCGCCGCTTCTTCGCGCACGATCTGACGGAGGTCAGACGCACGGTCGTAGGCCGTCGTAAAGGTCGTCAAAGCACCGGCCGCATTCATCGCTGCATCAAAGCGAGCCGCGGTGTTGCCGAGGTTGGCGATATTGCCGGATTCATCCGTGAGGAGCTTGTTGACATACTCATTGTCTGCTTCCATACCGGCATTGGCAAGCGCCGTACCCTGCATGGAGGAACCGAAGATGACGGAGGCATCGGTAAGCCTCGTGCTGATCGTACCGTCGTCGTTCATCGTCAACTTCCAGAGCGCGTTGCCGGCGACCAGGTTGTCCGCCCAGTTAAGGTTTGCAGCGGCGTTGCTCGTGAGCATGTAGTTCACGCCCTGACGCAGAGTACCGACCAATACCGCCTTCGAGCCTTCTGCCACTGACACGCTGTCAGCCGTGATGAGGGCTGTGGTGCTGTCCGTGACGTTCGTCACGTCCGCCACCAGAGCGGAATTCGCCTTGAACGTCACGGAACCGGCCCTCACATCCTGAGACGACGTAAGCTTACCGTCAACCAGCAGGCCGCCCGTCGACGAGTCAATGGTGATGGGCTTCGCAACATAGGCCGCCGCCAACACCGCGCCGTCCGCATTGCCCCACGTCACCTTGCCGCTGTTGAAGGCGGCCGTCAGGTTGGAGTCATCCGTACCGCCCAAGACGACGTAGGAGTTCTGCCCCACAGCCACCTTACCGTCGACCGTGTCGCCCGCAAACATCAAGCGGGAACCGTCGGCAATCGTCTGGCCGTCAACGTACGCCGGATCCAAGAAGAAGCTGAGCCCCGCGAGCGAGTCGCCCTTCAACGTCAGATCGCCGCGGGTACCGTTTTCACCTTCGGTACCGATGTTGAGCGTGACGTTCTTATCGCCGTTCACGGCCAGCTCGTCAATCGTCATGGCACCGGTGATTTCGTGAGCGGCATCTGCCGTCTTATCGAGCACCAGTTTCGTCACAGCCATATTCGTGCCGGCTGCGATCTGGGAATCGCCCTGCAGCGTCAGACTCGACACCGCAACAGATGCACCGTCGCTGATGTTGATCGCTCCTTCATCAGCCGTCAGCTTATTGAACGTTACATTGCCGGCGTCGATGTTGATCATGCCCTTCTTCGCCGTCACGTCAGCGAGTTTAAAGTCGCCCGTCTTCACGGCGAGCGTACCGCTCTCTCCTACCGTCAGAGCCGCAGAAATCTGGCCCTGGTTATGGATGGAACCGGTTTCACCCAACTGCAGCGTGGCCTTTTCCCCCACGGCGATGTTTTCGAGTTTCGAGCCGCTGATGAGTTCGCCGTCCTTACTGCCAGAACCGACGAGCTTGATGATTTTCTTCGCCGTATCCTTGGCCTTGATGACGATGTCCTTCACCGTTTCGGACAATTCGATGCGGGACACACCGAAGCTCTTATCGATTTCTGCTTTACCGGTTTCGTCGGCATTGACCTTGACCGTGACGTTGCTTTCAACGGTCTTGTCGTTGTCTTCGATGTCGCCAATGTCCACCGAGCCCTTGGCATCCACGCGCTGGCCGTTGAAGACCAGCGTCGTCTTGGACTTGTCGTTGAGCGTGTTTTCAGCCGACTTCTTATAGAGGTCGTTGTAGAACGCATCGGAGAAAGCCAGTGTGCCGCCCGTAAGCGCGAGCTTGTCGTACTGACCGCCGGCGTAAATCTGACTGCCGGCGTCCGTCACCGTCCCGTCAGCGCCCAGACCGTTCGTGAAGATCTGATCAGTGGTCGTGCTCAACGTGCCGTTGACGAGTTCCATCTTGGCCCCGTCGGCGATCGTGATCGTCTTCACCGTCACCAAGGGCTTGTCGCCGTCAGCGCCAATCATGAAACTGCCGCCGTTCACAGCGAGCGTACCGACATTGACGACAGTGTTGTCGCCCTTCACGCACATTTCGGCGTCGTTGTCTGCAAGCGTAATGCCCTTCTTAAAGTCGTACGTACCGGCTTCAATATAGGCCGCCACCGGACGGCTGAATACGGCATCCGACGTCTTCTTTAGAAGCAGGCTTTCAATGCGGGCGGCCTTGTCGGCACTTTCCGTTTCCTTACCATCGACGCTCGTGATGAGCTGGCCGCCGCGCAAGGTCAACGCCCCGTCAGACACCTGGAATTCACGGGTTTCATTGAGATCCTGGTCGTAGTACCAGCTACCGTTTTCGAGGATGAGGTTCTGCGCGTGCACCGTCGAAGCACTGCCGGACAGCACCGTCTTGTCGGTCAACGTCATGTCGCCCGTGACGATGAGCTTACTGCCTTCATGCACGTCGATTAAGGCGCCGTCATCCAAGCCCTTGCCGTTCTTGCCGTCAAGCGTCAGGTTCTTGACCTTCAGCGTCGCGCCGTCAAGGATGGATTCATCTGCAGCCCCGCCAAAGAGCGTCAGATCCGCGTTGCCTTCAATCTTGCCGCCCAAAAGCGAGAAGGACTTCGCCGCGAGCTTGCCGCCCGTCATCTGCAGGTCATTGCCGGAATTAACCGTTACGTTGCCGAGCGTCACGTCGCCGTTGAGAACAGAGTTGGCGGCCACCGTCCAATCCGAGTTTTCAGCCGTGAGCTTACCGCCCAACACCTGCACCGCGCCGCCGAAGAACTTGCCGTCCTTCGTGTTGACCGTGACCGTACCACCGTTCTGGATGAAGTCACCGGCATAGCCGCTCACGTTGCCGTTCAAGGTCAGGGAAGCTTTTTCGCCTACCATAACCTTGGCCTGGACGTCGCCTTGACCTTCAACGCCGTCACTGACCCAATATGCACTGCGCAAAGCGTTGTCGGCCGTGATGGTCGCATTGCCGTTGATGTTGAGTTCCGTCGTGCCGCCGACCCGAGTTCCAACGAGGAGAACGCCGTCACTCGCGAACTTGTTGGCGTCGCCCTTCGTCACATTAAGCGTAAGATCATTGACCGTCACCTTGGCCGTGGCATTGGGATTACGGGTATCGGTGTAGCCGTCTTCCTTTTCCTCTTTGCCGTTGAGACCATCGAGATTGCAACAGGAACCGGCCAAAATCATGCCGGCGGCGTGACCGGTGTCGGAATGCACATTGAGCGTCAGGCTCTTTTCGAACGTGGACGTCTGGTCGTAACTGACGGTTTTGCCGAAAGGCGTGAATTCCCAATTTTTGCCGTTAAGCTTCGACAAATCGCTGTGATCGAGTGCCCGGGCATAGAGCACCGTACCGATGGCTGTACCCCCCTTGGCGTTGACGTTGATGTTCACGTCGCCCTGGGCATAGATTTCACCGCCTTCGGCAAAGATACCGGAGAGAAGCGATGCGCCGCCTTCCTGGAAGTAGCTGTACTGGTCAGAGGTCGGCGTCGTGGTGCCCGTGCCCGTCACGCTGATGTTGAGGGTGGTGTCTTTGCCGGTGCGGAGGTTGGCGGTATCTGCCGTCTTGGCACTGTCAGCCCCCGAGTAGGCTTCAAGCATAATGCCGATGCCGGCAGCCGGGCTCGGTTCATTATGTTCAAAAGCACCGCTCGAATCCGATTCCGTAAGAGCGGTGATGTTGACCGTCTTTCCTGTGAAGGCTACGGCGGCATTGCCTTCGATATGAAGCACATTGGTGGAAGCCGCCTTAGCCCCCTTCAGCGTGGCTTCGAGGGTCGTCGTATCGGCTTCGAAACTGACCAAAGTCGTGTCGGACGCCTGGGCCGTGCTACGCGGCCCGTGAACCAACAAAGCGGAACCTGCGTGATCCGGGTCTTCTTCGACCTGAGCTAAACCATCGATTGTCGTCATTGACAATCGTGTGGAAGAACCCGTGAAGGTCGCCGGAGCATTATTAAGCAGCAACGTATAGGCGCTGGCAGGAACGTTTTTGCGATTAAGCGTCAAACTCGCGGAGAAGTTTTCGGCGGATGCGCTGGCTTTTTGAGTGGAGTCGTTGGAACTAACCAGAATACCGACGACGCCTTCCTTTTCCTTGGCTGTGGTTTCGTCGTCTTTTTTACCGGCAGTGTAAGTTTGGTCAAAGTTCTTCAGAACAATGTCAGTGCCGATGGGATACGGGGCCAGATTGAGAGTGTCGTCGCCACGAGGACTGGCGACAGCCGTACTGCTGAGCGCTGAGGCTACGGCGAGAAAAACGAGCGACTTCGCTACGCGGGAAGCAGTCTTTTCGTTCTTCAAAGAACCCCGATTATTATGGGGGGGGGGTACTGTAAATTACGCATGATATTTCCTTTTGTATCATTGTTTCGGCGGAATTACAGGGTTCCACCGAAGCGTAGTTGCAACTTTTTTATTGTACCCCGCCCCCTGAAAAGTCCCTAACTTTTCGGGCGAAAATCGGAATGATTCGGCGAAAGTGTTGCAAGTTCGGCGCCCGCCCCGTTACGCGTGTCCGACCTTGTCAGTGTTCACCTGCCAGATCTTCCCGTTAAGCGCCTTCTCGCCGTCAATGTAGACGTCTACCCCCGTCCCATCAGCCCGACGCTTCAGCGTCATCTCCTGCGCCCCGAACGCATTCAGAATCAACCGCGCAAACATCAGAACAGCTCCGACAATCTTGTGCCCCGGCACACCGCTCTGCGGCGAGCGGTAGTTCGCCTGAAATTCCGCCAATCGTTCTTGCATCGTTTTTTTGTTCTGCATTTCAATACCTCAAAAAAGTTCCCATTGTTTCTGCGATATGCCGTCATCCGGCAGCTTCATGAAGAAAAGGAAGTGCCTCTTTGCCTTCGTCGGCAACCGGTTCCCGATCACCGGCTTCTCCGGCGTGCATTTCAGAATCGCTTCCAACGGCACGTCCGACTCCTTCCAGGTAAAGATCAGGGAGCCGTTCATCCGGAGGATCCGAAAACATTCGGCCAAAGCCAGGGTGAGGTCGTTCTGCCATGCCCCCGGCGTCCAACCAGGCGCCGAGAGCAACGGCGGCTCGAAGACCACGACGTCGTATTGCTCCTGCCAAGACAGCGGCAGGGCGCAGAAGTCCTTGATCCGCTGCGGGCGCAGGATACAAAGTCCGTCTCGCGCCTCCGTGGCGCCGTCTTTGGCGAACACCACAAAGTGCGTCAAGGAGGTTTTCGGCGTCTCCGCCCCAAGAAGCGGCCGCACCGGGGCGCAAGCGAGCACGTCCTCCAGAGGAATGTTGTATTCGTTCCATTTGAAAACCATGACGCCGTGCGGCTTCAGGACGCGCAGACCTTCGCGAAATCCTCGGGACAACGTGTCCCGCCACGTGTCCTTTTCGAGGGCGCCGTACTTGGCCCGTAGCCAGGACGTTTCGCCGGCGTGCGTGAAATGCGGCGGATCGAAGAGCACCGCACTGAAGCGGTTTTCCCAGTCTTGCGGAAGCGACCGGAAGTCGTGCAACTCATCAGGATTCACGTAGCACGTACGGTTCTTCCCGATGATCTTCTCTTCGCGACGGATGTCGCACGCGAGCACGCGCGAGTCGTGTTTGTCGAAATAGAAGCACCGACTGCCGCAGCAGACGTCCAGTATCGGCGGATTGCACATGGATCCCAACAAAGCCTACGCGTGCCCGACCGGCGTGTCTTCCAAAGAGCCGTCGGCGATGATTTCGTCATCCAGCGTTGCCTTAAAGGCCCGGTGCTGGTGATCCATCGTCACTGCCGCCTTCGTACCCGGACATTTTTCCAAAAGGATCACACCCGCCGTGATGAACTGTCGCTTCACGAGGTCAAGATCCAGCGTCTTGTCGTCCACCATCATCGATTCGATGAATTCTTGCGCCGCGTCCTCAGGTTCGTTCTTGAGTTCGGCCTGGATGTTGGCCGCAGGCACCTCTTCATCCATCTCCCGCGCCTCCTTGGCCTTGTTCTGCAAAAAGACGGCCAGGAATTCGGCTTCGTCCGGGGTGAAAACGACTTCAGAGACCTGATCTCCATCCTTACGGCGAAGAATGACGCCACGTCGGCCGTTGGGGGTTTTGCCGCCTTCGACTTCCCAAATATCGGAATCCGTGTGATGCCAAGAGAGATTCATATTTTCTCCAATCAGGGTTTTGCAGCCTCGTAATTTCAAAGCCGGTACGTTGGATTTCGTCACTTGATTCAGTCTTTTTTTCTCGCATTTGTTTTACAAGGAATTTGCAATCCGCGCGATCCAGTACTTGTTGAGCCCGAATACCAGCGAGATGACTCCGACCAAGAGCGCGGTCGCCATGATTTCCGACAATGAAGCGAGGCAGAAAAACGACACACTTATGACGGTACAGAACAGTATGATGACCTCATACCCAAACGCCGTAATCATGGCAGTTCCGTCTTCAACAGCCTGTTTGAGATCTGGCTTGAAACACTTCAGCGTCCAACCCAAGCCTACCAAACCCACAACCGCTAACGGCCCCCTAAGAAAAACAATCAGCGAACTGCGCCCCGACCATTCCAACGGACTTGCTTGCAATCCCAACAATCCACCTACCGATAAAGCCAAACCCACACAGACCCAGACAATCGCCCAATTCATAGCTTTGCTGTGCTTTTTCTGGGTCTCCCCATCGTTTGCGTCATGAACTTCAATACCTTCTTCAGTCCGTTCGGAGCTGCGACGTTGACGAAATTGGCTGAATTTTTCAGAGCTGGCCGTCATTCAAGATCTCCAGATTCATTGGCTTCCTGCGCCTTCTTCAACGCCAAGAGCACCGTTTCCATAACGGACGTCGCCGTGTACATGTCATTACGCCGGCAGAGGATTTCCAGCGCCCCGTCGTACCGCACGCCGACGCATTGACCGGTCAACAGCTTTTCCAACTGCGCACGCATTGCGTCTTCGGAGATGCGATTGAATTCCGAGGCCAAGAGGGCATGAAAAACCACGCCTCCGTCGTTGACGCTGACCTCGAAGCCGTCTCGGCCGGCTTCAACGACGATGCTGTCCGAATTGAGCCCCTTCAGAACCCGAAGGCTGCCCCAGATCTCCTGGTAGATGACATAGAAAATCATCGCTGCACCGACGGCGCCGACACCAAAGGCTCCCCCACTCAAGGCGAACCGCAGGGGCGTTTGGCAATTTGACGCCACAATAAGAACTCCTGAACCGCACAACAAGGCGACGCCTCCGCCCCAAAACATCCAAAATCTTTTGTTTAGCGTCCGTAACTTTTTGCTTCGAAGCGTCGCGATAATGCCTGCGATCCCCAAAAAGAGGGCTACCAAAAAAACGACGAGCGTTTTCGCCTGACCGTCGACGTTCGGTATTAGCAACAGCGCCAACAACGCTACCGACAGGATTCCCGTAGCTCCCATCATGAAGTCCGACCGCAGGAAACTACGATCCATCGGCTGAGAGACCTTCTTTAGGTTGGCGGCGAACGCCTCAATAAGAGGTACCTTCCCGGCGGTTACGGGGACTTGATCGGCCTTCGGTGCGTCGTTTTTTTCGGTATTGAAAAGGATGCTCATGGTTTGGTGTTCCTACTTCAAAGCGCTCGGACGAATGCCGGACAAACTCGGCGCTCCCTGGTCTTTCCAAAGCTTGTACGTCTTGACGATTTCCTCCGCTTTGGCATCGTTTCCATCCATGAGGGCTCGCGCCAGTTGGCGGCGAAGCGCGTGATCCAATTCCTCGGACGAAACATCACGCTTCAGCATCTTGTCTACAGGGCAGCCGTCGTAAATTTCCTGCGCTGACACAGGGCGTCCCAACGTCGGACAAAACCAGCTGACACACGCGAAGACGACGGCGAAAAATGCGTAGCTGGCCGTGTTTGCTTGATTCGTGACGGCAAGTACGGCCAGCACCACGGCGGCGATGCCGAAGATCGTCTTCAACGCGTACGGAAAACCGTACAGTACGAGTTTCCTCATGATTGCCCCTCTTTCTTGGCCTCGTTGATGATCTCGAGGAGCTTGTTGGCGACAGCTTCCGCTTCTTCCAACGTAAGCCCCAGGCCGATGTAAGCCTCGCCTTCCTGCGAATCAATACAGGCCACCGATCCGTCGTGCCGGTCAATGGATCCGGCTCGATAAACACTGATACTCATGTCGGCGTTGCCGATAAAAAGTTTTTCGATAGCCATGAGAAGCTCCCAATAGATTACGAAGGCGAAAACAGTGTCGGGGCAAACGCCCACGCGAGAATGGATGATTGGCGGCCGCGATATAACAAGAACCCGTTTTCGTTTGCCATCCAAGGGGCGGCATCCAGGAAAAGATTGCCGTCTTCGAAACGCGTCAGCAAGAACGACCCACCGCCTTTGACGTGCGGCACTTCCTGCGGGTACGGATGCCAGACGACGGTGTTGGCGTCCCGCTCCGTTATGCGCTCGGGCGTAATGGCCTTCTTTTCCTCTACTTTGCGCCAGAAGACTTGCTTCGCGCGGGCCGTCGGCTTGATGGGGGCATGGACAAATTCCGTGCCGTTCCACGAACAACGTTTGTAAGATGTGTACCATTCGCCCTTTTCTCCCTGAAACGCCAGCATGAGGACGACCTCACAAGGTTCCTTCGGAAAAACGAGCGGGTTCCGATTATCAACGTCCTTAACGCAAAACCATTGAAATTCCGGCATGACGTCTCTCCCTATGCGTGTCCGACAGGGCCCGCCGACATAACAGAACCAGATGCAACCTCCCGTCCGTCCAAATACGCCCGAAACTCTCCGTTCTTACGGCGAACTTCGAACGTTTCTGCAGGAACGCTTTGCGTCAGAAAGACCGCCAACCAAACGGTTGCGTTCGCCAATTTGTCCGGATCCAGCTTGCCGTCTGTGCGAATGACTTCTTTCAGTTTTGCTTCCAAATCGTTCATGTCGACCATTTCGCTACCTCGTTGTTTAACAGTCTTATATTTGACAAATTATGTATGCGCACGGCTTGATTATATATAATATGAAATCAAGTCGTGTGCTATCTCAAAACCTGTTACATTTGAAAGAAGTTGGTATCGGAATGGTCATGGATCCAAGCTCGGTTTAACGAAAGAGTTTCCAGAGCCAGGCGGCAACACCTACGCCGATAGCGCCGCTCCCAATAATCGGAATCCAATGCATTACCAGCGCGTTGCTCTCGCAAAACACCGCTATGCCGCCGATAGACACTCCCATCACCACAAGAAGTGCAACGACCAACGCCCACTTGGCTGGTAATGACTGAAAAAGCAATAAGTCCAACCCATCCATTTTTTGATTCCTTTGAGTTACTTCACTGGCACGAACGGCACCGGAGCGCCGGCAGTCAAGTACTGCGGCAACACCCCGTTCCATTTGTCGATAGCATTCAACTGCAGAATGTCGGGGTTGTCGCGCAAGGCCTTCGCTTTAATGGCAATGGCTTCCGCTTCCGCCTTAGCCCGGGTAATACGAGCATCGGCTTCGCCCTGGGCGGCCACGCGAAGCTTCTCGGCTTCTGCCTTACTCTGAGCCACTTCGTTCTCACGCAGCAGGGCGCGCTGCGTCGCCTCAATCTTGGCGTTGATGGACTGCCGCACCTGTTCGGGATACTGCAGGTCTTCGATCCACGAGAGCTTCACGATACGGATCCCGACTGGCGCAAGCTTTTCGCGGATTTCTGCCGTCACGTCTTCCAGGAGACGAGCCTTACCACCTTGCGTGAGTTCGTTGACGTCCATCTTCACGGCGTTCTTGATGAGCCCGTCGGAGATGTACTGGCGGAGGTTTACTTCGCAAATTTCCTGAATGCCCTTGCGATAGGTCTGGAAGATCTTCGAAGCTTTAGCCGGATCGATGTTGAATTCGACACCAACCTTGGCGCTGATTTCCATGGCATCGGACGACTGGAAATTGAACGGCTGCTTGAAGTTCGCCAACTGATTGAACGTCGGGAACTTAAAGAGCTGCTGGTTGGGCCCGATGATGTAGCGCCCCACACCCAACACCTCTTCCTGAACGCCCTTTCCGGAATAGAGGTTGACACGCACGCCGACGTAGCCGGCGGGCACCGTAGACATAAAGCACCAAGCGAGAAAGGCGGCGCCGGCGGTCAATGTCAAGATACCGCCCAGCCCGATTACCTTCTTTTTGCTTCGCCTGAAACCGGGTTCATCCGAACCCTTACGGTAAGTGCGTACTTCGGCGTCTTCAATATCTTGGCGAGGAAATCTCATTTGGCATCTTCCTTGCAAAAATGGCGGTAGTAATAAAGACCGGCTGCGACGATGGGCGCAATGATGAGAGCCAAGCCGCAAGCGATGATGAGTCCGTTGGAGCTTGAAAGCAGTTCCGGCAGTACGCCGAAATAAATGAAGCCGAGAACGATGATCCCGGCGGTGATGAGTAGCGTTCGCATCAGCAACCTTCAAAGATGGGTTTGAAACGCGACAGGTCATGAGCTCGTGAGGCGATGACACTGCCGCGAAAGTTGCCGAAGAGATTACGGAAATGTTGAAATGATTTTTACCGTCGGATTCGCGAAAATCGCGCGGGGGAACATGCGGTATTGCGTATTAACCGTGCATATTGCGCACGTTTGGAAGCTCGCGAATAGCTACAGATCAGCGGAGAGACCTCATTGCTTCTGGCGTCATAACTCCGCTTCCAACGTTACCGCTTCCCGGTGCTCAAACGCATTCCCCGACTCGAGACCCCCGGCCCAAGTGAATCCTGAGTTCCTGGCCGCCATACGCCACAACAGCTCTTCCACCGGAACACCGAGCGGATGCTTCTTCGACATCTGAATGAACCGCGGACGGTACTTCCAGCGCGGATAGCCGATGCCAACGTCGAGCGCAATGACACCCACCTTATCCTTGAGTTCATGGTTCTCCAGTGCCTTCTTGATGTATTCCGCGGTCGACGGATCCGCTGCGAAGTAAAACTTCGTGCAGTTCCGCATGTAGTTCGGCCATTTGTCATCCGAGAGGAAATCCGCCGGACAAGACTTCGTTTCGACAATCACGACTTCGGTGCGCTTTTTGTTGATCGCGATAAAGTCGGCACGTTGCGGGTTGCCGATGCGCTCCCATACCTTGCCGCTCTGATCTTTAGAAAGCGTCGGCACACCGCATTCACGGCTCACCGCATAGCCCTTTTCCGCGTAGTACGCCCCCAAGATACGGCACATCAGCAATACAGCCTGCTTCTTTTCGAGCACTACTGCCGGCTCACTCGCACCGCCGCGTGTTCCTTTCATCCCCATGGATTCCTCCTAAAAAATCAAATTCCAACATTCATAAACCGCAGCCACGACAGACCGCAAAGCAGTGCCCCAAAAACAACGCAGGCGATCATCCCAAAATAAAGCGTCCGTAATCGTTTATTCGCGTCACCGACCTTCTGCATATACCGTCGGAAGGCCATCGCTAAAAATCCGCCACAAACCATTCCGATAATGCCAACCAGGTTGGTCAGAAAGGCGTCAACTACAGGCTCGGTAAAGTTCGTCGCAACCAAAAGGATCATCAGACAAAAGCCGCCGACGCCTCGGAAGGGCCACGATACGGGCAACAATCTCAAGGAAGCGGAGAAAACCATCTCAGCATGGAGCCGACGAAGATCTTCTACTACTCCCTGAATATGTGCGGACAGCACCGGTGCTGATTTTGAGAGTAACTTTTCTATGGCTTTATCCGCTTCGCTTTGGGCATGACAAATCAATCGGTCGACATCCCAACTACGGATCGGCACGATGTTTGGCTTCACGTCGGTCAACAATTCGGCTTTCTCTGCCTCAACCAAAGAGCGTTCATCGGTTTTCATCACGACACCCCTTAAAAATTCAAGTACAAAAGCACCATCCCAGCCACCATTCCGATGCGAAATCCCGCCGTCATCTTGTAGCGCCACAAGACCGAGTGCTCGTGATACAGAAAGACCGCATTCAACACCTGCAAAAAGGCCCACAAGGCCGCCGCAATGCCGAACCACCACAGAAAAATCGCTGACCAATCATGCGCGAAGTCAGCCCAAGTAAAGGTGTAGTCAGGCCTCAGCACCTTCACCATCACCCAGGCAATCGCCAGGATCAGCGACCCACTCCATGTGAGGTGCACGATTCTGCCGAACCGTTGCAGCGAGCTGAATTCCTGCCACATATCGTCTTCTGACAATTTCTTTCCGATGAGTTCCGGTGCCTCTTTAACCGAGACCAAGGAACTACCGCTTTGTTCTTTTCCCGCTTCGCTCATGCCAAGGCCCGTTCTAAGATTTCCCAAACCAAGAAACCGCCCGAAAAGATGAAGCAGCTCGCCGTTGCCAAAGCTTCAACGATTAGCGAATCTACAGGCCGTTCGCCCAACCGGTGCAGGAACATCATCCGACCGATGCCGATCTGCAGATAA
>ULYE01038413.1_pt1 | contig 16463 bp, 14 predicted proteins | sample 1961921 | NCBI WGS metagenome assembly ULYE01 (sample SAMEA4835856, study PRJEB28245) | human gut metagenome | biome: gut microbiome; material: fecal sample | place: Denmark | collected 2008 | reverse complement strand
CCAGTACAATTACCTTACCATATTGATTAATTACTTGACTTACCCCTCCAATAATAGAGTCGGCAAGTCCTTTATTATTTTCAGCAAAAGTATAATGGAGAGACTTGAAGCCTTTAATTGACTTTACATACTCTCTCACCTCTTCTACTTTTTCCTTTTCTCCTACTTTTCCCTCCCGTGGGCCATCCACAAAAACAAAAAGATCAGAATCCTTCGCCTCCTCATTCAGAAGAAGCGAAGCAATTGTATTTTTAAGGGCATCTGGACGATTAAATCCAAACACCACTATTGGTGAATAAGTCTTCTTTGTATTAATCATAAAATATTAAGACAATCTCTTAAACGTTTAACTCCATTTTCGAAGGAAAATTGACTTTGATATGCATCATAGATTTCTTTTCTAGAATGAGGATTTGACTGAATTTGTCGCAATGCTGCAATAAAAGAGTTTGAATCCTTATATGAAAATACCATTTTCTTTTCAACAAAAAAATCGTATCCCCTTGCTGAAACTTCATGAGTAACCACTGGAAGTCCACACTTTAAACCATCCATAATTCTCAGTTTCAATCCACCACCAAGCTTCGTTGGACATAAATAAACATCAGACTTTTGTATTAAGGGTTCCATTACTGGTGGCGTATCCTCTACATCAATTCCTAAATCTTTGCACAAATTCTTAATCTTTTCAGAAGGTTTTTTTCCTGCAACTATCAACTGACAATTTGGATAAACCTTCTTCAGTAATGGAAAATATTTTTGCAGCCAAGGAACTAGCGATTTCTCCGTTTGAATAGAATTTAGACTTCCTGTTATTATAAAGCGAGATAAAAACGAAGTTTCATTTGGCTGTTTTTGGGGCTTTGAAATATCTTCAAAAACACCTAAAAGACCATATTTAGCCATACCATTCTTATCATAATTTTCTTGTAACAATTTAATATCTTGCTTAGTCAGGGTCAAATTTAAATCTGCTAAAGCAACAGATTGCTTCTCATATTTTTTACACCAGAAGAGAACTAATGGCTTTAATAACAACTGAGTGTTATCTCTAAAATATTCGTATTGATAATTATGATGAATGACAATACATTTAGCACCCTGCCTTTTAAATCTTCCAATCAACTTATATGTCACAACACTTGTATCAAATACAACAATATCAAATTTTGTTTGCAATGTCTTTGGTAAAGCAAAATAACGATGCACTTTCCCTATCAACAAATCCAACAACTTTGAAAATTTCGATTTATCATATGAGAATGCTATCGTCGAAATTTTCTTATTGATAGTATCGTATAATCCTTCCCCTTCTTTTACAGGATAGCACAATGTCATTTCATCAGCTATTTCTGCAAAAGCATTGATATATGCTCGTGAGGCATATGATGCTCCTCCTTTTGAGGAAAGGTAATTATTTGTTATAAATAGTATATTCATCAATTATCAGTTTAATACGTTTCTATACAAATCTACATATTGCTTAGCTGTATCAGCCCAATTAAATTTCTTGGCATAGTCAACCAAAGTATCCACATTTCCTTTACCATTATGATAAAAATACTCCATTGACTCCTCCGTTTCTCTGACATTTCTGTCTTTTACATAGTAGGCATAACCTTTCCCTAGTTCTGTCAAAGACGTATTATTACATGTTACACATGGTGTACCACAAGCAAATGATTCCAGCAATGGAAATCCAAATCCTTCAGCAGAAGAAATAAAATATGAAGCTAAAGCTCCAGAATACAAGGCAGCAAGATCTTCATTTGAGACTCCATTTAAGATTTTAATCTGTCCACTCTCGATATACTTACTATATTTTTCTTTCAGTTCACTAGGACAAATTCCCCAGACAAGAACTAGCGTTGCATGATTTCCGTTTGTAAGAAAGTCAACAAACGCTTGCATCGTAACGTCAGGATTCTTACGTTTGCTCCCACATGAACAAGAAAAGAAGTAAGGCATTTCTATCTTAAATTTTTCCTTTACCTTTGCTATGTCTTTATCATTACGCTTAAAGAATATAGAATGATTGATTCCCCAAGGAATAACATAAATCTTTTCTGGATTCACATGAAGCAACTCGATAATTTCCTTTTTTGAAAAATTGGAACACGTCACTATTGCCTTAGACTTTTTAGCAACTCGTTCAAAAGAAGGGCGTAAATCTACATTTTCTCTATACAATATCAAATCATGAATTGTAACTATAAAATTCTCCCCATCATATATTGAGTCAAAATTATTAGTTATATGAAAAAGATCATAGGACCAAAATAACTTTCTTACCAATGGCTCTAGAACAGATGACAACCAAGAAGAGCCTCTTAAAGAAAAAAGTAATTTATGATGCTTTATTCGCCAATGATAAAAGTCAAAAAAAAGACTTTTGAGACCTGTACAATATATTTGAAATTCCAAATCATCACTATTCAAGGCCATCATGTTCTTAAGCAGCTCTATAGTAGAACGCCCAACACCATCAAGCATACCATTCCTATATGGAATAATATTGGTTGCTTTTAACAGAATTCTCTTTTTATTTGTTTTTTGCTTTTTCATAAGCCTTTAAATAGGTGTAACTATACTCTGCATCTGGTTCCAAGCATGCACCTTCTCCCCACTCATTCCATGCTGTCAAGAAGATGTAATCTTTATCTTGTTCGGAAGAAATATCAATAAGTTGGGATAGATATTTTTGAAACATGTCAGGAGTAGAATTATTCACAACAATCCCCTTACGACCACGTCTCGGAGAATCATCATAAGTTACAAATGCACCATGCAAAATGTTACGTGAATCATCTCGTTTCGCATTAGCTATCAATTTACGCCAAATCTTATCATAATCATATATGTCTGGTCCAATATTGCCACGCAAAATCTTATGAATCTTATTCAAAATTCTTTCTTTTAAGGTAAAGTGAGACCAACCTGAAAAGACAGGTTCATATTTAAAAACTTCTTTGGTTGAAGGAATTCCTTCTTTATCATCATATCTAAAAATAAAAGACATACCATTGAAACCTTCTTTTTGAGCTAATTCATCCCAATAGTTGCACATCTTTTCGATTTCTTCATTATAATGAAAAATAACGAATAGAGGTTTGTTCTCTCTTTTTTCATATCTTGAATCCTTAAAATATGGCAACAAATAATCGAAATGAGCCTGCCAGTCCTCTTTTCCACCCAATATATATTCTACCATGATGCCATTTCCATGGTGCTCTTCAGAATTTTCCATGGATGGAGCCCACACATTTCCTCCTTTCACATTACTCCAACTTCTTTTCCAGCTTGTATTATCCCACGCAAAAAAGAAATTGATATTAAAATCTTTATTGTCAAGCAATATTTCCGCAGGCTTTGTCAACAAACACTGTTTATTGTTAAACCAATAATGATAGATACCCCAGCCATCAACACCAAAATCATTAGCTAAATCAACCTGAGCCTTGATACTTTCTCTTTTAGACAAGTCATAATAATTCTTATTCAAAGGCATTTTGGGTTGAACATGTCCCTCGAACAGGGGCTGTGACTTTTTCACACTTACCCAATCAGTAAATCCTTTACCCCAAAAAAAATCATTTTCAGGAATGCTATGAAACTGAGGCAAATACATAGCATAAACTTTTATTTTTTTCATATTCTACTTTTTAAATTTTGAAACTTGACCTAATGCTAACCAAAATATGAAGGGATGCTCATTTACAACCATCAAAGAAGAAGCTCCCATCATAGTTATAATGCAAGTTAATAAAATACATAACTCGAAATACAAATGCTTAAAATGCCTAATAGCTTTTAATATACCCAAACCGAACATCAGGCATACGCAGGACATACCTACATATCCTATTTCCATTTGCATCTTTTGATATTCACCATCAGGCAACTGATAATTTGGTGGATATTCATCGACATAAAAGGCATGCCTACCTGCTCCATCACCTAGCAAAGTAGGCCTTATGTCATATAAGTTAATTCTCTCAGACAACAAATCCCCCTGTTTAGATGATATTGTACCTATTTTGTCCATTAAATAAGCTAAATCCTCGGAATTCATCTTTGCAAAGGCATAAGATACTGCCAAAACAAGAACTAATGCAAATGGGATTATACGCTTTAAACTTTTTTTATTCTTGCCATATATTGTGGTATATAAAATAGCTATGCATAAAGACAACATGGCGCATCCCCAAGGTGCTCGCATCATTGCCAACATTGACGTACAAAACAACAAACCTATAAACATATATACTTTATAAGATATTTGCTTCTGTCCAAACAACTCAAACCAAACCCAAGACATAGTAAAAGAACAAAAATACGCCAAGACATAGGGTGAGGCAAATATTGATCTTAATCGAGCAAACTCCTGGAAAGCCTGTTGTCCAGCATCTAGAAATTGACGATACAACATATTCATATACCAAGCTGGTTGGAATAAATAGAAATAGATTCCCAATAAGCACGTTATTGTTAATGGAACAATCGACTTTTCTGTTATTTTCTTTAGATTGTCATATTCACTTTTTCTTCCTATCCAGTAAGCAACCATGTATGCCCCTTGCGCCATAAAGAATCGCCCTATCAGCTGTGGCTTATATGCATAATCATTAAATAGCCAAGTTTGCACATTTATCAACAAGTATATCCACCACAAAATATCTATAGCATCATATTTTATTTTTTTAGACTTTCTAATAAAAGCCAAATAATAAATAACCAAAGGAAACAATATTGATATAATATAGCCCTTTTGGGTCAAAATCAATACAACTGTACCAATAGTAAAAAGCCAAAAATAATTTTGAAACAAGAAAGTAGCATTAAAGCACTTCGATAAGTTTTTATAAAACTTGAAAGAGTTCAAAAAATATTTGACCGTAAAAACCGAATTTAAATCTAGCATGCTTTTTGATGTTTTATAATTTTAGCAGGATTACCGGCAACAACAGAATAAGGAGGTATATCTTTTGTCACGACAGAATTCGCCCCAACAACGGCCCCATCGCCTATTTTTACATTTGGTAAAATTGTAACCTTATCACCTATCCAAACATTTTTACCTATTATTACGTCACCTTTACTCTCCAAATGTCGTTTACTTGGAGGAAGTGCCAACGTTGAAGTTTCTGTATCACCGTGAGAATTATCAGTAATAGTTATCCACTTACCAAATAAGCAATTATCACCTATTATGATTTTTCGAGAACATGTTATATGGCAAAATGCACCAAATACGCAATCATTACCAATTAATAATTTTGGAATTAATTTTTGTTCTCGATAAACATCCCAAGCTGTTAAAAACAAATAATCAGAGAATAGAGTTCTTTCCCCTATAGAAATATTAGACTCACCATTTAACTGACATATCTTACCGAATCTTACGGTTCTAGGACATTGCTTAAAACGCGACATAATCCAAAAAGTACGAATAGCCCCAATTTTACCATTAACATTTAGACTTGCTTCATACGAATAAATATAACGCTGTATCAATCTTAGTATGTTCATTACTATTGTTACCATAACTATCAATTACAAAAATCTATTCTTGCTTTTTTAACAACATACATAATTGGATAACTATAAAAGTACCACTTTAAGCCATAACATCTAAAAAGAATGTGCCAAGCATGTTTTTTGCCAAAATTTGACTTTTTCTTTAAAACCAAAAGGTCCTTTATAAATGGAAACAAAAAATGTTCATATTCATTTCGCTTAATATTTTCTATCACCTTTCTTGATAGCATTTTTTGCTGATAAAACCTTTCATAAACATCAAACAGATTCTGAACGAATACCTGAAAAAGATTATAACTTCCATTATTTGCACTGTCATCATCCTTTTCAAAACAACTATACTTATATATAGCATTTACAGGTGAGTTCAAACAAGAATACAGATAATATGGAACTTGTATCAGATAAGTATCCATATACTGATTACTATTAATGAAAGCTATATTCTTAGTATTAATAATATTGGAACTCATGAAAGTTATCCAATGAGCAATATTCTCAACCATTTTTTGATTATCTGAATATTCAAATAATTGTGAAAGCCCATCAGAATGATGATTTAAATGTACTAAACCATATTCTTTTCCTTGCAAAACAGTAACAAGAGAGTTGAGAAATCCCTTTACAGGAATATCATCACTGCCCAACAACCAGCAATACTTGCCTTTTGCATGATTGAAACAATATAAGAAATTTCCATCTGGACCTAAATTCTTTTGATTCCTATTATAGGTAATTTTCAGTCCCTTACTTTTAAATTCATTAACACAAGACTCCAAATCATCCGTGGAACAATTGTCAGAAATCAGCAAATCAATTGTTTCTTCAAATAATATTTTATCTTCAAGAAAACGTTCTAGCATTCTTTTCAAATACTCCAGACGATTGTAAATTGGAATACAAAGACTCAATAAAGGTTGTTTATTTTCCATGCCATTCTTTCTTTTTTGTTATAAATATCACCATTCCCCAAGGTAAACTGACCAAAACACTTAATACGCAATAACCTATGCAGATACCATACAATCCATATTCTTTACCCAAAAATACAGTTGAAAGCATAGTCAACACTCCCATAACAATGGATTGAATCAAAAACGGCTCTTTTTTATGACATCTCAGATATGTAGCCACAGAGAACACAAACTGGTTGGTGTAAACAGGCAAACACATTAAGAGCATAGGTAAAAACGCTAAGAATCTATCCCCAATAAGATTTCCATGGAAGCCTATTTGGAAATATCTTAAGAACTCTACACCTAAACCATACACTACAAGAAGTACTAAACAGATAGAAGTTTCTTGCCAAACCGTCTTATTAAAGATTTTATCCAAGCTGAAATAATCCTTAAGTTCTATGAGCCTTGAGAACAATGGTACTTTTGTAGTAATCCAATTCATAGACAATGCATTGATTGCATTCAAAACTGTCAACGTCATTCCCATCTGTCCTGCAACTTTCGCTCCTTCTGTTGCAAACAAAACAGGGTTGAACAATTGAAAGATAAAATAACCGCTCATCCAACTTAAGGCTATCTTCCATTGATAAGGGAAGATTTCTTTCATATAACTTATGCGTTCGGTGATTTTTCCTTTCCATAAATTGATCAATATGCCCTTTAAGGATGTGGAGCAAAAATAGCAGATATACAAAATAGCCGTCAAGAAACTGACTATACCAACAACATATAGCTTACAACCCAACAAAAGGCACATCCATGAACCAACAGGAGCTATTATTGCTATATAGAATGCAATTTTTGACATTTCCTTAACTTTCCCCAATCCCTGAACAAAGGAATTAAGAGGAGCTAACATCAAATTGGCACAAGTGCCTAAACTAATCAGCAACCAAGGTAGCGCCCAAGATATGGTTTCATCTCTACTATATTTAGAAAAAAAGACATATCCCACAACATTCAATACCACAAATAGCAAGACTGCGATAACAGAATACCATTTTATGCAAAAATGCAACAAATGAGTTAATCGTGACTTATATTTTTCCTCACCATAAAGGGACAATCCATCATCAGACCACCACAAATGAGCTTGTTCATGGGCAACATACTGGGTTATTATACTGGTAAATCCTAATTCAAAGAATACTTGAATAGCGAGTATTGAACCAAAAGTATAATAATAACCTTGCTCCTCTCCTGTCAAACACATGCTGACGAAGTAGATAGAGACAAGACCTGTAAATCCTCTCAGCACATTGGAGCCAGAAGAATAGGCTATAGATTTATCAACACCTATCTTCTGAGCAATTGATTTAAAAAAATTCATTTAATCTTTATTTTGTTTTATATACACATTCTGCTTGCAATCCTTCATCCATGAATGGAGCCATTTTCTCCAATGGAGCAGAACTCATCTTGCCAGTCTCTTTATCCATAAAGGAAGCAGACTTAGGGAAAAGAGTTTGCATAGGATGCATCTTTATCTCACAGATCACAGGACCATCCATATTCAAGACCTTATTGATAACTGGCTTCAATGACTCATTGTCAGATACTCTAAAAAATGAAATGCCATACGCTTCACTAATTTTCTTCATATCAGGACAAACAACACCACTTGCTGGATTGGAGCCCGTAAAATGTCCATGGAAGAAAGAGGTCTGAGTGGTCTTGATGGCAAGATAACTTTCATTCTCAATGACGAAGACTTTCAAAGGCAATTTATAGGTTACCAATGTTTGGAGCTCTTGTATGTTCATCTGAATAGAGCCATCACCTGTCACACAAATTGTCTTGCCATTATGATTGCTTACACAAGCTCCGATTGATGCAGGAAGACCATAGCCCATAGAAGCACAGCCTTGATTGGCAAAGACTCTTACACCCTCCTTCACCTTCATTGCTTGATAGGTGCAGGTATAAGCTGTTCCATTACCAGTTACCACGACATCACCACCCTGTAATTGCTTGAAGAGTTCATCTGCAAACTTATAGGAGTTAGCATAGCCATCCATATCTGGGTTATCATCAAACAATGTTGGGAGTTTCTTCTCTATAACTCTTCCCCAAGCTCTCCAATTTTCAAATCCTGGTGTGGTAAATGCATCAAGTTTATTGGCAAGCTTATCCAAGAACTCTGAAAGATTTGCGTGGATACGTAAGTCTATGTTCAACGTTGGCTTCACCATCTCTGCAGCATCGACATCCACCATCACCTTGAAAGCCTTTGGCGCTAACAAATCGTAGGCGTAGCTTACCTGTCGGATAGAGAGGCGAGTTCCAAGAACAATGAGCAAGTCTGAGTTTTGCACCATGATATTACCGATACGGTCTCCACAAATACCAGGTTTGCCATAGCAGAGTGGATGGTCATACCAGATGATGTCCGAACCACTAATAGCTGTTACTACAGGTATCTGGAGGTGCTCTGCAATCTTGATAAACTCATTTTCTCTCTTTGCAAGACGAACGCCATTGCCAACATAGATGACAGGAGACTTTGCCTCTTCTATCTTTGCAAGCAACTCCTCTATCTGCTTATCTATCAAGCCATGGTCGATATTGTCATGAATCTCGGATGGATCAAATTCCCTCATAGTTGATTCATCTACCATTGCTCCCTGAATATCCAGAGGAACATCTACCCAAACGGGGCCTGGTCGTCCATTCAATGCAATATAAATAGCCTTGTCCAATTCATACTTCACATCCTTTACATCAGTAATGGTTACACAATACTTAGTAATAGATTGCACCATTGACTTGATATCAGCCTCTTGGTCACCCAACTGACGAAGGTTCAATTCAGGACAAGCAGCAATTGTTGTAGGCTGCTTTACCTGACCTGAGATATAGAGACCGGGAATAGAGTCCAACCATTGTCCTAATACTCCTGTAATAGCATTAGTACCACCAGGGCCTGTAGTTACACAGGTTACAGCAAGATGCCCACTAGCACGATAGTAACCTTCATTAGCCATAGCCGAAGCCTGTTCATGATGGTTGCAGATATACTTAAGTCCTTCGGTATGACCAATGGAATCATTCAAGTGCATCGCACCACCACCTGTTACCAAGAAGCAATGATGAATACCATGCTTCTCTACTAAATGTTGAAAAATAAAATCTGATACTTTAATCATATAGCTGAATTATAAATTAGTTGAATTTTCTCTTCTAAACATTTCATAATTATTGATGTTATTAACACAATAGAAAATGAGATAAATAAATTTGAAGACATATTGAAATCATGCCGGTTGAAAAAATGCATGAGTGGTGCCATAATAGTTACTTGAACTAAATAAATCTCTAGGCTATATTTGCCAATCAACCGTAAAGACGAACATATATTTCTACTAAATGACAAACCTAAAAATTCACATAAAACTTTCAATAATGGAGGAGTAATCAATAGAAAAACATAATAGGTATTAATCTTTTCATTCCCTCCTAAATTATTATTCAAATAATAAGGAACCAATAAGAGTATTCCTAGCAAAAACATTATCATGAGTATACTAGGTCGAAACAACCACCTTTGCCCCCCCATACCTACACAACCTCCCATTACGAAAATAGGAATTCGTGTAACAAAACAGGTATAAGGTGTACTTTCTGCTTGCCCTATATAAATAAAGGGAAGAAACATTACTATTGAAATGATTATTGAATAGAACAATACCTTATCTCCAATTCTCTGCAGAACTCCATATAAAAAAGGAAAAAACAAATATGCTATTAATATAAATTCGATATACCAATAATATCCAAACCAATACAAAGGATTCAGCATATGTAATCCTATATTTTTATACGAAACTACAATATTTAGTATTACTACTAAAATTACAGACGGCATGATTCTTTTGAACCTATGTTTGTAGAACGTGGACAAATTATTTTTCTTCATAGAGAATACCAGTCCAAATCCTGAGAGGAAAAGGAAAATATCCACTCCACTATAACCTAAAGTGAAAAGATCTTGGAAAATTCCATAATCAACAAACCCCTGACCATAGAAAACAGAATGCCCTAAGAGAATCATTATAGTAGCTATCCCCATAAGTTCTGACCGGAATTTACTTATTTTGCCAATTGCATCCATTACGTTCTAAAGATTCAATAGTTCTTCTAAATCCTTCTTCCAAAGATATTTTTGGTTTCCATCCTAAATCTGATATTCTAGAGCAATCAGGAATTGCCCTAACCAGCGGGCTCTTCATTTTTGAGGCTTCAGAAGAGGAATTAAAATTTCTAACTACCTTCAAATTCTTTTCAGGATACAAGTCTACTAGCATTTGTGCCAACTCATAAATAGAACTTTCTCCTTTAAGATTTGCAACATTATAGGCTTGGGCTTCATCACCATCCAGTAAGACCTTTAAATAGGCAACTATGGCATCGGTAACATAACAGAACAAGCGAACGGCTGAACCATCACTATTCATTACGATGTCTTCTCCATTGGCAATGTTCTTACAGAAATCGCCAAAGACTCGACCATCGTTCATCGTCATGCTTGGACCAAATGTGTGGAAGATTCTAACAATCTTTGTTGGAACATCATATTGTTGATGATAAGCAACACATAGATTTTCTCCCATACGTTTGCTTTCTGCATAGCAACTTCTTACATTCAGTACATCTATATAGCCATAATCACTTTCCTTAAATGGGAACTTTTCTGGTGGAACTATACCATTGACATCACCTGAAGAAAAATACAGATAGCCCTTTACTTTCTTATCACAAGCTAACTTCAACGTATTAATCGTGCCCAGAACATTGGCATTTATTGTACCAACAGGATCTATCCCATAGTATTTTGGACTTGCTTGACTTGCTGCATGAATCACATAATCTATCTGATTTTCAATATGAATAGGTTCTGCTACATCTTGAACTATCAAATGTAGATATTGATCATTCAGCAAATTTTGAAATATGTTCTCTGCCTTCTCTCTATTTCGTACCAAAGCATAAACATTCACATTCATATCCCTCTTATTTAGCTCCAATAAAGTAAAGACTAAATAAGAAGGCAACATGCCGTTTGCCCCAGTAATCAATATGTTAGAATCTCTGAATTGTTCCCAATCAATAATATCACTTTTAAGAATTTCCTGTATATCAGTTTCTATAATTTTATTCATAAACTATACAATTCTTTCACCACAATACATATTAATCTGTTCAACACAAAGATTATAAACATCCTCACCTTGGTATCTCTTGTACCATTCAGCAACCATAGCCATGCATTGGTCGATATTCATTCTTGGTTCCCAACCTAGTTTGAAGTGTGCCTTGTTGATGTCAAGCATCAATAGCTTAGCCTCATGTAGGGCATTTGGATCGGATACATCCTTCAACTCTCCCTTGCCATAGTTAGTGATAAGTTTCGTTGCAACATCCCAAACATTGGCGATTGATTCTGTACGTGGTCCGAAGTTCCATCCTTCACAATACTTGGCTGGTTCTTTCCACATCTTGGATGCTAGGAGCATATAGCCTCCTAATGGCTCCAATACATGTTGCCATGGGCGAATTGCCTTAGGTGAGCGTATCTCTATGGTCTTATTTGCTTCAATAGCACGGATGCAATCAGGTATGATTCTGTCTTTTGCCCAGTCACCACCACCAATTACATTACCAGCTCTAACACTTGCCAAAGCTACATGATGTTTCTTGCCATAGTCAGCTGGATTGAAGAAACTTCTCCGCCATGAACTGATGGCAATCTCTGCTGCGCCCTTAGATGATGAATATGGGTCATAGCCTCCCATTGGTTCATTTTCACGATAACCCCAAATTTGCTCCTTATTTTCGTAACATTTATCTGTAGTTATCATTACTCCAACCTTCACGCTCTCTGTTGCTCGAATGGCTTCCATTACATGTATGGTTCCCATAACATTTGCCTCATAGGTCTCCACAGGAATCTCATAGCTCAATCGAACTAAAGGTTGGGCAGCTAAATGAAAAACTATCTCAGGCTGATACTCGGCAAAGATTTGCTTCATCTTCTCTCCATCACGAATATCCGCTCTTATATCTGCCTTTATCTTCTTACCAATACCGGATAAGACGAAGTTGTCCTTATCGGAATATGGATCTAAGGCGACACCGACGACCTCTGCTCCCAACTCATGAAGCCAGATAGAAAGCCAACTACCCTTGAATCCGGTATGACCAGTAACAAGGACACGCTTTCCCTTATAGAAATTATTAAATAAATCCAAAGCCATAATTATATCTCTTTAGGTACCTCTCGCTCCCATTTCTTCCAAGGAGCAGTATTTGTTGCAAGCAGTTTCTCCAGCATAGCCTTCTCACGTACATTGTCCATGCACTGCCAAAAGCCTTCGTGGATATATGACATCAGTTCACCTTCATTGACCAATGTTTCCAAAGGTTCTTTCTCAAAGACTGTAGAATCACCGCCAATATAGTCGAAGACCTTTGGCTCTAATACCATATAACCAGCATTGATAGGAGCACCATCGGTGATATTCTTTTCACGGAATGACTTCACGGCATTGTCACCACCAATGTTCAGCACACCTTTCTCTTGCTTCATCTTTACGGCAGTCAATGTGGCAAGTTTACCATGTGCCTTGTGAAACTCCAAGAGTTTGTTGATATCCACATCGCAAACACCATCACCGTAGGTCATGAAGAAAGGTTCATCGCCGACATACTTCTGAACACGTTTAATGCGTCCTCCTGTCATAGTGTTATAACCAGTATCCACGACAGTTACCTTCCATGGTTCTAGCTCGCTATGATGGATGGTCACCTCGTTCTTTCCTGCTCTCCAATCGAAACTTACATCACTGTTATGCAAAAAATAGTTAGAGAACCACTCCTTTATGTATTCCTGTTTGTAACCAGCACAGATGATGAACTCGTTGTGACCATAGTAGGAATACTCCTTCATAATGTGCCACAAGATAGGCATACCGCCAATCTCAATCATCGGCTTTGGCTTGAACTGGCTTTCCTCACTGATACGTGAGCCAAAACCACCTGCAAGTAATACGACCTTCATATTTTCAATGTTAAATGTTGAATGTTAAATGTTGAATTAGCCTTTGCGCTACCTTACTTGGTAGCGACAAAAGCCTTGATGGTATCAATCATGTACTGGAGTTTTTCCTGGGTCATGCCTGGGTAAACGCCAATCCAGAAGCAATCATTCATGATGCTATCGGTAACAGGGAGGGAATCACCAACAACACGATAGTCCTTGTTCAATACATACTGGTCGAAAGCTGGATGTTTCAAGAGATTACCAGCGAAGAGATTGCGGGTTTGAACCTTGAGATCCTCCAAGTACTTGGTAAGTTCTGTACGAGTATATCCGGCATTTGGCAATACGGTAATGAAGAAACCAAACCAACTTGGCTTGCTGTTCTTCTGAGGCTCTGGCAAGAGAAGACCTTTCACACCTTCCAATCCCTTGTGGAGATAATCAAAGTTCTCACGACGACGAGCAACAATATCATCCAACTTCTCAAGCTGTGCACATCCAATAGCTGCCTGAAGGTCAGTTGCCTTCAAGTTGTAGCCCATGTGGCTGTAAACATACTTGTGGTCATATCCCAATGGCAACTGACCGAACTGCTTTGTGAAACGACAGCCGCAGGTATTGTCCACTCCGCCTACACACCAGCAATCACGTCCCCAGTCACGGAAACTCATCACATACTTGTGAAGCTCAGGGTTATTGGTATAGACTGCGCCACCTTCGCCCATTGTCATGTGGTGAGGAGGATAGAATGAGGAAGTACCGATATCACCAATAGTACCAGTCTTCTTCCACTCACCATCAATGAAGTACTCTGAACCAAGTGCATCACAGTTATCTTCTACCAACCACAAGTTATGCTTGCGACAGAAATCGACCACAGCCAGAAGGTTAAAAGGATTACCCAATGAGTGTGCAATCATCACCGCCTTAGTCTTAGGAGAAAGCGCAGCCTCCAACTGGGTGGTATCAATATTACTCTCCTCGATGCTCATATCCACGAAAACAGGCACAGCATTATACTGAAGGATAGCAGATACTGTTGTAGGGAAACCTGCAGCCACTGTAATTACCTCATCGCCTCGCTTGATAGCACGATCACCAAGTTCAGGAGCAGTAAGTGCACTAAAGGCAAGGAGGTTTGCTGAAGAGCCAGAGTTGCAGAGTGAGCAATACTTCACTCCCAGCCACTTGGCAAAGCGTGTTTCAAACTTGTGAGCCCAAGGACCAGCAGTAAGCCAGAAATCCAAAGAGGCGTCTACCAAGTTCACCATCTCCTCATCGTCGAAATAGCGACCGCCATAATTCACTTTGGTCTTGCCAGGAACAAACTCCTGCTTCTGACCATGTACTTCACGATAGTATTCTCGTGTCAATTCGAGAATCTGTTTCTTTAATTCTTCTTTTTTAGACATATCTTAATTTAATTTATATTCATTGTATTTTTTACTTTCCTAATTCTTTTATTCTCTGCTCTTCCTTCAATGAGCAGACTAGCAGTTGTCCATGCTTCTCGGCTACAATATAGCCATCCTAACCTTGAACTACAACCTTGCTTTCATCTGCTGCATGAACCACGCAGTTCTTGTATTCATACAAGCGGATATCCTTGCCTACCTTGGCATTGCCAGTTTCATCTTGAGGGAGCAAGGTACGGAGGCTACCCCAGCTGCCTAAGTGTACAAACTCACCTATAACATCAAATCTAATACATGAGCAACGCCATCTTCATTATTCGATTTTGTGATTAAATCTGCTGCTGCCTTTGCTGGCTCTGTTGCATTTACTACTGCGACACCCATGCCAACAAATCTAAGCATAGAAATATCATTAGATTCATCACCGAATGCAATGATTTGATCAGGATGGATATTCAAATGAGATGAAAGATAGGCTAAAGAACTACCTTTATCTATACCTTTAGGTACTAATTCTATAAATGTATCTGCACTTCTAAATACATCCATAAAACCCGCAAGTTCTTTTTTAAAGTGCAAAACCTTTGATTCTATTTCGTTTGGAGAACAAGACAGCAACAATTTAACTGGGGCAGGATTCATATTTAATGCAGTCTCTAAAAAATCATCAACACCACATATTGGCATACGATTATTTCTTGACAACCTTGAAATATATTCATCTGCAGGTGTTTCTGTTAATATTTCTGTATCACTATAAGCTATTATAGTAGTATTTGTATTACGTGCCAATTGTATAGCCTTATTGATTGATTCTTTCGATAATGCGTTATTAAAAATGCACTTATTTGTAGACCAATCTGTAATCTGCCCACCATTATAGGCCATAACAAATCCACCATAATCATATATCTGTAGCAAATCTGCGTAATATGCCAATCCTCTTGTAGGTCTTCCTGATGCTATAACTATTCTCATGCCTCGTTTTTGGGCTTTAATGATTGTTGATACTGTATATCCACTCAATTCCTTATTGGAATTTGACAATGTACCATCTATATCAATAGCTGCTAATAAGTATTTCATCGTTTTTTTAAATATTTTAAATATTTAAAATTCATATCATATAATATAATTATTTTACTATTAATTGTATGTTATATAACTTTAGCATATTTCAAACAGGTCAAAATAGTTATTCGTTAAATTCTTTAATCCTCTGTTCTTCCTTCAAAGAGCAAACAAGCAGTTGCCCATTTTTCTCGGCTACGATATAGCCATCCAAGCCCTGAACCACCACCTTGCTTTCATCGGCTGCATGAACCACGCAGTTCTTGCATTCATACAATCGGATGTCCTTGCCTACCTTGGCATTGCCAGCCTCATCCTGTGGAAGCAAGGTGCGGAGGCTGCCCCAACTACCTAAGTCGCTCCAGCCGAACTCGGCTGGCAGGGTATAGATATCCTTAGACTTCTCCATCACGGCATAGTCAATGCTTATCTTCTCGCAGG
>ULYE01037917.1_pt1 | contig 16846 bp, 14 predicted proteins | sample 1961921 | NCBI WGS metagenome assembly ULYE01 (sample SAMEA4835856, study PRJEB28245) | human gut metagenome | biome: gut microbiome; material: fecal sample | place: Denmark | collected 2008 | reverse complement strand
TACCGAGTGTAACGATAGTAGCGATGATAGGCATGTTCATCTGAAGAGTAGGCATCTCGAGCTGTGTAGCCTCCTCATGAGCCTGCTGAATCTTAGAAACCTTAGCTGCACGCTTGAGGTTAGGAGTGTTCTCCATTTCCTTGTAAGCTGCGATAGAAGCACCAACAACGTTGGCTACGCTACCCTGCTGCTTGTCGCAAAGCTCCTGAGCCTTAGCCATATCACCAGTGGTGATGGCCTTCTTTACATTGACAACGAACTTGCCAAGTGAGCTCTTACCGAAAGCTGTGCGGAGAGCGAAGAAACGCTCGATAGAAAGAGCGATTACAGAGAAGAGCAATGTGATGATGACAGGAACGACAACACCACCTTTGTAGACTGTACCCATGAGGTTACCGTCCTTAACTGGCTGTGTCGGGTCACCGTTCACGAAATGCTCAGGTGCACCAAGGATGTACTTGAAGAACAACACTGCGAGAACAAAACATACAAGGATGATAAAGAATGCATTTTTAACACCCTGGAATCCTGAAGACTTCTTCTTAGGATTCGCTTTAGCTTGTGTAGTTGCCATAATTTTTTGTAGAATTTAATAAGTTATTAATGGTTAGAAATTTATCCGTTGTTTGGGTTGTTTTAGAGTGGCTTAGGTATACGATACCGGCACTATTATGCGTGCCCCTTCTACTTAGTCAGGGCAAAGTTAGCAAATAATGACAAATAATCGAATGAATAAGCCACCTTTAACATATTTTTATTGCAATTTGGCGAGTGCCTCCTTTATACGGCGCATTGCCTCGCGGATATTGTCGTCGCTTGTGGCGTAGCTCATGCGGAAGCACTCGGGATCGCCGAAGGCATCGCCTCCTACTGTAGCCACATGTCCTACCTCAAGCAGATACATGGCGAGGTCGGTAGAGCTGTTGATGGTGCGTGTGCCATCGGTCTTGCCGTAGAAGCTTGAGCACTTGGGGAAGAGATAGAAGGCTCCCTCTGGCTTGTTGACCTCGAGGCCCGGTATCTGCTTGGCAAGCTCGACGATGAGGTTGCGGCGGCGCTCGAAAGCCTGGCGCATTGTCTCGACACAATCCTGCGACATGGTGTAGGCTGCCTCGGCTGCCTTCTGGCTAACCGAGCATGGGCCTGATGTGTACTGTCCCTGGAGCTTGTTGCAGCCCTTGACAATCCACTCGGGTGCGGCGATGAAGCCGATGCGCCAGCCTGTCATGGCGTATGCCTTCGACACGCCGTTGACGATGATAGAGCGCTCCTTCATGCCCGGGAACTGGGCGATGCTCTCGTGGCGTCCTATATAATTAATGTGTTCGTATATCTCGTCGGCGAGTACGTACATACCCTCGTGGCGCTTGATGACCTCGGCAAGGCCCGCAAGCTCTTCCTTAGAATATACACTGCCTGTAGGGTTGCTTGGCGAGCAAAGGATAAGCATACGTGTCTTGGGTGTGATAGCTGCCTCGAGCTGCTCGGGTGTAATCTTGAAATCCTGATCGAAGCCGGCGTTTACGATGACCGGTGTGCCACCTGCGAGCTTAACCATCTGTGGATAGCTAACCCAGTAAGGTGCGGGGATGATAACTTCCTCGCCATCGTTGACGAGAGCCATCACGGTGTTGCACACGCTCTGCTTGGCTCCGTTAGACACGAGCACCTCGTTGGTTGTATAGTCGAGGTTGTTCTCGTTCTTGAGTTTAGCCACGATGGCCTTACGCAGATCCATATAACCAGGAACCGGCGAGTATCTTGAGAAGTTCTCGTCGACTGCCTTCTTGGCTGCTTCTTTGATGTGGTCGGGAGTGTTGAAGTCGGGTTCGCCCACACTGAGGTTGATCACGTCTACGCCTTGTGCCTTCATTTCGCTGCTCTTCTGCGACATTGCAAGTGTTGCCGACGGAGCAAGACGATTGAGGCGGTTTGATAATTCTGCCATAATATCAAGTATCTATCGTTTATAAGTTCTTGCAAAATTAATTATAAAAAATGAGTTATACGAAGAAATTGCAAGCAAAATGATAGAATAAGGAGAAAAATTTATGGTTCTTTTACTTGTTAATATATAGCGGCACTTTGAACCCAGGCCCTTAATCCACGCTCTCGCTGTTGAAAGCCGAGGTAACGGCAAAGCTTTTGGAGCGTTAATTCGTGAACTGGGGCAAAAACAATAGTTTATCGGGGAGAGGCGTTCTGATGTTCGTGTAATGAACGAGTAATTTATGATTCGTGTAATGGGCGTATAATTTTACTTGGAGATATTTGCTTGGAGTTCCCTTGCTTATAATTCCCTTGCTTATAGTTCCCACGGAACTCACAGACGACACAGAAGCCTACGGACTTAAACTTTTGGAATCCACAGAATAGCCTACGCTTCGCGAGGCATGAACTCACGGAAATGATTGCTTGTTTAGCGTAGTGTTACATAGTTACGTATTATACGTCGCCGAGGCGGCGACGCCCCCTCGCAGCCAATTACACCCATCACATGGAACGGCGAACTCCCGTTCGCCGAGCAAGCAACGATTAAGGATCATTACACGAACCAAATATTATACGTTCATTACACGAATCATAAATTATACGTCCATTACACGAACAGAACACCAACCTCCCCGATAAACTCCAGTTTGTTTCTTTACTTGAGATGCAGGGTATGTCCCATGCGATCGCGCTTGGTCTTGAGATAGCGCTCGTTGTACTTGTTAGGGACAACCTCGATAGGCACATTCTCCACAATCTCGAGTCCGTAAGCCTCAAGACCAACACGCTTTGTAGGGTTGTTGGTGAGCAAGCGCATCTTGTGCACACCGAGATGACGCAGCATCTGGGCACCGCAACCGTAGTCGCGCTCATCGGGCTTGAAGCCGAGGTGGGTGTTGGCATCCACCGTGTCGTAACCCTCCTCCTGAAGCTTGTAAGCCTCAATCTTATTCATAAGACCAATACCACGGCCCTCCTGCTGCATATATACGAGCACGCCCTTGCCCTCCTTCTCTATCATCTCCATAGCCTTGTGCAACTGCTGACCGCAATCGCAACGCTTAGAGCCGAGAATATCGCCAGTGGCGCAAGACGAATGAACACGCACGAGGACAGGCTCGTCCTCACGCCACTCGCCCTTGACAAGAGCCATGTGCTCCAATCCGTTGCTCTGCTGACGGAATGGGATAAGACGGAAGTTGCCCCACTCGGTAGGCATCTCTACCTCCTCGCCCACTTCGATAATCGACTCCTTCTTGAGACGGTAGGCAATAAGATCCTTTATGGTGATGATGCGCATGCCCCACTCGGCAGCCATCTTCTGAAGCTCCGGCATACGAGCCATTGTTCCGTCCTCGTTCATAATCTCCATAAGGGCACCTGCCGGGTACAGTCCGGCAAGACGACAGAGGTCGACTGCAGCCTCGGTATGTCCGCTGCGGCGCAACACACCATTGTCCTGAGCGTACAAGGGGTTGATATGACCGGGACGACCGAATGTCTTAGGAGTAGAGTTGGGGTCGGCAAGAGCCTTGATGGTGGCAGCACGGTCGTGTATAGACACGCCAGTGGTGCACCCCTCGAGCTTGTCGACGGTAACGGTGAACGGTGTGCCAAGCATAGATGTATTGTCGCTCACCTGATGCGGCAGGTCAAGTTCCTCACATCTTGACAGCGTGATGGGCACACAAAGCACACCACGAGCGTTCTTCAGCATGAAATTAACTTTCTCCGGGGTTATCTTCTCGGCTGCAATGATAAGGTCGCCCTCGTTCTCGCGGTCTTCATCGTCAACGACGATTACGAATTTACCTTCCTTGAAATCTTCCAAAGCATCCTCAATGCTACTAAGCTTGAACTCTTCCATATATATATTTATTAAAATGTTTTATGTTAAATAATCGCTTTGATTCGTCCTATTATTATATCATTCTCGTTCTTAACTGTGCGCAGATCGCGCCACAAACGCAGTCGGTAGCGCCACATACGGAAGTAGAGCACCAGACCGAAAGGCACGATAACCGCCGACACAACGTTGAGCCAACGACGCTCGAAGGGGCGTGTGTGCGCCTTGACCGACATTATAGGGTAGGCACTAAGGTGGTTGACGATAGTGCGGTCGCGCGAATTGCTGAGATCCTCGATAACCGTCTCAAGCTCTTCGTTGATAGCCTCTATCTTGTGGTCGGGTTCGTACTTGAAGAACACCTTAACCCAATTGGGTGCATGACGCAAGCGGTGGTTCTGCGAGTAGAGGTCAATCTCTGCCGAAATACGCTCGAGCGTCTGCATGTCGGCTGCATAGTCGGGGTCGGTGATGACCACCTCCTTGCGGTAGATGGGTCGCTTGACACGCAAGCCGAAGAACCGGCGGAAGATGTCGGTGTACAAATCGACATTGAACACCACCGAGTCGTTGGTAGCCTTGTACGTGAAGAACACAGCCATAGGCACAAGCACAGCCGGGGCAAGCGCATTGCCGAACCATACAGCCCACATTCCGCCTCGTGCCATTCGGTAGCCCGAGTTGTCGAGGATATAGTAGACAATGAACACGAGTACCGATATGAGCACCGGCAAACCGAGTCCGCCCTTGCGTATGATGGCACCGAGCGGCGCTCCGATGAAGAAGAATATAAGGCAGGTAAGGGCAAGCGTAATCTTCCTAACCCACTCTATCTGGTGCTGACGAATCAGTCGGTCGCCGTCGGATGTTATCATCTGCTTGAAGTCGAGGTCCATGGCCCGCTGCTTAACCTGCTGCAAGGCATAGCTTACAGCCGAGCGGCGCTTGTCGGCAGAGAGCCGAGAGAAAGCCGAATCGACATCGTAGGTGTTGGAGGCGGCAAGCTTTAGCGAGCGCACAGAGTCGTTGGCAGACACCTGAGGCAGATAATAAGCCATGCGCTGGTCTTCGCGGTAATACACACGTCCGATACTGTCGTACTGCTCCTTGAGCGAATCGAGGTCGTGACTGATTCGCGAAAAGCTCTTGGCATTGGCATTGTTGGACATCGACGAGCCGTCGCCAACATTGAAGTCGCCGTCAAAATCGAGCAAGATGCGCTTATGGGTGAACGTCTCGCGGCGGTAAGGAACAGCCGCGTTGCCAGCCAACTCCTGTGCCTGCATATTCTCAAACCACTCGCCGCTCCACAAGGTAAGCAGGAGGTGCTTCTTCTCGGCGGTAGACTGCAGCATGCCCGAGTCGGCAAGAATGATGGCTTGGTCTTCGTACGAGCCAGTCATACGATATATCATTATACCGTATAGTTTGCCCGTATTGAGGTCCTTCTTCTGCACATAAAGGTTGGAATTGGGGATGCCGTCGTAGAAAATGCCCTCCGGAATCTCAAGCTCCGGACTCTTCTGCTTCATCGACATCAGCATCAAACCAATCTGCTTGTTGGCGTTAGGGCCGATGGTGTTCTGGAAATAAAGCGACGTAAGACAGATGAGCACAGATATGACAATGAGCGAACGGAAAGCCTGCATAAGCGATATGCCGGCAGCCTTGATAGCCGTAAGCTCCGAACTTTCGCCCATATTGCCAAAGGTGATAAGCGACGAAAGCAATATGGCAAGCGGCAAAGCCTGCGGAACAAGCATCAAGCCCATGTGCCAGAAGAACTCGGCAAGAACTTCCATAGACAAGCCCTTGCCTATAAGCTCGTCGATATAACGCCACAAGAACTGCATCATCAGCACAAACTGGCAGATGAAGAAGGTTCCTATGAACAGAAGGCCGAATTGCTTGGCGATGAATATATCTAACTTCTTTATACGAAACATATTTTTATGCTATTTGCTCCAACATCCCCTATTATATATAAGGTGTACTTTTTAATTATATATAAGGTGCGTATGCGCATAGGGATACGTGTCTGCAAAATTAGTATAAAAATTCCACAAACAATTAATTTTAATGTTTTTTGTAAGCTATTACACTCCGCTTTTGAGCCTAAGGCTGTCAAAGTTGTGCCGCCATGTAGAGCACAACCAGTCGGCGTCTTCCTCCGGGGTGAAGTCGGTGACGTGCAGCGTAATCTCTCCCGACACCGGACTGCATACCATACTAATCTCCACGTAGGTGTCGTCGTCCTCGTCGTCCCAGCTCCAGCGTATGCGACTTTGGTTGTCGGCACGCAGCAATGTAGCCTGACGCATCTCGTGATGGCGCCACACTTCACCCCAAACAAAGGTGAGGGTGTCGCCTTCGAGCTTCACATCGTCGGCTATCCACTTACGAAGTCCGTCGGCGGTGCCGATAAGTTGCCACACAATATTGCGTGATGTCGACTTAAGCTGATGCTCTATTTCTATTTTCTTTATCTTCATTATGCTTGATGTTAGTCAATCACCGAGCACGAAAGTCGTGCGTTTAGTGGTTTAATATATGCAAAGATACGTTTTTTTTGAGTATTGAGTGAATTTTTTATCAAAAAGTTTTGGCAGTTAATAAAAAATCGCTACCTTTGCACCCGCAATCAAGAACGATGGCGGGATAGCTCAGCTGGTTAGAGCGCATGATTCATAATCATGAGGTCCCCAGTTCAATCCTGGGTCCCGCTACAAAGAAACCGAAAAGAAGTAAAATTCTTTTCGGTCTTTTTGTGTTGTATATACCCTTATTTTAAGCAATCAAGTAAAAAAATTACTACATACAACACAAAGTATCAAATATAATTAGTAATTTTGCAGCACAATATATAAACACACATTATATATAAATAGAAAATACGTTTATGAAACTTGATTTGCTGACAGCCATCTCGCCCATTGACGGTCGCTACAGAAGCAAGACAGAGAAACTTGCCGACTATTTTTCAGAGTATGCACTCATACGCTATAGAGTGCGCGTGGAAATAGAGTATTTCATCACTCTCTGCGAACTGCCCCTTCCGCAGCTAAAGAATTTTGACCACTCGCTGTTTGAGCGCCTGCGTGGTATCTACAAGAACTTTAACGAAGAGAACGCACAGCGCGTCAAGGACATCGAGAAGGTGACCAACCATGACGTTAAGGCTGTGGAGTATTTCATAAAGGAGGAGTTTGACAAGATTGGTGGACTCGAAGCCTACAAGGAATTCATCCACTTTGGCTTGACATCTCAAGACATAAACAACACCAGTGTGCCCCTCTCTATCAAGGAGGCTCTCGAAGAGGCTTATTATCCACTCGTCGAAGAGCTTATAGCACAGCTCCAGCAGTATGCCGACGAATGGAAGGACGTGCCTATGCTTGCCAAGACACACGGTCAGCCTGCATCGCCAACACGCCTCGGCAAGGAGGTTATGGTATACGTATACCGCCTCAACGAGCAGCTTGCACAGCTCAAGGCTTGCAAGATGACAGCCAAGTTTGGCGGAGCTACCGGCAACTACAACGCCCACCACGTGGCTTATCCCGAATACGACTGGAAGGCTTTTGGCAACCGATTTGTTAGCGAAAAGCTTGGTTTGGAGCGCGAGCAGTACACCACACAGATTAGCAACTACGACTGCCTTGGCAGCGTGTTTGATGCCATGCGCCGCATCAACACGATCATCATCGACCTCGACCGCGACTTCTGGATGTACATCTCTATGGACTACTTCAAGCAGAAGATCAAGGCAGGAGAGGTAGGCTCATCGGCAATGCCGCACAAGGTGAACCCTATCGACTTCGAGAACTCGGAGGGCAACCTCGGTATAGCCAACGCCGTACTGCAGTTCCTCGCTATGAAGCTGCCTGTAAGCCGTCTGCAACGCGATCTTACCGACTCTACCGTTCTGCGCAACGTAGGTGTTCCTTTCGGTCACGGCATGATTGCATTGGCAAGCACCCTCAAGGGATTGCGCAAGCTTATCCTTCACGAGGAAAAGATTGAGGAAGACCTCAACAACACTTGGGCAGTTGTGGCAGAAGCCATACAGACTATCTTGCGCCGCGAGGCCTACCCTCACCCATACGAGGCACTGAAAGCCCTGACACGCACCAACAAGAAGATGTCGGAGGAGACAATACACGAGTTTGTCAAGACCCTCAACGTAAGCGATGCTGTAAAGGCCGAGCTTATGGCCATCACACCGCTCAACTACACCGGCATCTAAGTTGTGCAACAACAACAAAATAATATTATAGCAGTCTATATACGGATTAAGCGATTAAAGCAATCAATTAAGAGATTATAGCAATCTATATAATTAATAGTAAGTAAATAATTTAAGTAAGAACAGAAGTGCATCTATCCGCCCACTTCACAACGCAGGGTGGCGGAATGGGTGACACTTGCCGTGAGGCGAAAAATGTAAAAACTATGGATTCAGAATTGGAAAAGAACCAGGAACAGAAAGCAGCGGAACAAACTACCGGCAATAGCGAGAGCTATGGCCGTCCCGCAGGCAACTATCAGAGAGAGTATCGCAGTGTAACCGGACGTCGTCCGCGTATCCACACTCAGCGTCCTTACAATGCCGACCGTTCTGCCTCAACTGGCAGCGACGACAATGGCTTCCGCCCCGAGGGATTCGGTGCAGGTTTGCAAGGTGGCGGCAACAACAACGGCTACCAGCCTCGCCAGCAGGGCTACCGTCCTCGCTACAACCAGCAGGGCGACCAGCAGCAGGGTGGCTACCAGCCTCGCCAGCAGGGCTATCGTCCTCGCTACAACCAGCAGGGCGACGACCAGCAGCAGGGCGGCTATCAGCAGCGCGGTGGCTACAACCGTGGCGGTTATCAGCAGCGCGGTGGCTATCAGCAGCGTCCGCAGGGCGGATATCGTCCTCGTTACAACCAGCAGGGCGATGACAACCAGCAGCAGGGTAGCTACCAGCCACATCAGCAGGGCGACGACCAGCAGCAGAGCGGCTACCAGCAGCGCAGCGGTTATCAGCAGCGTGGCGGCTATCAGCAGCGCGGCGGTTATCAGCAGCGTGGCGGCTATCAACAGCGTGGCGGCTATCAGCAGCGCGGTGGCTACGGTCAGCAGCGTGGCGGATACAACCGTGGCGGCTACGGACAGCAGGGCGGATACAACCGTCAGCACACTCCTGGCTATGATCCAAATGCAAAATATAGCTTGAAGAAGCGCATCGAGTATAAGGAAGAGAACTTCGATCCAAACGAGCCAATCCGTCTTAACAAGTTCCTCGCCAACGCAGGCATCTGCTCACGCCGCGAGGCCGACGAGTTTATCCAGGCAGGTGTGGTGTCAGTAAACGGCGAGGTAGTGACCGAGCTCGGCACCAAGATCAAGCGCACCGACGAGATCAAGTTCCACGACCAGCCCGTAAACCTCGAGAAGAAGGTGTACGTACTGCTCAACAAGCCTAAGGATTGCGTTACAACAAGCGACGACCCACAGCAGCGCAAAACTGTTATGGACCTCGTCAAGAACGTTTGCCCAGAGCGTATCTACCCTGTAGGACGCCTCGACCGCAACACCACCGGCGTACTTCTCCTTACCAACGACGGCGACTTGGCTTCTAAGCTCACTCACCCTAAGTTCCTTAAGAAGAAGGTATACCACGTATATCTCGACAAGAACGTTACAGCTCACGACATGCAGCAGATTGCTGAGGGCATCGAGCTTGAGGACGGCGAGATACACGCTGATGCCATCGAGTATGCAAGCGATACCGACAAGAGCCAGGTAGGCATCGAGATTCACAGCGGCAAGAACCGTATCGTTCGCCGTATCTTCGAGCACCTCGGCTATCGTGTTGTCAAGCTCGACCGCGTTCAGTTCGCTGGACTCACAAAGAAGAACCTCCGCCGCGGCGACTGGCGCTTCCTCACAGAGAAGGAAGTTGAGATGCTGCGCATGGGCGCCTTCGAATAATGTATAATAGTGTAAAGTTTATTTTATAATGGAAACACTTAAGAGAACCAAAGTAGTAGACGCTCTTTGCAGCACCGACTTTGGAAGCAAAATCAACGTGAAGGGTTGGGTTCGCACCCACCGCAGCTCTAAGGCTGTTGACTTCATTGCACTCAACGACGGCTCGACAATTAAGAACATACAGATTGTTGTTGACCCAACAAAGTTTGATGCCGATATGCTCAAGCAGATTACCACTGGCGCTTGCATTAGCGCCGTTGGTACTCTCGTAGAGAGTCAGGGCAACGGACAGACCTCTGAGATTCAGTGCGAAAGCCTCGAAATCTACGGTCTCTGCGGCAACGACTATCCTATGCAGAAGAAGGGTCAGACCTTCGAGTATATGCGTCAGTATGCCCACCTGCGTCTGCGCACCAACACCTTTGGTGCCGTTATGCGCATACGCCACAATATGGCTATGGCTATCCATACCTATTTCCACGAGCACGGCTACTTCTACTTCAACACTCCGCTTATCACTGCAAGCGACTGCGAGGGTGCAGGCCAGATGTTCCAGGTTACAACCAAGAACCTCTACAACCTCAAGAAGACAGAAGACGGCAAGATAGACTACTCGGACGACTTCTTCGGCAAGCAGACCTCACTGACAGTGTCGGGTCAGCTCGAAGGCGAGTTGGGCGCAACAGCTCTCGGAGCTATATACACCTTCGGTCCTACATTCCGTGCCGAGAACTCTAACACACCACGCCACTTGGCAGAGTTCTGGATGGTAGAGCCTGAGGTAGCCTTCCTCGACCTCGCCGGACTGATGGAGCTTGAGGAAGACTTCATCAAGTACTGCATCCGTTGGGCTTTGGAGCACTGCAAGGACGACCTCGAGTTCCTTAACAAGATGATAGACAAGGGTCTTATCGAGCGTCTTAACGGCGTTCTCAACTCAGAGTTTGTACATCTGCCTTACACCGAGGGCATCCGCATCCTGCAGGAGGCAATACAGAAGGGCAAGAAGTTTGAGTTCCCTTGCGAGTGGGGCGACGACCTTGCTTCAGAGCACGAGCGCTACCTCGTTGAGGAGTACTTCAAGAAGCCGGTTATCATGACCAACTATCCTAAGGCTATCAAGGCTTTCTATATGAAGATTGATGCAGAGGAGTCGGGCTTTGGCGGCAAGAGTGGCGCAACAGTTCAGGGCACAGACGTATTATTCCCACAGATTGGCGAAATAATCGGCGGCTCGGTTCGTGAGGAGAGCTACGACAAGCTGATGAACGAGATAGAGGAGCGCAACATCCCTATGAAGGATATGAGCTGGTATCTCGACACCCGCAAGTACGGCTCATGCCCACACGCAGGTTTCGGTCTTGGCTTCGAGCGTCTCATCCTCTTCGTAACAGGTATGCAGAACATCCGCGACGTTATACCGTTCCCACGCACACCTAAGTCGGCTGAATTCTAAATTGCATAAAGCGTCATTAAATGACGTATAAATATCAAGGACAACAGTAATATTAACCTGTTGTCCTTTTTTTTCTGCTTTTTTGTATTTTGTGCAAGATTTTCAGTATCTTTGCATACATTATATAAATGTACCATAAGATGAACATAGCCGAAATACTTACCGCCGGCGACGGGAAGAAGCACTTCTCGTTTGAGGTTCTGCCACCGCTTAAAGGCACAGGCACCGAAAGATTGTTTTCTACGATAGAAAAGTTTAAGGAGTTCGATCCTGCTTACATCAACATCACCACACACCACAGCGAATTTGTCTATCGCGAAATAGAAGATGGCAAGTTTGAGCGGTTGCGCGTTCGCCGCCGACCTGGTACAGTGGCAGTGGCGTCAGCGATACAACAGCAGTTCGGCATTCCGGTCATTCCGCACGTAATATGCAGCGGAGCAAGTGCCGAAGACATCGAGTACGAGTTAATCGACCTCCAGTTTCTCGGCATAGAGAATCTGCTGCTGCTTCGTGGCGACAAGGCTAAGGAAGACAGTAGGTTTATCCCTGTTGAGGGAGGCCACATGCACACCACCGAGCTTATAGAGCAGGTCAACCGCTTCAACGACGGGTTCTTCAACGACGGCACACCCATCAAGAAACCCGGCAAGAAGTTTGCCTTCGGTGTAGCTTGTTACCCCGAGAAGCACGAGGAAGCTCCTAACATCGAGATGGATATGGAGTATCTCAAGCAGAAGCAGGACCTTGGAGCGGAATATGCCGTTACACAGCTGTTCTACGACAACAAGAAGTATTTCGACTTTGTGGCAAAAGCTCGTCAGATGGGCATAACAATGCCTATCGTGCCGGGCATCAAGCCCTTTGCCAAGCTGTCGCAACTAACCGTTGTGCCAAAGACATTCCACTGCGACCTGCCACAAGAGTTGGCTCAGGAGGTGCTCAAGTGCAAGACCGACGACGACGCTCGCCAGTTGGGCATAGAGTGGACCACCGAACAGTGTCGCCAGCTATATGCAGCAGGCATCAACAACATACACTTCTACACCGTATCGGCAGTCGACTCTGTACGAGAGGTGGCAAAGCGCCTGTTGTAGACACCGCCTGCACCAAACAACTATAAACTAATAACGCAATGCAATTTGAAGAAGTAATAGGTCAGCAAGACGCCAAGCAACAACTGCGCCAACTCATAGCCGAGGGACGCGTACCACATGCCATGCTCTTCTGCGGTCCGGCGGGCTGCGGCAAGATGGCGCTTGCCCTTGCGTTTGCATCCGAGCTGTTAGGACACAGCCGACTGCTGCGCCAATGGGGTCATCCCGACCTCCACTTCTCCTTCCCCACCATCAAGAAGCCAAGCATGGGTTCGGAGCACCAACCCACAAGCGACGACTATGCTTCCGAGTGGCACGACCTTCTGATGCAAGGCCCCTACTTCACCCTCGAGCAATGGATGACGCAGATGGATGCCGAAAACCAGCAAGCCATCATCACCGCCGGCGAGAGCGACCGACTGGCTCGCCGACTCGCCATCAAGTCGAGTCAGGGTGGCTACAAGGTTTGCATCATCTGGCTACCCGAACGCATGAACCTCGCAAGCGCCAACAAGCTGCTTAAGCTTCTTGAGGAGCCGCCACAGCAGACGGTATTTATTATGGTGAGCGAAGACCCGGGCCGACTGCTCGAAACCATACGCAGCCGCACCCAGCGATTCGACTTCAAGCGCATTGCCGACGACGATATCCGCCAGGCGCTGATACAGCAACGCGGACTGGACGACGACACCGCCAACCGCATAGCACGCCTGTCTGCCGGCTCATGGACTCAGGCACTCGGAACACTGAGTGCCGGCAACGAGAACCAAATGTTCTTCGACCTCTTCACAATGCTCATGCGTCTTGCCTACAGCAAGCGAGTAAAGGAGCTAAAGAAGTGGAGCGAGAGCATCGCAGCCTTCGGCAGAGAGAAGCAAAAGCGAATGATAGTGTACTGCCACCGTATGGTGCGCGAGAGTTTTATGTACAACTTCCACTGCCCCGAGCTGTGCTACATGACGCTCGACGAGGAGAACTTCGCCAAGCGCTTTGCCCCATTCATCAACGAGTACAACGTCATCGAGATGACGGAGATGTTCGAACACGCACTGCGCGACATATCGCAGAATGCCAACTCAAAGATGGTGTTCTTCGACATTGCCATGCAGACCATCATATTAATCACGAGAAAGAAATGAAAGATTTCAAAGACATGCAATTCAAGATATCCCGTGGCTGCGACCGTGGCTTAAACCACAACGGTTGCGGACGCCAGAACATGCAGCTCAACACATACGACTGGCTGTATGATGTGCCGGGCAACGAGGAAGACACCGACCTCGTTGAGGTGCAGTTCAAGAACACGCGCAAGGGATACTATCATAACGTCAATCACCTCGACCTGCGCAAGGGCGACATCGTGGCTGTGGAGGCAAGTCCGGGCCACGACATAGGCACCGTAACGCTTACCGGCCGCCTGGTTAAGCTCCAGGTAAAGAAGGCCAACCTCAAGTCGGCAGACGACATCAAGCGTGTGTACCGCATAGCCAAGCCCGTAGATATGGACAAGTATCATGAGGCTAAGAGCCGCGAGCACGGCACGATGATACAGAGCCGACAGATAGCCAAGGACCTCGGACTGCAGATGAAGATAGGCGACGTAGAGTATCAGGGCGACGGCAACAAGGCGATATTCTATTACATCGCCGACGAGCGCGTCGACTTCCGACAGCTCATCAAGGTGCTTGCCGACACCTTCCACGTGCGCATCGAGATGAAGCAGATTGGCGCACGCCAGGAGGCAGGCCGTATCGGCGGTACCGGACCATGTGGCAGAGAGCTTTGCTGCGCCACATGGATGAAGAACTTTGTAAGCGTTAGCACCAATGCAGCACGCATACAGGACATCTCCCTCAATCCGCAGAAGCTTGCCGGAATGTGCGCCAAGCTAAAGTGCTGCCTCAACTACGAGGTAGACGACTACGTGGAGGCTGGCCGCAAGATGCCGTCACGCGATGTAGTGTTGGAGACCATCGACAGCGAATACTACCTGTTTAAGTCGGACATACTTGCCGGACTCGTTACCTACTCTACCGGAAAGGGCATTGCCGCCAACCTCGAGACGATTACAGCCGAACGCGCGCGCGCCATCATTGAGATGAACAAGCGTGGCGAGAAGCCCGAGTCGCTAACCGAAAACGGCAAGACCAAGGACACCGGACGTCCTGCCGACCTCCTTGCCGACGCCGACATAAGCCGATTCGACAAGGCCAAGAAGAAAAAGAAGAAGCCGCAGGGCAAGAAGCCTCAGCAGCCTAAGGATGCCAAGCAGCAGCCACAGCAGCCAAGGGAGCCCAAGGAGGGCCGTCCGCAGCAGCGCCGCGACAACCGTCCACAGCGCCAGCCCAAGCCACAAGGCGGTGCCAACAAGAAACCGAACAACCCCGAACAGCAGCAATGAGAAAATCTCTTGCAATAATAATAGCGGCAGCGACACTACTGGTGCTCGCTGCCTGCAACCACCGCAAGGTGTACGACAGCTATATGCACACACCTACAGACGGATGGGAGAAGAACGACACCCTGTTGTTTGAGGTTCCCTCTATAGCCCAGACATCAACCTACCAGTCGAAACTCGGGTTGCGCATAGCCGACAACTACCCCTTCGTAGCCATAACCCTCATCGTCGAGCGACATATATATCCACGACACGAGGTAAGGCTCGACACCGTCAACTGCCCCCTTACCGACCGACGCGGCAACGCATCCGGCAAGGGCATAAGCTATCACCAGTATCTGTTCGACATCAGCCCAATACAGCTACAGCAAGGCGACTCCATACACGTGCGCATACGCCACGATATGAAACGAGAGATATTGCCGGGAGTGAGCGATGTAGGCATAATGATGTATAAAGCCCCATAAATTGCCGCTACATCTTATTTTTATCTCTATATTTTTGCGACATTTTACAAGATTGAGTAACTTTGCACCTAATTTAAAAGCCTGTTACTTATGAGCATTATAAAAATCAAGGACAAGACATTCAAGACTTCTATCCCAGAGGCACAGATTTTGGAACGTGTCAAGGCAGTAGCCGACCGCATAAACACCGACATGGCAGACAAGAACCCATTATTGCTCGCCATGCTCAACGGCTCCTTCGTGTTCGCAGCCGACCTTATGCGTATGATTAACATCCCATGCGAGATATCATTTGTCAAGATGGCATCTTACGAGGGGACATCGTCTACGGGCAAGGTTAAGCAGCTGCTCGGACTCAACGAGGACATCAAGGGACGCACCGTCATCATTGTGGAAGACATCGTAGAGTCGGGACTCACAATGAAGTCGCTCCTCGACACCCTCCACGAGCAAGAGCCAGCCGAGATACATATATGCACACTGCTGCTCAAGCCCGAATGTCTCAAGGTTCCGCTCAACATCAAGTACGTGGCTATAGAGATTCCTAACGACTTCATTCTGGGTTATGGTCTCGACTACGACCAGCAGGGACGCAACCTCCGCGACATCTACACCGTGGTAGAAGAGTAAGGTTAGGCACAAGCGTGCACACAACAAAGCTGTGCAACTAAGCTTAAAGACAACAAATAAATCATTACAATATAAATTTTTCTTAAGTAAAAAGATGAAGAACATCGTTATTTTCGGTGCCCCAGGTTCAGGTAAGGGCACACAGAGCGACCTCATGATTGAGAAGTATGGTTTCAACCACATCTCAACAGGTGACGTTCTCCGCAACGAAATCAAGAATGGTACAGAACTTGGCAAGACCGCCAAGGGCTTTATAGACAACGGTCAGCTCATCCCCGACGACCTCATGGTGAACATTCTCGCCAGCGTTTACGACAGCTTCGGCAAGGAGCACAAGGGTGTTATCTTCGACGGTTTCCCCCGCACAATCCCGCAGGCAGAGGCTCTCAAGCAGATGCTCGCAGAGCGCGGCCACAAGGTAGCTGCCATGATTGAGCTTGACGTTCCTGAGGACGAGCTTATGACACGTCTTATCAAGCGTGGTCAGGAGAGCGGCCGCTCAGACGACAATGCCGAGACTATCAAGAAGCGCCTCGACGTTTACCACAACCAGACCGCTCCGCTTATCGAGTGGTACAAGGGCGAGGGTATCCACCACCACATCAATGGCCTCGGCGAGCTCAACCGCATCTTCGGCGACATCTGCTCGGTTATTGACGCTCTGTAATATTGTTTACACTGTTTTTTATACATAAGAGGGTGTGTCATTACGCAATACTTGCGTTTGACACACCCTCGTTTTTTATGCTCCTATTGTACTTGTGGAGCCTTTGTTTGTATATCCATTGCTTGTAGTTCCCACAGAACTCACAGAGAACACAGAAGCCTACGGGGTTATTTTCTCGAATCCACAGAGCGTATAGACGCTACGCGTCATACGACAGAAGGCACAGAATTGATAGCTTGTGTAGCATGATTAACCGTCTTCGGCGACGCGAGCAATCATTTCTGCTTTCTATGTTAATATCCAAATATTTTGACCAT
>ULYE01016710.1_pt1 | contig 17152 bp, 13 predicted proteins | sample 1961921 | NCBI WGS metagenome assembly ULYE01 (sample SAMEA4835856, study PRJEB28245) | human gut metagenome | biome: gut microbiome; material: fecal sample | place: Denmark | collected 2008 | reverse complement strand
ACCAGTAATTCCGTACTGTGTCAAATCTAACTTTGCCATTTTTGAAAAATATTATTTAGATGTGAATATAGAATCAACTTCCATGGCCTGACTCCACTATTGCCTGATCGGGGCCGTTGCTTCTGTGCAGGCGACTTTCATTGTCCTTTATATAAATAGGTGTAAATCGTTGCGGGGGATTTGGCCGCTCTAATATTTACATCGGCAAAGTTATGAAAAAACTATAAGATAACAATATTTATCGGTGACAAAATTTGCGTGTGTTCAATATTTTTTTTGTTAAAATTTCGCAAAACCGAACATGCAGTCATATATTGCCATTTGCAGTTTACAATTTGGTAATTTACGGGGCATCATAAGGAGGCTATGGCGTCCTCGCCGTAGCCTGAGCTGATGGTATAGCTGTTGTCTATACGTTCTTATTGTTGTTTTTTACACCGCTGCTTGCTCAGGTTATGGCGAGGACGCCATAACCTCCTACAGTTAGAGCTACTTTTGTTAAAGAAATAGAAATGTAATATGTTGTGTGCGGTCAGCAAGGGTAGGCATCGTGATGATACTGGATTTTATTTGTAATTTTGTGAGAATTTTAAAAACAAACGAACAATATGAAAGTAATTGATTTCAGCAAGAGCAACTCTATCATTAACAAGTATATGTCGGAGATGCGCGACAAGGACTATCAGAAGAACCGTCTGTTGTTCCGCAACAACATCATGCGTGTAGGCGAACTTATCGCTTACGAGCTGAGCAAGACGTTCGACTATGAGGAGCGCGACATACAGACTCCGCTTGGCGTTGCCAAGGTGAATGTGCCTACCGACAAGCTGGTGCTCGGCACCATATTCCGTGCAGGTCTGCCTTTCCACCAGGGCTTCCTCAACATCTTCGACCACGCCGGCAATGCCTTCGTTTCGGCATTCCGCGAGTATGAGGACGAGGCTCACACCAAGGTTGGAATACACGTAGAATATCTCGCTACTCCCGACCTCAACGATGCCACTCTGCTCATCGTCGACCCTATGCTTGCCACTGGCGGCTCTATGGAGCTGGGCTACAAGGCTCTGCTCACCAAGGGCACTCCTAAGAAGGTGCACGTGGTTTGCGTAATGGCAGCGCCCGAAGGCATTGAGCACATACGCAAGACATTCCCCGAGGACACTACCATCTGGTGTGCTGCCGTAGACGAGGGTCTCAACGAGCACAAGTACATCGTACCGGGCTTCGGCGATGCCGGCGACCTGTGCTACGGAGGAAAGATTTAAAAGACAAAAGATTTCAAGGCGCAATAGTTTAATAAAAAAGTAGCGGAAGATCAGACCTTCCGCTACTTTTTTTATTAAATCTCTTCCAACATTTTGTTTATCGTTTTCAACATTCCCGGAAGCTTGTTCTTCACAACTTCTAATTCTTCATCAAACATATATTCCATCTCTTTGTATTTGTTTGGAAAGCATCGGATTCATGTTGTCCCTTAGACGTACGATGTCTACGGATCGGCCGAACAGCTGTTGTAAATCTTCCTTGATATGAACCAAAGAGAACATATCCGGCTTCTGCATTTCCACACAAACATCCACATCGCTATCTTCTGTCTGCTCATTTCTGGCTACCGACCCGAAGATACCGATTTTCACTATGCCATATACTTTTGACTTTAAGTCTAAGTATTTGCGTAATATGTCTAAATATTCCTCTTTGGTTTTCATATCATTGTTTTATTGGATTCCTTATTTACTTCTGATCCACCACTTCCACAATCGGATTGCCGGTTGATGCATCGGGTGCCTGCACGTGCAGCATGGCGCACACTGTGGGTGCGGTGTCTACCATATTGGTCAGTCGGTTGGTCTTGCCGGGCTTTACGTTCCAACCCATGAAGATGAGCGGGATGTGTGTGTCAGCGGGGTTCCATGATCCGTGTGTAGAGCCGTAGAATCCGGGCTTCACGTTCCAGTCGAAGTAGTTGGCCTTGGCTACGGCGTAGATGTCGCCCGAACGGCCTTTATAGTATCCGTTGATGATGCGCTCGCGTATCCACTGCGGCAGTGCTGCCACGGCTGCCTTTTCGTAGTCTACGGCTGTGATGAGTTCGGGCACCTTCTTGAGTTCGGCTATGGCAGCTGCCTTGACAGCCTCGATGTCGAGATTGTTCTGTGCGAGGAAGGCATGGTCTAGATAGAGGCTGAAGCCTACTGAGGCATTGAAGTACTTGCCCTCAACTCCGAACTTCTTCGACAGAGCCTCGTTCACCTGGCGCAGCGTGGCAGTCTTGTCCCACGAACCGCCCACGAGCTTGTGCTCACGCTGTGTGTTGGGGTTGTGCGTTCCGGCGTGGTCGGCAGTGAGGAAGAGCAGATAGCCGTCCTTGCCCACCTGCGCGTCGAGAGCATCGAAGAACTTCTTGATGTCGCGGTCGAGCGTGAGGAACACCTCTTCGTTCTCCTTGCCCGGCGAGCACCAAGTACCTGTCTGGTGCGAGATGGCGTCGGTCGACGAGATGCTTACGCAGAGCATGTCGGTAGTACCGTTCTGTCCGAGCTTCTCGGCCTTCATTATTGCTTCAGCCATGTCGAATGTCACGGTCACACCGTCGGCATGTACCTTCGGGTCGTAGCCCTTCTTCATGGTGTTCTGCTTGTTGAACTTCACCACATAGTCGGGCAACTTGTCCATATAGTACGAGCTGGTGACAAATCCAGCCACGCTCTTGTCATACCAGAAAGCGCCGTTGGCAGAGTGGCCCGCAGGCAGAATGGCTGCACGGTCCTTTATAGCCACGCCGAAAACCTTGGCCTTGAAGTCGGTAGCCTGGCGCAGCATGTCGCCTATAGTGGTGCCGAGCATGTAGTGGGGCGACATCTGTGCCGACTTCGACGTAGTGCCTACGCCCTGCACTGAGGGGTCGTCGCAGCAGTAAACCATCTTGTCGCCGTCGCGGAAGTCGTTCGAGGCGATGCCGTTAGTGGCAGGTCCGGCTCCAGTATAGATGCTGGCGTGTCCCACACCCGTCACGGTAGGCACGTAGTTGAGCATCTGGTTGTCGCACGAGAATCCCTCATTGATGAGGCGCTTCATTCCGCCCTCGCCGAACTTGTCGTAATAGTAGTAGAGATAGTCCCAACGCATCTGGTCGATAACGATGCCCACCACCAGCTTCGGACGCTGTACCTGTGCGCTTGCCACGATGGCTACGCAGCACAAAAGTACCGAAAAGATAAGTTTCTTCATAATTTTTGTTTTAGTTATTTTATTTAGTTCTGAATTCTCTTTTTCCGTCTCCGCCTACACCTTATTATATATATAGGGGAGGATAAAACACCCGCCTCCTCCGAAAGGGGTCCTTTTGCCTTCCAAAACGAGTCCTTTTGCAGAGTAAAAGGAGTCCTTTTGCGCTCCAAAACGAGTCCTTTTGCAGGGTAAAAGGAGTCCTTTTGTGCAGCCCATGTATTCTACCCATTGGCAAAGTTAGCAATAATATTCCGCCTTGAAACACTTAAAACGCAAAAATCACGGCATTTTCTTTGAGGTTTCACAAAAATGTCGTACTTTTGGATAAAATCCTAACAGTAAACCTAGAAAACGCTATGGAAAAGAAAATAACACAAGAGAACTTCGAAGAGACCTACGTCGACAGTATCGAACTGGAACGTATCGACAAGTTTGTGTGCGACGAAATGGCACGACAGATTCACCGCTACATCAAGGCGATGAAGGGTTCGAAGACCATCATGCTCAAGTTTGAGGAGCAGCTCGCCACACTCACCGTGGAGGAGAAGGAGAAGGCCATAGCACGCTACATCGACCTAAACCGCAAAGTGCTATCTGGGCTCGACTTCAAGGTGGTGCTTGCACGTGCCATGGCCAACTACTGCGACACGTTCGCCTACCTTATCGAGCTTGTCAACAACAAGCGCAAGATGGTGTTCTACCTCAACCGCATTCGCGAGAAGTACGAGCAGTATCACGAAGTGTTCGAAGAAGACGGACGCTTCGGCATCAAGGACCATCAGGGCAACATACTCATCCCTGCACACTACGACTTCCTGCGCACGCCATACGTCTATGTCGACGACCTGCGCACGCTGCCCGTCATAGCACAGCGCGACGGCAAAATGGGTCTGATCCTGCCCGACGGTAAGGAGACTGTAGTGGCTGACTTCATCTACGACGACATCTCACTGCGCGACGAACCGCCCTATTTCGAAGCGTGGAAGGGAGATGAAGCAACACTAATCGAAGCTTAGGCTCGATTAGTGTTGCTTCAACATCCCAACACCTCAACATCTCTTTTTTTCAACGAAGAAAAAAACAATGACCGACGAACAATACATGCGCCGCTGTCTGCAACTTGCCGGCTGCGGCATAATGGGCGCCAAGCCCAATCCGATGGTAGGTGCAGTCATCGTTTCAGGCGACGGACGCATCATAGGCGAGGGCTACCACCGTCGCTGCGGTGGGCCACATGCCGAGGTGAACGCATTCGCATCGGTACGCCCCGAGGACGAACCGCTGCTCAGCGACGCCACCATTTACGTCAGCCTTGAGCCGTGCTCGCACTACGGCAAGACTCCGCCGTGCGCCGACCTTATAATAAAGAAAGGTGTAAAGCGATGCGTGGTGGGATGTGTCGACCCCTTTGCCAAGGTGCACGGACGCGGAATCGAGAAGCTGCGCGATGCCGGCCTAGAGGTAACCGTGGGCGTCCTCGACGACGAATGCCGCGAACTCAACCGCCGATTCATCACCTTCAACGAGCACCACCGACCCTACATTACGCTCAAGTGGGCAGAGACAGCCAACCACTTCATCGACGACGACGGCCGTGCGCTTGCCATATCCACCCCCTTCACCAAGATGCTTTCGCACCGCATGCGCGCCCAGGCAGACGCCATACTCGTGGGTCGCACTACCGACGAACGCGAACATCCGCAGCTCAACACACGCCTTTGGGCAGGACCATCGCCCCGACGCATCGTCATCGACAGCCGACATCCGGCATTCGAGGGGCTCGACTTCAGCCGTCCCGTAGTGCCGCAACTGCTCGCATGGCTCTACGACGAGCGCTGCCAGTGGCTCATCGTTGAGGGCGGAGCAACCACACTCCAATCGTTCATAGCAGCCGGAGCGTGGGACGAAATACGCATCGAGACGGCACCCATCACCGTAGCCGCCGGCACACGCGCCCCGCAACTGCCCGACTGCGCCCGCCTGCACACCCAGCAGACGTTCGACGGAAACACTATCAGGATATACAGAAAATAAGAAATGAACAACCCTATACTCCAACTACAACAGCAGCGCCTCCTTCTTGAGATTGAATACAATCACGAGAAGGAGGAATTTCGTAAACAGACTCAGTCAATGGGCATCGAACGCAAGACACGGCGGGGCGATGCCTGGTTTCCCGTGAGCATAGGGCGCAACTATTACAACTCGCTCAACCAGATGGTTGTGGAGGTGACACGACAGCCGGGGTCGGACATTGAGCACAACTTCGAGCCCGGAAGACCCGTATGCTTCTTCACGATGAAGCGCGACGCCACCGGACACGATGCCATACACTACATGTCGTTCACCGCTACGGTGAGCTATGCCGAGCAAGACCGCATGGTGGTGGCGCTGCCCGACTCGGGCCGCATTGTCGACCTGCAGCGCCAGGAGGCTCTGGGCATACAGCTGTTCTTCGACGAGACGTCCTACCGATTGATGTTTGACGCTCTCGACCGCGTGATACGTGCCAAGACGGGACGCCTGGCAGCGCTGCGCGACATATTCTATACCAAGGCTCCAGCATCACATTTCACATTCGACGTGCCCGTTCTGCCGTGGCTCAACGCCTCGCAGCAGCACGCCGTGGGCGAAGTAATGCGCGCAAAGGACGTGGCTATAGTACACGGTCCTCCCGGAACCGGCAAGACGACGACGCTTGTCGAGGCTATATACGAGACGCTGCGACGCGAGAGCCAGGTGCTGGTGTGCGCACAGAGCAACATGGCGGTCGACTGGATTTCGGAGAAACTCGTCGACCGTGGCGTTGCCGTGCTGCGCATAGGCAATCCTACGCGCGTCAACGACAAGATGCTGTCGTTCACCTACGAACGGCGCTTCGAGGCGCATCCCGACTATCCGCAGCTGTGGAGCATACGCAAGGCAATACGCGAACTGCGCCAGCAGCGACGCGGACGCACCGAGTCGTGGCACCAGAAGATGGACCGTCTGAAGAGCCGCGCCACCGAACTGGAGCTGCGCATACGCTCGTCGCTCTTCGGCGAGGCTCGTGTCATAGCCTGCACCCTCACCGGTTGCGCCAACCGTGTGCTCGAAGGCGAACACTACTCCACCTTATTTATAGACGAGGCGGCTCAAGCTCTTGAGGCGGCGTGCTGGATTGGCATACGCAAGGCAGGACGAGTAATACTGGCAGGCGACCATTGTCAGCTGCCGCCTACCGTGAAGAGCATCATGGCTCTTAAGGGCGGACTGGGCAAAACCCTCATGGAGCGCATCGCCGAGCAGAAGCCCGAGGTGGTGACGCTGCTCGAGGTGCAATATCGCATGAACGAGCAAATAATGCGATTCTCAAGCGACTACTTCTACAACTCGCGCGTGCAGTCGGCTCCCGAGGTGCGCGGACGTGGCATTCTCGACTACGACCGCCCCATGATGTGGGTTGACACCACCGATGTCGACGGCCGCGAGGAGTTCGTGGGCGAAAACTTCGGTCGCATCAACCGTGCCGAAGCCGACCTTACGCTCGCCACCCTTGCCGACTATTTCGACAAGATTGGCCGTCAGCGCGTGCTCGACGAGTCTATCGATGTGGGCATTATCTCGCCCTATCGTGCACAGGTGCAGCTGCTACGCAAGATGATACGCCAGAGCGAGCGACTTCGTCCCTACCGCCGGCTCATCACCGTCAACACTGTCGACGGATTTCAGGGTCAGGAGCGCGACATCGTGCTCATATCGCTGGTGCGCGACAACGACGGCGGCGACATAGGATTCCTGCGCGACCTGCGTCGCATGAACGTTGCCATAACACGCGCCCGAATGAAGCTCATCATCCTCGGCTCAGCCGCCACAATGACCCGCCACCCGTTCTACAAGCAGCTCTACGAGTATGTGGAGAGTCTGTAACTACGTTTTGCAAAAACACGCGCAGAAAATGCAATTTGTCAATTTTAGGTAAAAAAACGACAAACATTATTGACAAAGCGTAGGCTTTTTAGTACCTTTGCATGTACTTAAAAGCCAAATTAACCGCAATGACAATGGACTTATATTCGCTAATCGCATACGTTTTCAACTGCGCCGTATGCGCCACAATTGGAACACTCTTCCTGCTCACACCTTTAAGAAAGGACAAGGAGGGAAGATAGACTCATACATTAAGACACGATTGTGCCTTGCTGCGTCGGCCTTTATCGAGGGACTGGCAAGTCTGCTGTACACCGTGCGCATTGTCAACGAGGTGCCTCATCTGGCGCTCGACCACTTCACGGGGCCGCTGTTCATGTACTTCTCGATATGCATCGACATGACAGCCATCATATATCTGCTGCACGGCAAGCAGCCCAAGCTGCGTACAGCCATACTCTTCATCTCGCCCGTACTGCTCGTGTGGCTTATACATATATTATTGTTCATCCCCGACTACGGCTTCACTTTCTCCGCCAGGGCATACAACGAATTCATCACAACTACGCCCGCCGCCATCACGTGCTATGCGCTTTATGCGGTGTTCGTGGTCGAATTCATTTACATTCTTAAGTCAGTCAACCAGCAGATAATACGCTTCAAGGAGCATATCGACAACTATTGCTCGGGCAAAAGCCGCAGCCAGAGCCGCTGGCTCATAGCCGTTGTCATCTCAATGGTTACATATTATATAATAGATATTGTGGACATGTGCATTTCCACGCCCATGATGGATTCCATCGTGCTTTGGCTTCTCTCGCTGATTGTCATCGCCAACAGCATGGCTTTCATCATGTGCCGCGAAATCTATTGGAATATCAGTCCGGCATTTGCCACCGACAAGATTCCACTACAGCGCGCCATTACCGCCGAAGACCCCTACCCCGAGGCAGAAATCCAAGCACAAGTAGCGAAAGTACTGCGTTACCACGAACGGGGCATACCCTATTACGCTATAAGCCAGATAGAAAAGGACGACGAGACAGACACCCAGCAACCCAAATCCGACCCCAACTCTATCGACAATATCGTGAACGAATGGACACGACGCGACGACAAGCCCTATCTGAAGGAGAGCATCACCATTACGCAGGTGGCTGAAGAGATGGGGCTCAACGCCCGACTGCTGTCCAACTACATCAACAATGTGAAGGGACGCAACTTCAACTCATGGATAAACTATCTGAAAGTGCAGGAGACCAAAGTTGCGCTACTCGCCGACCGTACGCTTCCACTCAGCGATATAGCCTATCGTATGGGCTTTGCCGACCTCGCCTCGATGTCGAGAATATTCAAGCAGATGGAGGGAATGCCCCCTTCGGTCTACCGACAGAGAAATTGACATTATTATATATACACACCCCTACATAATTATATATACACCCCTTCATAATTTATATGCACCCCTTCATACGATAAAAATCCTTTTTTACGATATTGAAATCAGGTGACGAAATACGAAAATAGCCGTCTTATTCCTATGTAGGATTAATAAAATGTACAAAAAAATGCAGATTTGCGCATTTTGGACACTAAATTGACAAGCGACAATTCAAATTTATCTCTAAATTTGCAATCGTATAACAGTACAAGGGTAAAATCACAACACAAACTAAACAGACTTAATTAAGGTTTAAACAAACCTCTTTTAAAAAACTAACAGACTTTGACTAAAAGACACCCCACCTTTGACGACAAGTTTTAACACAATAACATCACAAAACTAGAACACTTAAAAAGAAAGTAATATGGCTAAACACGTAACATACAGATTGAGGCTGCTCATAGTAGCTCTGCTCGTGGCTGTATCGGCTAACGCCCAGCAACTGGGACTAAAGACCAATGTGCTCTATTGGGCCACTACTACACCGAACATCGGACTGGAACTTCAGACCGGTCGTAAACACACTATCCAGGCATTCTACGGCATCAACCCCTGGAAATTCAAGGACAATAAGAGCATACGCCATTGGGTAATCCAGCCTGAATACCGCTACTGGTTCTGCCAGACGTTCAACGGCTGGTTTCTCGGCGTGCATGCTATGGGCGGACAATTCAACGCCGGAGGCATCAAGATGCCGTTCGGATTGCTCAAAGAGTTTAAGAATCACAGATACGAAGGATGGTTTGCAGGCGGCGGACTCACAGCCGGCTACCAGTGGCCACTGTCCAAACACTGGAATCTGGAGACTTCGCTCGGTGTAGGCTACGACTACATCCACTACAAGAAGTTTGAATGCAAGACGTGTGGCAACAAGAAAGGCGAGGCACACAAGAACTATGTGGGCCCAACCAAGGCTGCCATCGAACTAATCTACATGTTCTAAACCGACTGCATACTCTATTAACTAACACAAAGACTCCAATATATGAAACACTACATTATATTATTAGCAGCCCTCGTCTTAAGTGCCGCCAACGCGACGGCACAGACGAAGCGGTCGGCCAAGATTCTCAACCGTCAGGTGGCGGTGGAGAATATCAAGGCTACAAGAGCTGACAACCAGTTCTTCGTAGGAATGGACTTCTGTCTCGACGAGCTCAATATGCCTGCCAACCGTCGCGTGGTTCTGACGCCGACTATCGAGTCGGGCGACAACAGCGTGGCCCTGCAGCCCATCGTTATCAACGGAACCAGACAGAAGGTGATGTACGAACGCCGCGACAACCGTAAATATCCCGACGCAATGGCGGTGACTCGCAAGAACGGCAAGACCCAAAGCTTCTCCTATCAGGCACAGACCGAATACGCCGACTGGATGCGCAATGCCGACATTGTAATGAAAGAGGACCTCTGCGGATGCGGAAAGTTGGACGAGCAGGAAAGCGAACAGATCAAGAAGATGCGACAGCCGAAGGTGGCGTACATCGCTCCGGTGGCTGTAGAGCAGAAAACGTACTCTATGTCAGGCCGTGCTTACGTCGATTTCCCGGTCGACCGCACCGAACTTCATCCCAATTACCGCAACAACCCACGCGAACTTGCCAAGATTGTCGACACTATCAACATCATAAAGAAGGATGCCAACATGACAATCACAAGCATCGAGATTCACGGATACGCCTCGCCCGAGGCTCCATACAAGCACAACGAGTATCTCGCTGCCAACCGCGCGGCTACGCTCAAGAACTATGTCAGACAGCTCGTCAAGCTCGACGACGGTCTGTTCAAAGTGAAGTCGACAGCCGAAGACTGGCAGGGACTTTGCAAATACATAAGCGAGAGCAATCTCAACAACCGCAACGCCATTCTGAAGATTGCCGAGGACAACGCAACGGAGCCCGACCGACGCGAGTGGCTCATCAAGTCGCAATATCCAGAGGAGTATCGCACAATGCTCGCTACATGGTATCCGGCTCTGCGCCATTCCGATTATGTCATCACGTGCAACGTGCGCCCGTTCTCTGTTGAAGAGGCCAAGCAGCTCATCAAGACCAAGCCTCAGCTGCTGTCGCAGAACGAGATGTATATGGTAGCACAGACTTACGAGCCGGGTTCGAAGGAGTTTAACGAGGTATTCGCCATCGCCGCCCTCATGTATCCCGACGATCCTACAGCCAATCTCAATGCCGCCTGCGCCGACATAAATGCCGACAAATGGGCTGACGCTCTGCGCAAGCTCGACAAGGCAGGCTCTTCTGCCGAGGCAGACAATGCAAGAGGCGTCTGCTACTGGCAGATTGGTAACGAGGCTAAGGCTATAGAAAGCTTCAAGAAGGCTGCCGACAAGGGATGCGACACAGCCCGAAAGAATCTCGAAGACATCCAATAGACACAATACACATACACCGACACAATGCTAAACTGGACTTGACTGGCAAACCAGAACAGACAGACTAAAATCAGACTGAACGCAATCAGACTTAAAAAAAGACTTTTATTCAAACACAAAAATTAATAACCACTTAAACTTTATTGTTATGAACAAGTTTAAATTATTCCCTCTCGCACTGGCTGCAATAGCATTTAGTGCTTGTACATCCGAAGAGGTTGCCGAGAACAACCCTACCACTGGTGAAGGAACAACAAGCTATGTAGCTGTCAATATCAATAGCGTTGGAACCAGCGGTTCGCGTGCTGACGGCGACTATGCTGACGGTTCGGCCAACGAGAACAAGATCAATGCCGTACGCTTCTACTTCTTTACTGAGAATGGCGAGGCCTACAATATGGGCACAACCAACTATGTGGAGAAGGAAAATCCTACTGGCGAAGGCAAACTTACACCCAACGTCGAGAAGATTACAGACGCTATGCTCGTGATCGAGGGCGCAACCAAGACTGCTCCTCACTCTATGATAGCTGTTGTAAACCCCGCTACGATTGAATCAGGCGTTCTTAAAGCCAAGATGACAAAGACAGAAGTCGAGGCAGCCGTAGCCGGACAGAACTTCAATGCACAAGGTGCTGACGCTAAGGATTTCGTAATGTCAAGCTCGGTATACTCTAACGGAACAAACAAGGTATGGGTTGCCGACATCACAGGACACGTTGCTACAGACAAGACTACTGCCGAACGCAATCCGGTTGACATCTACGTGGAGCGCGTTGCTGCCAAGCTCACTTCTACAGCAACTGTTGCTAAGGAGAGCGGCAAGTTCCTTGTAGGCGAAACTACCAACGGCAAGAACGTATATGCAGTCATCAAGGGTTGGGGACTCGCCAAGGAGACAACCGACGCCAACCTCATCAAGAAGATTGACGCAACATGGACTGACAATGACCTGGGCATCACGATGTGGAATCATCCTGCATATTTCCGCTGCTATTGGGAGACATCAAGAAGCGAAATGAGTCAGGGCAAGTCGTACAACGCATACACTTCTCAGATTGGCGATGTTTACTACACCAATCCTAACACCTCTGCCAACAACAAGCCGCAATACGTAGCTACCGTAGAGTTGCAGTATGAAGACGGTACAAAAGCCGAAATCTGCAAGTACAAGGGCGTTGAGTATCTCTCGGAAGAGGCTGTGAAGAAGGCCATCTTGGCTGAGAACAAGGATTACAAGAAGCATACCACAACTGCGACTGGTACCGAAATCACAGGTCTTACAGTCAATGACATCCACTTCGTAGTGACAGGTTATCAGGTTAAGGCACAGCTCAAGGAGGGCGTTACAGTATATAAGGGTGAAGTAGAAGCTACAAATGAGTGCAACACGAATATGGGCAAGTCGCTTGCCGAAATCCGTAAAGAGGGTAGAGCTTACTACTACACCGACGTAGCACACCTCGGCACAGCTAAGGGTATTGTACGTAACCACTACTATCAGATTGATGTCAACTCTATCAAGGGCTTCGGTACTCCGGTATACGATCCCGATAGCAAGTTCGTTCCTGTAGTTCCAGAAGATACACAGACTTATCTCGCAGCTCGTATCAACGTTATCTCTTGGAGAATCGTTAAGCAGACTGTCGACCTTGGCAAATAATCAGCTAAGCCGAACGATACAAAACTCTATTAATAGAGAAGAGAAATACTACGTACTGAGATGTAAAGTTCAAGGCAAAGCGAACTTAATCTCTACGTACTAAAGACGTAAACCAATCGTAGGTGGGTATGACTCTACCGCCATACCCATCTACCCTACCCCACACAAACGCCCGGCGACTCCGCCACCGGAACAACAAGGACGGAGGTATCGCGCCGCCAGATACCACAAGGATGACGGCAACATGAGGCCATACAAGCGGCTCTCATCAACCGACGCAGACTATACACATTATTAATATATACTCTCACATTATTAATATATTACTCTCACATACTTCACGAAACAAAAACTAAACGATATGAAACACAACAAGCGCCAAATAATTAGTGGCCTCAAGGCCCTCGCAGCTGTGATGGCTATGATGTTCACCGTGACCTCGTGTGGAATGATGGAGGACGATCAGTCGAACTGCCCGAAGGAGTTGCGCGTCAACTTCAAGTATGACATGAACATGAAGTTTGCCGACGCCTTCCCCAACGAGGTGAAGACAGTCACGCTTTACGCCTTCGACAAGGACGGAAAACTCGCCCTGCAGAAGAAGGAAAGCGTTAAGGACATTGAAAATCGTGGCGGATATATGTCGGTCAACGAGCTTAAGCCCGGACACTACACACTCAAGGTGTGGGCGGAAGGTGAAGAACGATATGCCAATTCTTACATCTACGGCGAGCCCAACAGCCAGGACATCAGTTCGCTCACATGCCGTATCAACCGCTCTGAACGCATCGTCGACCACGACCTCACATCGCTCTATCACGGACTATTGAAGGATGCCGACCTCAATCTTGAAGGTTTCGGAGTGAAGACTGCCACTGTCGACCTGATGAAGAATACCAACGTGGTGCGCATAGTGCTGCAGAACACGTCGGGCGAAGCTCTCAACGCTGCCGACTTCGACTTCTTCATCGACGACGACAATGCCTTCCTTGCCTACAACAACGAGCCGCTCACACGCTCAACGGCACCTGCCGGCTCTACCGATGCGCTGCCCGAGGACAACATTACGTATGTGGCATGGTCGAAATACGACGGCATCATCAACGGCACACGATCGGAACTGATACCCGACATCGACGGAAGCATAACGCCGACATCGGCTGTTGTGGCTGAGTTGACAGTCAACCGACTCTTCGAAAACAAGAATCCGCAACTCTGCATCTACAGCAAGGAGACACAGGAGAAGGTTCTTCAGATTCCGCTCATCGACTATGTTCTGCTCGTAAAGGGCAACTACAACAAGGCAATGTCCGATCAGGAGTATCTGGATCGACAAGACGAGTACAACTTTGTATTCTTCATTGACGACAACCACAACTGGCTCGCCGCTCAAATCTACATCAATTCGTGGAGAGTGGTGCTCAACAACACAGACTTCAAATAACCCTTAAAGAAACTGACTATGCTTAGAATAAACCGCTATAAATCAACGCTGACAGTTTCGCTCATGTTCTGTCTGCTGTCCACTATGTCGTGCGGCTTCGACGACGGCTACGACAATGAGGACCAAAACGACAATGCGGTGATGGTGGCTTTCCGTATGTCGTACGCCAACGGCAACACAAGAGCAGCCAACGAGGGATGGGACGACTACGACCCGAAGGACGACGGAACTGCATACGAGAATGCCATCAATACCGAACAGTTGCAGATTAAGGTGTGCGACGAGAACGGAACAATCATCGGCGACGTTGACAACGTCATTGCCATAAACAACGGTACCGACACCAATCCCGACTATTCCATCACTGGAACGTGGGAAAACGCCGCCGAAAAGCTATCCAAAGCCAAGAAGATAATGGTGTTTGCCAACTGCGGAACCAACCTGGTGACGCAAGACAACATCCCTACACTCGCCTTCAACAAGGCTGATGCCACACAATACATACCCATGTGGGGCGTCACAACGCTAACCAACGAGCTGGTGGTGGGCAAGAGCAACAACCTCGGAACTATCGATATGCTGCGTTCGCTTGCCAAAGTAAAGGTGAAACTTGCCGACGGCATGAAGGCACGCAAGTATTCGCTGGGCGCAATGCAGCTCAACAACTACAACACTTCGGGCTATACGCTGCCGCTGACATACAACACCGCTGCCAGCACAGCAGCCATACGGTTCGACAATTCGCTTCATGCCAACAGCTCATGGGCTCAGTCGATAGCAATGACGGGCAATGCCGACGAGAGCATAATGCTCTACATACCCGAATACGACAACATCAATGCCGCCACAGACCGTAAGGCTACCATAAGCTTACAGCTGATGCGCGACGGCGAAGAGGAAGGCAACTACACGCTGCACTTCTGCAATTACACAGCCGAAGGCGCTCCCAATGCAGCCTCAACCTACAACATCCAGCGCAACCACTACTACGAATACACCGTAGGACGTACCGACGACCAGGTGAAGATAGTGCTGAATGTGAAGAAATGGAATCTACGTCAACACGACGAGATTATTATGTAAAACGACAGACTTAACAAATACAAAAACCATAAAGCGATGACTCACGCCAAGAACATATTCACATACATGCTCGCGCTGTTCTCGACACTTGCCCTTACCGGCTGTTTCGAGGATAGTAACGACGACTGCCAAGGCCAGGCGGAGAGCAGCAAGACGCAGGTGGAGCTAAGGCTCGCCGCTTCTGCCAGTTCGCCTACTCGCGCCAGCGGCAACATCAACGGCGTTACAAGAGCGACATGGGTAGACACTAACGCTGCCCCTGAAGGAGAGATGATGCACAATTGTTTCGTTGTCATCGTCCAGAACGGCAAGATACAGAACATTATCGAGCGCGACTTCTCTACCGACGGCGAGAAGGAATCAACCGTAATGAAGACGGTAGTGGCTAAGGGTGCCGCTACCTTCTACTCGTTTGCCAACATCAGCCGTGCCGACATAGGTCTCGAAGGCATCAACTCGTTCCCCGCCGAATTGCCTGCCGGATTCGACAACATGTATTATAAGGTAGAGGGCAACACTTCTTCCATTAGCGGAAACGGCATTCCGATGAGCAACAAGCAGACCGCTACCATCGACGACAACACCCGAACCGTAAGTCTGGAGGTGATACGTATGATGGCAAAGGTACAACTACAGTTCACCAACGACACCGGTTACGACCTCAACGTTAAGAGCGTTACGCTGACCGACATAACCGAAAACGCTGCCAACAACGTCGGTCTGCTGCCCAAGATCGAAGCAAACGAGGTTGTGCCCAACATCAATGCCGCTGCCACTTACGCCGATTTCACCCTGACAATGAACGGAACCGATGGCAAGGAGGTGAAGAACGGAGCACAACTGAACACCACATTCTACGTCAACGAGAGCGTTGCACACACTCCGAACTACTTCGTTCTGAGCATCGACACAGACAAGGGTACCGTGACGAAGCGTATAGCAATGACCAAGTGGAACCGAATTGCACGCAATGACTACCTGATTATACCCATAAAGCTGGTTGACTACCGCATCGAGATTGAACCGCAAGTGTTCACGGGCATCGGTGTCAAACCCGAATTGAATTACAGCGACGACCGCATCACAGCCACATTCAAGTCGTACGGCGAGTTCCATCTTAAGCTGCACGTGTACAAGCGTAGCAACAACGAGGAACTTACAGCATGGAGAGTTACTGGCGTTACGACGCTCGAAGCCAATCCTGCCGAAGCCGAAGACGTCTGGATATACGACGACGAACCAACCTACGACAGTCGTACCAAGACGATTGAGGGATACATAAGTCCACGCAAGGGATACGCTATCCACGAAATCAACGTCCAGATAGACGGCGTAGGCTACGTCATTCCGTATCGCTTGCAGATAATCAAGGATTAGAAGATATAGGTGGGTATGGCATTCCTGCCATACCCATTTTTCATTTAAACTATCACGAACATAACACCTTACGACTATGAAGATTCGCAATAACAACATAAACCGACCCGCAACGTCCAGAAGACTGCTACTGCAGCTCCTTGCGATGATGGCACTTACCGCAGCGCCAAGCAGTATGTATGCGCAGAGCTTAGGCTTCCACAAGAAGGGTCAAAGCGGATTGCCGCTTGACAGCCGCGGCATGCAGCAGACTGCAGAATGGCATTACTATTATTATCTGCCGACGGGTAGCAACACAATGGAGCTTGAGTTGCCTTTTGCAGGATGGGGGGATAACTCAACCAATGACCTTGAGCCTTACGGATGGATTCGTTGGTATGACTATACTACAGACCTAAAGTCGGATAGACTGACAGTATATAATTCAAGTTCTACAAGTTTGTATAATTCGAAGGACAACACCAGCAATAAGTATATAGGACTTATTGCCGGTACTCTCAGAAATTCTGCAAGAGATTATGCAGGAGTCAAATACAATAAACCGACGGGAGCAGATGCAGAAGATTGGGCTGGAGAAACTATCGCTTGTGACGTAAGCCGATACAATGATTA
>ULYE01015824.1_pt1 | contig 17155 bp, 13 predicted proteins | sample 1961921 | NCBI WGS metagenome assembly ULYE01 (sample SAMEA4835856, study PRJEB28245) | human gut metagenome | biome: gut microbiome; material: fecal sample | place: Denmark | collected 2008 | reverse complement strand
CAAGAAGTTGACAGTATCTGACGAGCACCACGGAAAGTAATCTATTCTGTCCACGCAGAACAGATTGACGTGCCGCTCATCTATCAGATGACGACAAAAAGCAGCAACATTCCAACCCAACGTCGGATGTTGCTGCTTTTTTTTATGTCTTGTCAAAGCCTGACCCTCTGCCGGAAAGCCAGGCTTTGGCGAGTTTATATATAATCGTTGCCCTTCTTTAGCTGTATCTCGTTGATAAGCCGGCGAATGTTGGCGGACGAGTCTTCCTTCTTGCATATCAGCAGTACGTTGCCCTCTTCTGCCACAATAAAGCCCTCCAAGCCAGATACAACGGCGAGTTTGCCCTTTGGCAGCTTTATCACGTTGTCGCGCGCATTGTCGAGCACGGCATCTGTGTCTACTACAACGTTGTCGCCCTCGCCCTTCTGTCGTGCCTCATAGATGCTGTGCCAGGTGCCAAGATCTGCCCAGCCAAAGTCGCAGCACATTACACACACGTTGGGCGACTTCTCAAGTATGCCGTAGTCAACAGACAGGTTGGGGTAGGAGGGGAAGTTCTCGTGTATGTATCGGTTCTCCTCTTCATAGTTGTAGCCATTGGGACAACAGCCCTTGTTGAAGTTGCGAAGCACCGGCGGCAGCAGTCCGCGGAACGAGTCGAGCAGGTGTCTGGCATTGGCAAGGAACATGCCGGTGTTCCAATAGAACTCGCCGCTCTCCATAAACATACGTGCAAAGTCGCGTTCGGGTTTCTCCGTGAACGACTTTACGTGGTACACGCCATCCGCTACAAGCTCGCCCATCTGTATATATCCATAGCCAGGCTCGGGTCGGGTGGGCTTTACGCCCATCGTTAGCATATACTGCTTGTTGCTTACAAACTCGAAGCCACGTTCCACAGCCTCGGCAAACTTTTCCTCGCCCATCACCGTTTGGTCGGAAGGAACAACGATGATGTTGGCTTCGGGGTTGATGCTCACAATGCGGTGTGTACACCAAGCCACGCTTGGGGCAGTGTTGCGGTGTATTGGTTCGGCAAGCAATTGTATGTCGGTAAGCTCGGGCAGCTGCTCGCGCACAATGTCTTCATACAATTCGTTGGTGTTGACATATATGTTCTCTGGAGGAAGAATCTTGGCAAACCTGTCGTAGGTTTGCTGCAGCTGTGTGCGTCCGGTGCCGAAGAAGTCGACAAACTGCTTAGGACGTTCCTCACGGCTGCAAGGCCATAGACGGCGACCTTTGCCACCGGCAAGGATAACACAGTAGTTGTTTTGGTTTTTCTTCATATCTTAACAGATTTACTGGAGTAGATTTAACGTGTCGTTTAGACATCTACGAAGTTAGTTATTTCTTCTGAATTTGCCAAGTGGTAGGCATTAATTTAAATTGAAATTATCCTAAAAGAACATTTATTAGGATTTTATGCCCAAAAATTTTGCAGAACTAAAAAAATGTTGTACCTTTGCACACGCAAAACGCCAACGCCCAGATGGCGGAATCGGTAGACGCGCTGGTCTCAAACACCAGTGGAGCAATCCATCCCGGTTCGATCCCGGGTCTGGGTACCAAGAACGACTGACAGCTCATAGAGCTTCAGTCGTTTTTTTTGTGGTTCATCCGGAATTTAATGGACGTGTAATTTATGGCTCGTATAATGAACGTATAATTTTGATTCGTGTAATGAGCGTATAATATTTTATCGTGTAATGAGCGTTAATGCTCTATTCGTGTAATTGATATTAATATTTATTGTATAATGCCGACTAACATTAACGTCAATCAAACGATATAAAACATTAACGTCAATTAAACGAATTAACCATTAACGTCAATTAAACGAATTAACCATTAACGCTATAGCCTATTTACGGCTGACTCTCGCCCTCCACATATTCCTCAAGAAACATGTGCTCGCCGTCGAACACAGCGTAGGTGAACTGCGTAATCCAGTCGCCCAATATCATCATTCGTGTCTTCTTTGAGAGGAAGAGGTCAAGCTCGATGTGGCGGTGTCCAAACATGAAGTAGTCCACATTGGGATGCGTCTTCATGTATTGTTTGGCATACTGCACCAGAAACTCGCGGTCCTCGCCCATATACGGAGGCTCCTTGCCGTCGGCTCGCTTCAGACGGGAGTGCTTGGCCCACGACATGCCGAACCACATCGACCAGCGCGGATGCAGCATGCCGAAGAGCTTCTGGCATGTGCGGTTGTGGAACATACGGCTAAGGTATTTGAACTTGCGGTCGGGGTCGCCCAGTCCGTCGCCGTGCGCTATATAGAACACACGGTCGTATATCTCCACCGTCTCGGGCTTGGTGTGTACGGTCAATCCACACTCTTCCTCCAGGTAGCCGTACGTCCAGATGTCGTGGTTGCCGGTGAAGAAGTGAACCTCCACACCCATATCCGTCAGCTCGGACAGCTTGCCCAAGAAGCGTGTGTAGCCCTTTGGCACCACATATCGCCACTCGCACCAGAAGTCGAACATATCGCCGAGCAGATATATGGCGCGCGCCTTTGTCTTTATCGAGTCAAGAAACCTTACAAGCCTACGCTCCTGCGTACGGCTGTGGTCGATAGCCCACGAGCCTAAGTGGGCATCGGAGAGGAAATAGACGTTCTTCATGCGATTGATAAATTAATGCTGTTAATAAATAAGGTGTACCGCCAGCCATTAGTCGAAGCCCAGCTCTACACGTGCCTCCTCGGTCATCATGCTCTGGTCCCAAACCGGCTCGAACACCAAGTTGACGTTAGACGACTTTACGCCCTCCAACGAGTCGACCTTCTGTCGGACATCCTCCAGAATAAAGTCGGCTGCCGGGCACGACGGTGCGGTGAACGTCATGTCTATCTCCACATTGCCGTCCTCTGCCACATCTATCTTGTAGATAAGTCCAAGGTCGTATATATTAACGGGTATTTCGGGGTCGTATACAGTTTTAAGCACATCAACGATGTGCTCTTCAAGCTTTGTCTTCTCTTCTTGTGTCATAATATGATGTTTTGTTGTGAGATGTATATGTTTATTGATGTGTAATGTGCAAATTTAGTCAAAATTATTGGAATAACGCCATTTGTCGTTAGAATAATACAAACAGCCAGCACCTTTGGCGATGATATATACACAAAAAAATTACGGCACCACTCTCAACGAGCAGTACCGTAAAGCCTATGTTTAACTAAAAATCCTTTTCGTAAGTAATGAAGATCCTCGCGAATCCTCATAGTTACCTGTTAAACAATCGTTCAATTTACCTTAAACCTAATAACTAAAAACCTAAATCTATTACTACTAACCTAAACAATCTATTAACCTTTTGACAATGCAAAGGTACTAACTTTCCCTCACCCTGCAAACAATTATTCCTCTAATATTCATTAAATAGTGCTTTTATTGATTTATATCAAAACCGTGTGTTCGTACACAACTATCCAATTAACTTTTATTTAAGTCTTAATGTGATAATCTGTAAGTTTGTTAAAGGATTTGGCTAACAATCCGTTCCTACCCAAAGCCGTCCACACCGTGCAAAAATATGGGTGCAATAGCACGTTAATCGGGAAAAAATGAGTAAGTTTGCCAATTATAAAGAATCACTATGAGAGTACTCATCGTAAATACAAGCGAAAAGACTGGCGGTGCCGCCGTGGCTGCCAATCGCCTTATGGAGGCGCTTATGAACAACGGCGTGAAGACCAAGATGCTCGTCGGCGACAAGCAAACCGACAAGATAACCGTTGTGCCGCTGCCCCACAAGTGGGCTGTAAAGTGGCATTTTCTTAAGGAGCGGCTATCCATCTTCCTGCGTCTTCATCTGCAAAAGAAGCATCTGTTCGAGATAGACATTGCCAATTCGGGCAGCGACATAACCCGTCTGCGTGAGTTTAAGGAGGCTGACGTGATACACCTCAACTGGATTAACCAGGGCATGCTGTCGCTCAACAGCATACGCAAGATAGTGCGCAGCGGCAAGCCGGTGGTGTGGACCATGCACGACCTGTGGCCCGCTACGGGCATCTGCCATTACGCACGTACCTGCCCGTCGTTCCGCACAGGATGCCACAACTGCCCCCTGCTGCCTCTGCACGGTTCTGCCGACGACCTATCGCGCCAGGTGTGGGAGCGCAAGAAGCGCCTCTACCATGGCAGCAACATCCACTTCGTTACGTGTAGCCGCTGGCTTGAGGACCAAGCCAAGCAGAGCGCGCTGCTCTCCGGACAGCGTGTCACATCCATACCCAACACCATCGACACCCGCATCTTCTGCCCCGCCGACCGACGCGAGGCAAGGCTTCAGGCAGGTCTGCCCGCCGAGGGACGCATCATCCTCTTTGTGTCGCAGAAGGTTACAGACGAGCGAAAGGGCGTTGCCTACTTTATCGAAGCACTCAACCGCCTTGCCTCCGAACACCCCGAGCTTAAGCAGAACACGGCTGTGGCTGTGCTCGGTGGCTGCTCGGAGGAGGTTTGCCAGCAACTGCAGTTGCCGTCTTACCCTCTGGGCTACGTAAGCGACGACCACAAGATTGTGAGCATATACAATTCGGCAGACGTGTACGTGCTGCCCTCGCTCGAAGACAATCTGCCCAACACTATAATGGAAGCTACCGCTTGCGGTGTGCCGAGTGTGGCGTTCCGTGTGGGCGGCATACCCGAGATGATTGACCATAAGCGCACGGGATACCTTGCCAACTTCAAGGACTCTGCCGACCTTGCCGAGGGCATACGTTGGACTCTCAACGATGCCGACCGCGAGGCTCTCGCTTCTGCCTGCCTTAAGAAGGTGGCACACAACTACTCGCAGCAGAGTGTGGCTATGAAGTACATCGAGGTGTACAACGAGCTGATTGCACTCAAGCGATACATCATTTAAGTATTAACGCCAATTATACGACTAATTATACGATTAATTCACGACCAAAGATATATGATTAGATTCTCGATATTAACCTGTACCTACAACGCCGGCAGCGTGCTTCAGCGCACCCTCGACAGCATACTCAACCAGACGTGGGCACAGATAGAACACATAATTGTAGACGGAGCATCCAAGGACAACACCTTGGCTCTGGTCGACGCCTACCGACAACGCAACGCCGAGGAGGAGACGCAGCACGACATTGTCGTCAGCTCCGAACCCGACCGCGGTCTGTATGATGCCATGAACAAGGCACTGCAGAAAGCCACGGGCGACTATGTGGTGTTTCTCAATGCCGGCGATGTGCTGCCCAATGACATGACGCTTGAGAATATATCCAACGACGTCAACGAGCGTTCGGACGGTAGGCTGCCTGCCGTGCTCTATGGCAACACCAACATTGTAGACAACGACGGCAACTTGCTGCGTCCTCGTCGTCTTGCTCCGCCTGCCAACCTCAACTGGCGCTCCTTCCGTCACGGCATGCTTGTATGCCACCAGGCTTTCTATGTGCGCACCGACATTGCCAAGGCAGAGCCTTACGACCTTCGATACCGATTCTCTGCCGATGTAGACTGGTGTATACGTGTGATGAAGCGTGCCGAGAAGGAGGGGCTGCCCTTGCTCCAGCTGCCGGAGGTTGTGGTGAACTATCTCGACGGCGGCATGACCAACAAGAACCATCGTGCCTCGCTCGTCGAGCGCTTCCGTGTTATGCGCCGCCACTACGGTCTGCTAACCACTGTCTGTATGCACATCTGGTTTGTGGTTAGGGCTGTGCTGAAGAAGTAGAGATTATTAATTTACTTTCGCAAATATTACTGCAAAAGTGCCAGTTTTGACGCTATGTATTGATAATCAGTGGGTTAAAGGCTGTTACATTGGCGTTGGAAGACGTCTATCTAACAGCCCATCTGCCATTATTCTTGTGTGTCCAATAGGGTAGCTATTGGCGCGTTACAAAGCCGTTGTAATGGCGTTACAAGATAGAGATAACGTCGTTGTAGGGTAGAGATTATAATACACAAAGTACTTGCCATTGCGCGCCTGCTACATAATAGGCCACGAATGTCAGATAGGCTGGCAGATACAGGGGTGGAAAATATAAAGTGACAGCCGCTAAGTTATTGACAATTAATGCAATAGCTTAGTGACTGTCACTTTTTCCTTATTTTTCGACAATCCAACTTTTCTTGCCGTTGTATGTATTAGCTTGTATCTCCACGACATCAGCGTTAAGCTCGGTAAGGCTGACGCTGACATACTGCTGCACCGTGTAGTATTGGGGAACACCACCTTGGTTGTGGTACATCTCAAGCACCACATGCTGCTTGCCGTCGGCATCGGTAGAACGGCCTTGCTCTACAAGACCCACAGTTTGCTGGGTGTCGCCGTCGGTAGAACCCGACTTAAGCAGCAGCGACATATTAAGGAATGTCTTGTTCTTAGCCACCCACACACTCTCTATGCCGAGAGGGTCGGTGTACATCTGCTCTACCTTCTCCGGCTTGCTGATGCTGACGATGGGCACCGGTGTAACGCCACGAGCCTTGACCGATGTGCTGCCGTCGAGTGGCTTGTCGTAGTAGAGTAGGGCACGGTAGTCGGCATCTGCCTCTTCAGCCCACTTAAGGCCAAACTTGTTGCTGAACTGCAACTGCGAGCCGTCGTCGAGAGTGGCGTATGCCACAGCCTTGTTGCTGTTGGTGTGCAGGAGGACAAGCTCGGCGGTGATGTACGAGTAGGCGCTGTCGCCGGTGTCGTAGCCGTCGTTCTGGCACGATGCCATGCCAAGGGAGAGGGCGAGCAGTAGCAGCGCCGTGTACGCGAATTTATACATTGTATCTCCGAATTTACACAACGCTCAGCTGGTTGATAGCCGGGTTGGCATACATCTCGAGCATGCGCTCACGCAAGAAGGCGGTGTCGGCATTGGGCAGGTCGTTGATCTTGGCCAACTGACCCTCCAGGTACTTCTCAAACGCCGTGCGGTCTGCCTCGGTGTAATGGCTTGCCATATCGTTGTTGCCGCGCAGCAGGTCGAGCGCCACATAGTTGGACGGATAGAGGCGGTAGCCACGCCATATCTCGTGGTCGATGTGCTGGGCCACGGCAGCGTAGAAGTCGGTCTTGGACATGTCAGCCGGCAGCGAGTCGATCCACTGGTCGATGCACGGAGCGCTGTGGTAGTGGATGTGTCCCTTGTAGCCCATGATGCCCGTCTGCATACTGATGACGTCGTCCATAGGGCCCTTCTTCCAGTCGGCAACGTCGCGGCGCAGCTGCATCTCGCGAGCCTTGAGCCAGTCGCATGGGTCGAACTCGTAGCTGATGGCAAGCGGCACGATATGCAGCGCCTTAAGACGCTCGGCTATGGTGCCTTCGCCGCCCATTGTCATCATCTTGAGTATAGCCTCCTGTGTGCGGTCGTCCGAGTTCTTGGCACGTCCTTCACGCTGTGCAATCCATACGTTGTCGTTCTTCTCGGCAATGACGAAGTGCATATAGTCGGACAGGCGCTTGGATGCCATAAGCATCTGGCGCATCGGCAAGCTGCGCTCTACGATGAACGACTTGTTGAGGCGAACGATGTCCTTCACCCATGGCAACTTAAGCAGGTTGTCGCCAATGGCAATCTCGGTTGTGGTGTCGCTGCCGGCGTCTATCAGCTCAAAGTGCAGCAAAGCCGAGTCGAGCACTATGTCGCGGTGGTTGCTGACGAATGTGTGGCGCTTCTTGATGTCGATGTTGTGGAAGTCGGCAGTGATGCCAAGGCTTGCCTTTGCCAGCAGATTCTTGAGGAAATCGTAGCAAAAAGCCTTCTGAAAGTCGAGGTTGGTGCGACACTGGTGCATCTTCATCCCTATTGCCTCCTTTGGCACACCGGGATAGAGATAGGCAAGAACCTGCAAGAACTGTTCGTTCTGCAACAATCGGTCGAACACTTCGGGCAACTCTGATGGCTCGAAAGGTCGGATGGCGTCGAATTGATGAATGTCCATATTGAGAGTTAGGAGTTAGGAGTTACGAATTAGGAATTAGGAGTTAGGAGTTAGGAGTTACGAATTGGTGCGCTTTGCGCATTCTGAATTTATGAATTGTGAGTTGACTAATCAACTCCTAATTTATAATTCTTAATTCCCCATTGCGGCTCTGCCGCAACAATTCGTAATTCCTAACTCCTAATTCCTAATTCCTTAAAACTGGTTCTCAACGATATCTGTCATTACCTCTTTGATGTCGAGACCAGCGGCACGCACCTGCTGCGGTATGAAGCTTGTAGGAGTCATGCCCGGTGTGGTGTTGATCTCAAGCATGTTGAGCACGTCGTTGCCCTCGTTGTCCTTGGTAATGATAAAGTCGATGCGGATGATGCCATTGCAGTGAAGGATGTCGTATATGCGGCTAACCTCCTCTGCCACACGCTTAGCGGTGTCGGGGTTGATGCGCGCCGGAGTAATCTCCTGCACCTGTCCGTTGTACTTGGCGTTGTAGTCGAAGAACTCGTTTTCGGTTACCACCTCGGTGGCAGGGAACACAACGCTCTTGGTCTTGGTCTTGTAGCAGCCTATGGAAATCTCGGTACCCTTGAGATACTTCTCTATCATAACCTCGTCGCTCTCCATGAAAGCCACACGAAGGGCGGGAGCCAGCTGGTCGGCGTTCTTAACCTTAGACACACCGAAGCTTGAACCGTCGGCAGCCGGCTTTACGAAGCAAGGCATACCAATCTCCTTCTCGATAAACTCGTCTGTGTACTTGTTCTCCTCGCCACGGCGGATGAGCAAGCTCTTGGCAACGTTGATGCCCCAACCGCGCAGGTAGTTGTTAAGCACATACTTGTCGAAGGTCATAGCCTCAACCAGTACGCCCGATGTGCTGTATGGTATGTGCAGCAGCTCGAAGTAGCCCTGCATAACACCGTTTTCGCCCGGTGCGCCGTGTATGGTGATGTAGGCATAGTCGAAGACTACAGCCTTGCCGTCATGCACGAACGAAAAGTCGTTCTTGTCAATCTTGGCGGTATTGCCGTCAGGAAGGTTTACGTGCCAATCTTGTCCGGTCTTAACCACTACGAGATATACGTTGTAGCGCTCCTTGTCGAAGAAGGAGTAGATGCCCTGTGCCGAGCGAATGGACACGTCGTGTTCTGATGAATCGCCACCGCATACGATGGCAATGTTGCGTTTAAGTGTTTCCATTATCTTATTGTATAATGAGTATAATTTAATCTTTGTTGAATGTGTCGCGTGTTGTGCCGCCTATATATCCGCGCCACTTCTCCACGAGCTTGGTAAGGTCGTCCGGCCACTCGCTCGTAAAGTCCATCTGCTGCTTTGTCGTAGGATGCACAAAGCCCAAGGTGCGGGCGTGCAAAGCCTGGCGTGGACACAGCTTGAAGCAGTTTTGTATGAACGCCTTGTATGTGGCAGAGCGTTCGCCGCGCAGAATCTCCATACCGCCGTAGCGCTCGTCACCGAAGAGCGGGTGCCCTATGTGCTTCATGTGGGCACGTATCTGGTGTGTTCGTCCGGTCTCAAGACGGCACTCTATGAGCGTGACGTAGCCGAAACGCTCAAGCACACGCCAGTGGGTTACAGCCTCCTTGCCTATGCCCGAGTCGGGTGGCATCACCGTCATGCGCAGTCGGTCCTTAGGGTCGCGGGCTATGTTGCCCTCTATGCGTCCCTCTTCCTCTGTAAGGTTGCCCCATACAAGGGCGTTGTACGAGCGGTGAGTGGTCTTGTTGAAGAACTGCAGTCCAAGCTCGCTCTTTGCGCGTGGCGTCTTGGCAACGACGAGCAGACCGCTTGTGTCCTTGTCGATGCGGTGTACCAAGCCCACTTCGGGGTCGTTGGGGTCGTAGCTCTTAAGGTCGCGCAGATGCCATGCAATGGCGTTGACCAGTGTTCCGGTGAAGTTGCCTGCACCCGGATGCACCACCATTCCAGCCTCTTTGTTCACCACCATAAGGTCGTCGTCCTCGTAAACCACGTTTATAGGGATGTCTTCTGCCACGATGCTCGTGTCGTGCCGTGGTCGGTCGAGCATCAGCGTAACCACGTCGCCGGGTCTAACCTTGTAGTTGCTCTTTACCGGTCGGCCCCCAACGTGTACAAATCCCGAGTCGGCAGCCGTCTGTATGCGGTTGCGCGACGAGTGGGGCAGCTTCTCGCACATAAATTTGTCGACACGCAGCGGCGCCATGCCGGGGTCGGCTACGAAGCGGAAGTGTTCGTAGAGTTGTTCTTCTTCAATTATATCTTGTATCTGTTCTGTCATAATTCTATATCCTATTGGTCGTTAATGGGGCCATGCACTTCCTGAAATTCGTCCACGTCGCCGCCCTCATTCTCTATAATGCCTTCCTCGGCAGGGTAGGGCGCGTCAATGTAGTCGATGTCCTCGGTAGAGTCGCGCTGTCCGTTGCCCACTTGCACCGTTACCCAATCGTCTATCGAAACCTTGTCGCCTGCAACTACATGTCTGCCTTTGACGGTAAGTCCGTAGACCCAATCCTTCTCGCCGTCGATAAACTCGGGCTGTGTAAGTTTGAAGCCCATAGCCGACAACTTAGCCATAGCCTCACGCAGCGAGCTGTTGTCTATGACGTCTGGCACGGTGAGTGTAGGCGTGTGCGAGGCGTTGACAATGACGTAGATGATGTGTCCCGACTTTACACGCTCGCCCGGCTCGGGTGTCTGCTCAAGTATGCAGCCCGGCTTAAGGTTGCGCACGTATCCCGTATCGCTTACCACCACTTGCAGCCCAGCCTGCTCAAGCAGGTATTGAGCGTCCTCAAATGTCTTTTTGCGCACGTCGGGTATGGATATGGATTCGCCGTGGTGGGTGTATACATCAAGGCTGTATTTAACGCCGATGCACGCCACCACCACCACCGCCATCATAGCGCACAAATTGCCAATGAGGTAGCGGCTTTTGAATTTCCTGAAGAAATCAGATAGATTCATACTTTGGGTTTTCGTCTTTTTGCTATCTTGCAAAGTTACGATTAACATCGGAATATACAAAAAAATAGGCTGAAAAAGCGTCAACATAACGATATATTTTGTAATTTCGCCTGCGAAAATGCAAAGGCTACTACATTATGAAATATATAGGTAAGAAAATAATCGTTGGTATCATAGTGCTGATAGTGGTGCTTATAGGCGGCTTTGCGGCATGGATGCTTGTGCCTGCATCTGCCGGCTCGATGCTCCGCAGCACTGTGGTTGTCGAACAGAAGGTGTGGCAGGAGGTGTGCGTCGACGGCAAACCGCTGCTCTACTTCGACGCAGCCGAGGGCGATACGGTGCTTGTTGGCGTTACAGCCAACCGCGATTCGGCTGTGCATCGGCAGCTTATGGCTGGCTGCTGGCTCAATGGCTATACCGCCATTCCGTTGTGCCGGGGCAGGGTGGTTACGGCTTTTAAGCCTGCACAACAACTGCCTAAGGTTAAGGACGATTCTACCATAGTGCGTCTCTGCCGTGCCTCGATAGCCGAGCAAGCCCGCAGGCTGCACTCGCAACAAACCGAACTGAAGTATTATCTGCGTGTGCACGGTGTCCAGGACAATGGCTATCAAGCCATAGCCGGCATGGCATCGCATATAGACATGATATACAAGGACGTGCAGAGGGCAGGCAGGCTGCTCGACAGCGTGGCGTCAGAACATAGGCATCGCTTTGTGCTCCGCACCGCCGTAAGCTATACCGCGGTGTACAGCAACGACAGCGGACGCGTGGCACGCACCCCTCTCAATGTGCTCTCCATAGGCAAGAAACGTCAAACCATTACGTTGCAGACCACGGATGCCACCACTCCCGACGGTGTGTCGGCTCTGCATACGCTGCTGTGGAACTGCGACAAGGAGCGCGACATACGTGCCGTGGGTTATCCGGGATTGGGCGAAAGCGGTCTCGAGAGCGACACCATACAGCCCGTCATCGTTCCAGGCAGACGCCTTAGCGGTGCACGCCACGACCTGCCAAGGGTGCTCGTGTCGGACGGGGCGCCGGTGTTTACAGCCAAGGGACAGTTTATGGGCATCGTGGCAGGAGGTTCAATAGTTAAAGATTGGTAGACTACAAATGAAGAATACAACAATATACACCATCGTCCTTGCCTTCCTGATAGCCCTCACAGGCTGCCGCGACATCGCCACCGACAATCAGACAGTGGTGCGCAACGGCAACATAACCTACCGGGGCGGCATTAAGGACGGCAAGTACGACGGCTACGGACAGCTCGCCATTGGCGACAGCATAGTGTATGCAGGACAGTGGCGCATGGGCAAACGCTGCGGAAAGGGTGTAAGCCACGACTCGCTGCACCACCGCATAGTAGGCACATGGAGGGCAGACACCATCGTAAGCGGAACGTGGACCGACTCGACCGGCACCTATTCGGGCGAGATGAACCAGGACGCCATAGCCCAAGGACACGGCTACTTTGCCGACCCGCAACGCAATATATATGTGGGCAACTGGAAAGACGGCAAGCGCACGGGCTTCGGATTCGACGTTACAAGCAAGCGGCATGTGCGGGCTGGCGAGTGGCGAGCCGACCGTTTCCTCGGCGAACGGCTCGAGTATACAGCCGACCGCATATACGGCATCGACATCTCGCGCTTTCAGCACGACAAGGGCAGGCGCCATTATCCCATCGACTGGAGCAAGATACGCATATCCCATCTGGGCAATATATCGCGCAAGCACGTTACGGGAAAGGTAGATTATCCCGTGTCGTTCTGCTACATCAAGTCGACCGAGGGCACATCCATACGCAACCGCTACTACCGCTCCGACTATCTCTCGGCACGTGGACGCGGCATAAAGGTGGGCGCCTACCACTTCTTCTCCACACGCACACCGGCGTCGGCGCAGGCTCGGTTCTTTATAAAGAACTCCATATTCCGCAAGGGCGACCTTCCGCCAGTGCTCGATGTGGAGCCGTCGCATCAGCAGATAAAGGCAATGGGCGGACCCGAGGTGCTCTTCCGCGCCGTGCGCACATGGCTGCGCATGGTGGGCGAGCATACAGGCACACGCCCCGTGCTGTACATATCGCAGACCTTTGTAAACCGCTATCTGTCGTCGGCACCCGACCTTAAGCGCGACTACAATATCTGGATAGCCCGTTATGGCGAGTTTAAGCCCGATGTTCACCTTGTCTATTGGCAGCTATGCCCCGACGGACGTGTCACAGGCATACGCCCCGAGGTAGACGTCAACGTCTTTAATGGCTACCGCAACGAGTACAACGACTTCCTTACACGCGAGTGCATAAAGTAAAAAACAATATATTTAAACATACTTATGAAAAGAAAATTATCCTTTCTTGTGGCTCTGTTCTTAGCGGCAGCCACATCTTTTGCAGCCCCCGTTAAGCCGGGATTCAAGAAAACACTGCCTACCGTTGACGGCAATATGATAACCGCCGAGCTGCAAGGCGACGAGTTTCTTAGTTGGTGGCAGGCTTCCGACGGCAAGCGATACACGCTGTCTGAGGATGGCAACACCTTCGTTGAGGCTCAGTTTGAGAAGATGCAGAAACGTGCCCGTGCCATGCGTGCCCCGTTGAAGGGTGGCATCGGTGGCGACCACATCACGTACGAGGGCAAGAAGAAGGGACTTATAATCCTTGTCGAGTTTGCCGACAAGAAGTTCCAGGCAAAGCACGACAAGGCCTACTACGAGGCATTGGTCAACCAGCCCGGATATACCAACGACGAGGGATGTATAGGTTCGGTACACGATTACTATCTTGCACAGAGCAACGGCAAGTTCGACCTCTCCTTCGATGTTGTCGGTCCAGTGTGTACATCACAAGGATATGCCTATTACGGAAAGAATGTAGGAAATAACCAGGATGTCAATGTGGGTGCTATGCTTAAGGAGGCAGCCAACAAGGCAGCTCCTCAAGTGAACCTCGCCGACTACGACTGGGATGGCGACGGCTCTGCCGACCAGGTGTTCTTCCTCTATGCCGGATTGGGCGAGAATGCTTCAAACGACCCCAACACCATCTGGGCGCACATGCACTATATGAGCTATCGTGGCGGCAAGCTGTCGTACAGCACAGGTAAGATAGACCGATATGCCTGCGCAAGCGAGCTGATGGGCGTACAGGATAGCAAAGGCTATACCGGTGAGACACAGCCTATAGGCATTGGCACCATCTGCCACGAGTTCTCCCACTGTCTCGGTTTCCCCGATACCTACGACACCAACGGACAGCAGCAGTATGGTATGGGCTATTACGACTTGTTGTCTAACGGCAACTATCTTGGCGAGGGATTCACACCGCCTAACTTCACAGCCTGGGAGCGTATATATGCAGGATGGGTTGAGCCTATTGTTCTCGACAAGGCAGCAACCATCAAGGCTATGAAGTCGTCTACCGACTATGGCCGTCCATTCATAATGTACAACGACAACAACAAGGACGAGTACTACCTCTTTGAGAATCGCCAAAAGACTGGTTGGGACCGCGGTCTGTATGGCGACGGACTTATGGTTACACACGTAGACTATCTCAAGGAGCGCTGGACATCCAACACTGTGAACACTACCGGATACGACCATCAGCGTATGGCTCTTGTAACTGCCGATGACAATGAAGTGCATTCTACTTCGGGTCTTGCTGGCGACCTTTATCCTTATGTATATAAGAAGAATGATGGTACATTTAGAATCTTAAACAACGAGCTTACCGATACATCATCGCCTGCCGCAATGCTGTGGAACAGCCACAACCCGAAGATGGGCGAAACTAAGATGGGCAAGCCAGTTACAGAGATAACACGCAACGACGACGGCACCGTTAGCTTCCTCGTAATGGGAGGCGACGACAACAATGTCCTCGACAACAGCACCGCTACCGGCATCGCTACGCTGAAGACCACCGACAGCAAGGTTGCCGACCGCCGTGTCTACTCTATCGACGGCCGCTTGCTCGGCACCGACATCAACGCAATGCCTAAGGGCTTGTACATCGTTGGTGGCCGCAAGGTCGTGAAGTAACCTCTGGAGTGATACAAACTGGAGTTTATCGGGGAGGTTGGCGTCTTGATGTTCGTGTAATGGACGTATAATTTTATGGTTCGTATAATGGACGTTAATGTTTAGGCGACCGCCTCTCTTGTACTTGTAGTTCCTTTGTATACAGCTCTTTACTTGTAGTTCCCACAGAACGCACAGATGACACAGAAGCCTACGGGTTTATTTTTCTCGAATCCACAGAGCGTATAGACGCTACGCGTCATACGACAGACGGCACAGAAATGATAGCTTGTAATATATAGCCTTCATTTCTGTGAGTTCGTGCCTCGCGAAGCGTAGGCCATTCTGTGGATTCGAAAAGCTTAAGCCCGTAGGCTTCTGTGTTGTCTGTGCTTTCTGTGGGAAACTCCTATGGAACGGCGAACTCCTGTTCGCCGACCAAGCAAAGTCAGTGAGGTTGGCGTTCTAATGTTCGTATAATGGACGTTAGTGTTTCAGGTTGTGAGAACGCTGCTTGTGCGGCGAACGGGAGTTCGCCGTTCCATATTATGGGATGAACGCCGTTCCATGTTATGGATGTAATCTTTGTTGCCCAGTTATGCAAACGTTTACATCCAAATTCGTTATTTTCGTCCTTGATTTATATCACTAAAGCAATCTTTTTCCTAATTTTGTAACCAGAAAACAATAGTATACCTAATAACCATACGCATGCAAGTATGCGTAACTCATAACATACAATCTAAAAAACAAAAACAATACAATATATGAACGTAAAATTCAACATCCAATACTGTACGGTATATGGTGAGGAGGTGCTTCTCAACATTGCTCCGACGGTGGCCGATGAGGAGTCGGCACAGGACCTTAGCCAGTATCAAGTGATTGCTATGTCTACCCATAATGGTAAGACCTGGAGTGTCGAGACACAGCTCGACACTAAGAAAGCCACACGCTACGACTACTTCTACAGTGTTCGTGGCGTCCGCAGCATCAAGTGCTCGGAGTGGAAGACCGTCACTCACCGCATCGAACTAAATGCTACCGAAGCAAAGCGCTGTGAGGTAACCGACCGTTGGATCGACTTCCCCGGCGACACCTATTTATATAGCTCGGCCTTCACCGACTGTGTAAACCGCCGTGCACACATCCCCACACAGCCCACAAGCTATGCTTCTACCTTGCGGCTTGTGGTGCGTGCTCCGCAGTTGCGCTCGGGCATGCGCCTGCATCTTGTAGGTGCGCAGAAGGCATTAGGATGTTGGGACCTCTCCAAGGCGCTGCCAATGACAGAGCACAACTACAACGAGTGGTATGTAGATATCGACGCATCGCTTCTGTTTGCCGCCCAAAAGCATGGTTGCAAGAAGGCCGACGACGAAGTGGCGGAGATAGAGTTCAAGTTTGTTGCCATTGGCGACAAGAACGAGGTAGAGTGGGAGACTGGCAACAACCGCACCCTTACAGTTGAGCCTCTCAACAAGGGCGACCTTCGCATACTTGCCCTCGACCAAGCCTTCTTTGCCCTTTACAACCAGAAGGTAGCCGGAACACTTATCCCCGTCTTCTCGCTACGTTCGGAGGGAAGCTTCGGTGTGGGCGACTTTGGCGACCTTAAGCTGATGATAGACTGGGTGGCAAAGACCCACCAGCGTGTGCTGCAGGTGCTGCCCATCAACGACTCTACATCCACACACACCTGGACCGACTCGTACCCCTACTCGTGCATCAGCATCTACGCACTGCATCCGCAGTACTGTGACCTGCGCCAGTTGCCTGCCATCAAGGACAAGTTGGAGGCCGACCGCTTCGAGATGCTGCGTGAGGAGCTTAACGCTCTGCCACAAATCGACTATGAGCGTGTAAACAACGCCAAGATAAAATACCTGAAAACCATCTTTGCACAGGAGGGAAAGGAAGTCCTTGCCTCTGCCGAGTTCAAGGCTTTCTTCCTTCACACAGAACATTGGCTGGTGCCTTACGCACAGTATTGCTACCTGCGCGACAAGAACGGAACGTGCGAGTTTGCCAAGTGGGAGGGTCATACCCAGTGGAACGAGGCCGACCGCGCCTCGCTGTCCAACCCCAAGAACAAGGCTTTCGAGGAAGTGTCATTCTTCTACTACCTCCAGTTTGTGCTTGATAGACAGATGCGCGGCGCACACGAATATGCCCGCGCACGTGGCGTAATACTTAAGGGCGACATCCCTATCGGCGTA
>ULYE01016713.1_pt1 | contig 17366 bp, 5 predicted proteins | sample 1961921 | NCBI WGS metagenome assembly ULYE01 (sample SAMEA4835856, study PRJEB28245) | human gut metagenome | biome: gut microbiome; material: fecal sample | place: Denmark | collected 2008 | reverse complement strand
TTTAAGGGAAGTCGTTTCAACCGTACCCCTTTATGAATTTCGTTCTATAACTTCCATTCACTACATTATGGGATCGGTTAAAAGCGCCCCTCCCAACCCTTATTTCGTGATTCCTGATGTAATCGGAAGTTAAATACGTTAAATATTCACCTTTTCGTATCTAATCAGAATCCATACGGTCACTTTTCTACCGTTTAGAGCGTATAGCACTGATAATCAACCATAATAGATACTCCAACTAAAGATTGAGCAAAAACAAGAATCAAGTTGTTGATAAACAACTCTTAAAAAGATACAAATTCAAGTAGAATAGTTATAATATATAATTAGAGTTTTATTGATTGTGGCGGAGGCCGGAGACCTCCGCTACGGATAATCAACGGCTACCAAGTTTTTGACTTTCTCTTCCTGCTATTTGCATCGTCACCCGAACGGAATCCAATTGGACGGCGAACGGAATCTGATTGGACGGCGAACGGAATCCGATTGGACGGCGGACGCAATCCGATCGGACGGCGAACGGAATCTGATTGGACGGCGAACGAAATCCGATTGGACGGCGGACGCAATCCGATCGGACGGCGAACGGAATCTGATCGGACGGCGGACGCTACACGATGTCTATTCGTGAATAAAAAGATACGAAAAATCCCTCAATGAGGGACGTTTTGGGCTTAAAACGTCCCTCATTGAGGGAAATATTTAGCAGATTTGTCCCTCATTGAGGGAAATATTCAGCAGATTTGTCCTTCATTGAGGGATTTATAGTTAGAAGTAGTGGGAAATGTCAACATCTCAACATCTCACCACATCAACATCTATAATCACCTCAACATCTCACCACCTATCATCACTTCACAACGAACTTCTTGTTCTTCGTGATGTACACGCCGGGCTTCAGTCCGTCGAGCGACTCGCCGCTCGAGCGCACCTTCTTGCCGGTGAGGTCGTAGATGTCGCCGGCGCCTGACGGCAGGAAGTAGACATTCTCTATGTTTGTCGTACCGCCGCCGAAAGCCAGACTGAGCATCGCGCCGTTGTGTACGTCGGAATGGAAGAATCCGCGGTAGCGTGTTGTGGGCACGGGCACGTCGATGTAGTAGAACTTGTTGCCGCTGATGTAGTAGTAGCCCTCGTTAGCCGGCAGGTTCTCCACACGGTACGCTCCGATGAACGACACTCCGCTCTCGGTCTCGTACGTCGGACGGTCCTTGCCCTCGGGCAGGTCTTCGAGCGTGCGCATTCCGAGGTCGTAGAGCACCGTTGGCGACGCTACGTTGGCGTAGGCAGCGTTGTTCACCGCTGTAGGCTTTATGATGTACGGCGTGTTAGCCTCCATCTTCTCTACATACTCGAAGGTGAGCGACGTCGGCGTCATGCCTGCGAGCTGCGCCACCTGCGTGCCTGCACCGAACACCTCCTCTGGGTTCTCCACGGCGCACGGCAGACAGATAGTGTTCCATGCTTCCTTGAGGAACGAGCGGTAGAGCTTCACGTTCGTGCCGTTCTGCAGACTCGCTGCGCTTACGTATTCAACGGGGCGCTGATAGTCCTTGCGCTCGTCGAGAATCACGTCTACGGGCGAGAGGTCGTGGAAGAGCACCTCCACCTCTGTCGGTCCTTCAACTGTCAGTTCATACGGAGCGGCAGTCTCGGTCTGCACGCCGTTGAGCTTGTAGCCGTCCAGACGATAGCCCTTGTTGGGCTTGGCGTCGAGCGTGAGCTTCGTGCCGTACTCGTAGAGTCCGGATGCCACGTCCATCGTTCCGCCGTCGGCGTCGCACTTCACCGTCACCTTATACGTCTCAGCCTCGAACACAGCCGATATGTCGAGCGTGTTGCGTGCCTCCACGTGGTATTCGGCGTTGTTTGAGAGCACCTCGTCGGTGGCGTTGTCCTTCCAGCAAACGAACTTGTAGCCCTTGCTCGGCGTAGCCTTGAAGGTCATTCCGCCGCCGTAAGCCAGTTGTCCACTGTTGGCTTCTGCCTTCTTCATGCCGCGCTTTGCAAAAGCGGCAGGCGTCTCTGCAGGAACGTCCTTCACACACTCCACACTTCCCCATTCTGCAAGCGGCAGAACATGCACGTTGTAGTGAACCAGTCCGTCCTTGAAGAGCATCCATCTCACCATCTTGCCCTCAGCGCCCTGATAGTTCTCGGCGTCGGTGATGTTGTCGGTCTTCACCTGCAGCACGTAGTAGCCGTTCTCGCTCAGACCGCTTGTGTTGAGCTTGAACACGCGCTTCGTGGCTTCGTCCTTCGGCGCGATGGCGATGTCGCCGCTGTAGAGCTTGCCCTCGTGGCGCACCACGATGTCCTCGCGTGTGAAGGTCTCGGGCTTGATGTCCTTGTTGAACTCCACGGTAAGCACCTCTATCGGCTTCTCCGCAATCTGGTCGTCGGCAGGCACCGTCGTGATGCTCTTCACGTCGAGTCGCAGCTCAGGTATCGGTTCAAACTCCACGATGTACTTGTTCGTGCCCTTGTCCGAAACGATGTCGGCAATATGCAGACGATAGTCGAGCTGCGGGTCGATGCCGTCCTTCATCGTGTAGTCGGTAGTCCAGAAGTTAGCCGGGTCGAGCGGTCGGTTGTTCGTCTCGTCGGTTATGCTGAGTATCTTCGCGTACTTGCCCGCCGGGTTAGCCACAGCCGTGTAGAACCAGTTGCGCGGCACGTCGGTGGGCACCGTCACGCGGTAGTGCGTATTGTCTATGCGTTCCATTCTGGTCTCCCCGCTCAGCGTCACGAGTTCCTCGTCGGTGCCGTTGGCGAAGTAGATATGGTCGGGCGCATCCTCCGCGTCGGGCTCGTCGTTCGTGATCCATGCACGATACACCTTGTCGCCGATAGTGGCGTTCAAGCTGTGTATCAGCTCGTGTATGGTGACGCGGTCGAGCAGCGAGAGGTCGGGGTTGCCGTAGTCGGTCACGTGTGTAACGTTCACGTCATACTCCGTGAAGTGGCCCATGAGCGACGCTGTGAGGTCCCATGTGGCGTAAGATGCGGTGCCGGCAGCGATAGTGCCAAACTGCGTAGCGATGTCGTCGTCGAGCGCCATCGTCTTCTCGCCTCCGTTAAGGCTCGAACTGATGATGTCGAAGTCGATGAGCAGTCCCTTCTCGTTCTCCACAATCTCAGGCTTCTTCGTAATCATGCGCACGTTGTTGGCGTCGCCCTTGCCCTTGTTGTGTATGAGCACCGAGAACTCGGCAGGTATCACCGGCTCAACGACGTCGGGCGTGAGCGGGTTGTCGCCGTATACGTCGCGCTGCATGAAGTAAGTGAGGTCGAGCTCTGGTGACGGCTTCACCTGCAGGCTCACGGGGAAGAGCGAGCGGTTCTGCGTCGTGCTACCGTCCTTGAAGCTCAGCGTTCCGCCGAAGCTATAGGTGGTGAGGTTCTCGGGCGCCGCATACTTGGTAGGAATGAAGAGTATGGTAGCCACACCCTTCTTGCCTGCGCCCAGTCGCCATGCGCCGTCCTTCTCGCCCTCGAAGCCTTCTATCTTCTCGATAGCTATCTGCATCTCGCGCGATGTAGCCATGAAGCCGGTCTCCATGTTCGTAGCGTTCACGTCGACGAGGATGTCCTCGATGGCGTTGCTCGATCCGTTCTCAATGGTGAGCGTGCCGCGGAACGCCTGACGCGTGAGCACCAGCTTCTGCTTTATCTCGAGCTTCACTTGTGCGCAGGTGTTCTCCGACTGCGTCTCCATATATTGCAGCATGTCCTTGCGTGCGCTTCCCATGAGGTCGGTCCATGTAGGTATGCCCAGGTTGACGAGCTTCGTCACACAGTTCTGGCGTGTCTGCAGAATGTCTGCCACCACCGCCTCGTCCATGTGGTTGTCGCTGATATAGCCGCGTCCGTCCTCCTTGCTCCATGTGTTGCGCAGCGAGAAGTCGGCTATCACCGCATTCTTGTTCGGCATGAGCGATGTGAGGTACGGACCTACGCCCTGGCTCTTGTCATCCACCGTGGTGTTGTCCGGAATGGTGTTCAGGTCGAACGTCCAGAGCGTACCGTCCACGCGCATCTTCTGCAGCTCGAGGTCGGCTTTGTGTATTGCCGACATCAGCTCCACGCCGAAGTCCTTCATGCCGAGCGCCTCAGGCGCCTTGGTGAGCTGTCGGTTGTACTCCATGTATGTGTCGAAGTAGCTGAAGAACAGGAACTGCTTATAGCCCGACGACTCCATCAGAGCCGGTATCGGCTTGTCTTCGGCAGCAGCTGCCTTGCGCATCGGCGCCTTGCTGAACTTATCGGCCATCTCCTTGCCCCAGTTGCCGAGACACTCTACCATATCGGGTCCATAGTTGGAAGCTATACCCTTCAGACAGCTGAACAACGGAATCTTGTCGGCTACCTTTCCGCTGAGATAGTCCATAGCGCAGTCGCCTGCAAACTGCAGTGCCGATCCTTCCAATGCGTTGGTTATGGCTGGCGCCACGCAAGTAGGCAAGTCGGGAAGCGGCACACACTCTATTGCTGTACAGAACAGCTTAAGCAGAGCCTTGGCGTCTGTTCTGCCGCCGCTCGCCGTTGCATAGCCGCCGAAATCGCCATAAGGTCCACCGCCCAGTCCGGGTTGTGTCTGAGGATAGATTACAGCGTGTCCGCCACCTGCTGGTGGTGGGTCAGAACATTCGGCGTTGTCCTGCACGAATCTGATGATAGAACCTATCCATGCATACTTTGCGTTGTCTCCGCAGGGCCACTCGAACTTGGTGCCCATATCGCCGAAGCACTTCTTCTTTGCTCTGCCCTCGGCGCGCTGCATCACCTTGCGCTTCACGTTGCGTGCGAAGTCATCGCTGTTGAAGTCCTCCTCGTGCATCACGAGCACCGGTATGACGTAGCTCTGCTCAGGTGCGAGCGTGAAGCCGGAGTATTCTACCATCGGCATGAACACGAAACCGTCTGCCGTAGGCGGTGTGTACTGCACGTTCTGTGCGGCAATGAGTCCGCGGTTGCGCAGCACTACGTTGAAGAGTGCACTCTTGCCGCGGTTGATGTCTGCAAGAATGATTGCGTCGGGAGCATTCATCTCCACTACCGGAACAGGCACCTGCGTCTCGTACGTCAGCTTGGTGGTGATGTCGTACTCGTCTTCTATCTCTGTCTCCTCCACAGTCCAGTCCACTCTGATTGCCTGGTAGCTGATTGTGGCAAGATGCTCGGTTGTCTCGCCCGGACTCACCAGCACGTTCTGGTCGTAAGTGTCGTGGCGGTCTGCCGTAACGTGCAGATGGTAGTAGCCTTCGTTCAGATCGCTGAACGTAATGCTGCCGTCCGCGCCCGTCACATCCTGCATCACGAGTGCGCCGGTGTTGTAGTCGGTAAGTCGCACGCTGGCGTTGCTGACGTACGGATGCTCGCCGTCCTTGTTGCCGTATATGGTGTTCTCGTCGCGAACGCGGATGCGAAGGTTGCCCTTCTCCTCGCTCACCACCTTCACGTTGAAGCCAATCTGCTTGCCGTTGCCCTCGCTGCAGTTGATGGCGATGCCACCCTTCTGGTAGACATTCACGTCGTAGTTGGCAGCGTTGAACTTAAGCATCACCGTTGCACTGTCGCCCGTTGCCAGCGACGGCATTGTGGCAGGCGTAGCCAGACTGATGAAGTCGGAAAGCGCGGCAGGCAGCGACACGGTTATCTTGCCTGTCTCGGCTATGCCGGTATTGGTGAGCACGATAGGATATGTGCGCACCTTACCCTTGGTCACGGTGGTGTTGATGCTGTTGGTAGACACCACGAGTGTCGGCGTATGCTTGCGTGTGTAGTTGTAGGTCACTACGCTGAGCGATGCGCCCTCGGCTGTTGTAATGTTGAACGTCAGGCGGTCCCACTCCTTAGTTTTAGAGAGCGAAAGCGGCTTGACGGTGTAGCTTATCTCGGCTGTTCCGCCGCCCGCAAGTTCTGTGTCGCCGCCGAACGTAACCTCATACTGGTCGTTCGGTTCGCAGGTTGCTGTCAGACTGTGCTGAGGCAGACTGCTCATGTTCTTCACCTTGATAGTGCCGCGAGCCACATCGCCTTCGTACATCTCGTGCTTGATGTATTCGGTTGTGGTGCGTGAGATGCCGTACACGGCGAAAGTGCCCTGCTGAGCGCTGATGTTCTCGCCCGGTGTGCAGACACCGTAGCCGTACTCGCCGCCCATACCTGCCTGGATGGTGTACTCTGCAGAGTATTTGCCCTCGGCGTCGGTGGTGGCTTTCAGAGCTATGCGCGAACCGGCATAGATGATATATGGTTCTACCTCAACGTTGGCTGCCGCAGTGCCGCCGCGTGTTTTCACCGTGCCGCCCAGCACTACCTTCTCGCCAATGTTATACGTATTCTTCTCGGCTTTGACGTCGTAAGTGTATGCTGTCGTTACGGTTGTCTCGGTATAGGCGCTGTTGTTGATAGTCTGCAACTCGGTTACGGTGCCGTTCGGGTTGATTTCTGCCGTCACTCTGTACTTTCCGGGCACGCTCGGTGCGTCCAGCTCCACAACAGATGTGTAGGTAGCGCCCACAGCAATGTCGGCATCTGTCTGCGTCATAGTAGAACTTGAGCCGATGCTTGTGCGGATCTGTGTGCCCTTCGGCATCTTGATGGCACCGATGTTCTTCACCGTTATCGTCACTTTCGCCTTGCTTCCAGCCTCAATCTCTGCGTCGCATGCAGGAGTCTGCATCTCTGCGTCGGGCAGAGTCTGGTCGGAGATGAGCATCCACACCGTACCTGGACTATAGCCGTCGCTGCTTGCGATGACAGAAATGGTGCGGTTGCCCTCGCTGGCCTCGTTGCTCAACGCGACGAACGGCGTTGTAACGCTCTCCTTTCCGGCAGGGATAGTCACGGTCTTTGCAAACTGCAGGTCGTCGCCCTTTGCGCTCAGCGTAACCGTGAGCGGACTGGTCGTTGCGTCGTTGCGACTGATGGTGAGCGTAGCGCCTGTCGCGTCGCCTTCGAGGATAGTTGTCTTGTTCGAAGTGACGCTAAGCGTCGGTCCGTCGTTGTCGAGGATGGTAATGGTGTCGCTCACCACGGTCTGCTTGTCGCCTATCGCAGAGCAGCCGCAATCGGTGATGTATATAGCTGCGCTGAACTTCACCTTGCGTGTGCCGTCAACCTTCTGGTTGTCCTTCACGCCGATGGGGAACGTCACTTCCTCTGTGCCTTCTGGCATGGTTATCGGCGTTGTGTAGTATAGTTCGCCGTTGCTGTCGTCGCTCAGCTTCAGCGTAATCTTGCTGTTCTTTGCCTCGGTGCGCTTGATGGTGGCGTGAATGGCGTTGTAGCCTGCCGCCTCGCTCACGGTTGTGGGCAGCAGAGTCATGCTGATAGCCGGCACATCGTTGTCCTTCAGCACAAACAGCGCTGTGCCCGCCAGATGATGGTCTGCCGACACGCTGAGCTGCAATGTCTCGTCGTTGGCTGCGATGTTATCGTCAATGATCGGAATATCAATCACGGCTTCTGTCGCTCCAGGCTCGAAGGTGTAGCTCTTAGGCAGGCGGAAGCGCTTCGGCTTCTCCACGCTGAAGTAGACCGTGAGCGTATCATTGCCGATGCGGTAAGGCACGCTGACGGTAGCTTTCATCGTTTCGCCCTCGTTATACTCGGTTTTGTCGAGCTTCACGGTGAGAGGCAGCAGTTCGTCGTCCTTTATATTAAAGGATGTGGCTACATCCTGCGGGTATCCGTTGGCTTTGTTCACGGTTATGGTGACCTTAGAGTAGGTGTTCACCACGTCGTTGTCGGGACAAACCACGTCGAACGACGCTGCCGACTGACCTTTGCTGATGGTAACAGTAGCCGGAACCTTAGCGTGTTCGGGCAAAGACGAAGCTATGCTGAATGTCTCGTCCATACTACGGTCGCCACTGCGCTTCAAAGTGAGGCGCATCGACTCGCCTTCCTTCACGCTGTTGTCGGGAGCAGTAAGGAACAAGTGCTTCTCAAGCTCGGCGGTTCCGCCGCTTGCGGTGTTGTTGGCGCGGTCAGCGTTGTACTCGCCGCAACCGCTGTTGGGCTCAACCACCACTTTCGCCGTCACTTCGCCTTCGAGACCGACGGTCTGCGAGAGGTTGAAGGTGGCGCTGCGTGCGATGTAGCCGCCCTTGAGTAGCGTATTACTGAAGTAGGTATTGCCTATGTGCACCGCTTCTTCGGTATCGTTGCTCACGAGATAGACACGTTCGGTCCAACCGCTGCGCGTATCGGCGTTGCCGATGTTGCTCACTTTCCAAGTCACTGTGACATAGTTGCCCGGCACAAGCGTGCTCTCGGTGATGTTAACATCGGTAGTAGCAAGGTCGGGAGCGTTTTCTCGCTGCACCGTGTAGCTGCCGTTCACGTTAGAATCGCCCTGGATGTTGTCGCCTTTGCGGTTTGTGATGATAACATCCGACAAGCTCACGGCGTACTCCGTGCCGGGGTCCAAACCTGTAGGCACAGCCATCGGGAAGTTGATGATTGTGCCGGCGTTGCCCGACAGAGGACGATTGCTCATATTCACGACAACCACTCTATATTTATGGTTGCCGAGATTTCTTACCGACACCGTGTGTTCGTTTATACGCGACTGGCTCAGCGTCGGCGCTGTTCTTGACGAGCGGTCGAATGGCAGCTGCAGGTCGAACTGCAGCGCCACCACCTCATCTGTGTTCTCAAGGCTGATAGGTATCAGCACGTCCTTGCCCTGACCGCCTGTCAGCTTTCCTACCGACAGGTTGTTCTGAGCCGTTGCCGTGATGTACATCAGCAAGAACAGCATCATGGTTATGTATCTTCTGATCTTCATGTCTATTGATGTCTGTTAATAGCCTTTTTCTTTCCGTTCACAATATAGACGCCTTCGCGTGCAACGCCGTTCAGTTTGCGTCCGTCGAGGCTGTATACAGCTTCGCGGCTGTCGACGTCTGTGGTTATGGTGTCGATGTCTGTGGTCTGACCCTCAAACGCCACGCCTACCGGCTGTGCATCTATGTCTGCAGCCATCGCCTGGTATACTCTTGTCGGCTTGGCGAGTCGCAAGAGCTTGGTGCGTCCGCTGATGATGTCGCCCGTAGTGCTTATTATCACTACGCGAACACCGTTAGCCGTGTTGTGTGTCACGAGCTGATAGCGCTGCTTGCTCATAGCGAGCTTCACGTCGTTAGCCTTAACGCCGGCGAGTGTGATGTCGAGCGCAGCCACCTGGTCGGTTGCGTCGAGCCACAATGCGTCGTCTTCCACGCTGAGCACGTTAGCTGTAGATGCGTCTTCACCCATGCTCTCCGTCCAGCGTCTTTGCGCAGCCATAAGACTCTTCAGGTCGACGTTGTCGTTGCTGCCGATGAAGATGTTTATGGTTGCCACGACGTCCTGCACATTGATGCCGCCGCCCTCATAAGTGTCGGCTGCCGGATAGTTGAAGTTGCCGTTCTGCGTGCCCATGATGTAGTTGAGCGTCTGCTGCGCATCGAGCACGTCTACCGATGCGTCGGCGTTCACGTCGCCCTTTGTCCACGTCAGCTTAGCACGCAGGCGGTTGTTCTGTGCCACGCCTTCATACGATCGGATGCAAAACTCCGTGCCACTTGCATAGTTGTACGTGCCGCTGAGATAGTAGCGGTAGGCTCCGTCTGTGTATCTCATCTCGCCTACATAACTGTTGTTGGCGGTAGTATAGATGCGGAGCGTCGGGTGAGCCTCGAAGTTCTGGTTCTTATGGTCGTAAGCAATGAGCGTTCCGAGCTGTATGTCGGCCTGCTTGTCACCCATAGCCCACTCCTGCAGCGTGAAGGTAGAGAGACTGTAGCCTTCGCGCTGATTCTGAAGATTGAGCGAGGTGATGTGAGCAGGCAGAACGCCGCTAAGTTCTGTAAACAGATTGTAGCCAAGATTGAGCGTCTCAAGCGCAGGCAGGAGTTTGCAGAACGCAGCCACATCGCCACTCAAACTGTTTCCGCTCAGATTGAGCGTACGCAGACTCTTCATCTCCATTCCCTCTGTAGGCAGTGTGCCTCGGAGGTTGTTGTTCTGAAGATCGATAGCCAGCACGTGACCCTCTTCGTCGAATGTGACGCCGGGCCAACCGGTAGACGTTACGGCATTGCTGCCGATGCGCCATGTCTTGCTGGTCCATGCGCCGCCGTTGGTTGCCTGATAAAGCACTTTCAGAGCCTCGTAGTCGGCGGCATCAATGTAGCGTTTGATGATAGAGATTGGGTCTGAAACCTTTATGTTGTTGCTCTCGTCAGACTCAGTCTCTTCGTTCCAAATATCTGTCTTCACGAAATAGCTTATTCCGTCTGTAGATGCGTCGGGACTCGTTACATTGAACGTTATGGTGTACTCCTCTCCTGGCTGCAACACGCCGTGATGAGCTTGCTGTCCAACCTGAACCGCTCCACTGGGTCTATCTTCATAGAGCATATCTGTCCAAGCGCTGCTGCGTGTAGCGCCCTTACCGATATTGCGCACAACAGCCGTGATTTGGAACGTAGTGTTTGCCTTCACCTCCGCCGGCGCTGTGACCGACTCAACCGTAAGGTCTGAGCGTTTGCGTATGCTGAACGTGCGGTGTGCGCTTTCGACAGTCTCGTTGCACTCGCCATGCGCTGTAGCATACCACTCGTACGACGCGCCTTCCACGGGCACGAACGCTGTTGAAGGCGAAGTAGTCTTCACTTCCTTCCACTCTTCTGTACTCTCTGCCTCAACATCGGTGCGGCGATAGTGGAACGTATAGCCTACAGCAGCCTGTCCGAGATTGCTGCAGCTGAGCGTAACCTGTCCGTATTCGAGCGTTGCGTTGTCAGACGGCGAACTGAGCGCGAGACTCTTCAGCAACGGCTTCACATACACCTTATATATATATGTGTACATGGCAACGCCATTAAGCTCTACGCTTACATGATACGTAACGAGATCGGTCTTGCTGCCTTCGTTCGTGAGCGTCATGGCAGGCAGATTGCCGGTGCCGGTGAGCTGATAGCCGCGTACGGTGCAGCCCTCAGCCACACTTGCCGTCCACTTCACCTTCACTTTCTCGCTGCTGCTTATAGCGGCGAACGCTTCGGGCTGCGTGCTTGCGCCCGAACAGATGGTCTGTGCCGAGAAGCGGTCTATCTCGCCGATGTTTATCGCGGCTCCGTTGAGCGTTACCACCACGTTGTCGAGCGAGATATGGCGGAAGAAGTCGGTAGCCTTCTGCATGTCGGCGCTGTTGGCTGCCACGTTGAAGCGCAGCGTAACGGGGTTCTGCGCTTCGTTCTTGAACGCCATCACGACGCCCGCCTTGCCCAGCTTCTCTGTCAGCGTGCTGAGCAGCGCCAGTGAGTCGGCAGTCTGAAGATTGGCGTCGAACGCCTCCTTGCCGCCGGTCTTTACGTTGATGGTGCCGTCGGGCGTACACTGCGACAGCAGAGAGAGCATCTCGTGCATCGACTTGAACGCACGTGCACTGTTCGCTGTGGGGTCGAGTCGGTAGTCGCCGCTCGCTGTCCATGTGTTGGCAGGGTTGATGATTATCTGCTGTTCGGCTGTGACGGTCTTCACTATGCCACGCGCCGTGAGACGCACGGTGTAAGTGCCGGCTTCGGCGTAGCTGTGCATAGGGTTGCGCTCGGTGCTTGTAGCGCCGTCGCCGAAGTTCCATTCGAATGTCTTTGCGTTCTCGCTACTGAGATTGGTGAACTGGGCGCGGTTCATGTATGTCTCTACAGAGAACTTCGCCTGCAGATCGCCTTCCTCGGGCGTGCTCACCACGAGTCGACCCGAACGGCTGGTGAAGTTGATGACAGCGTCGGCAGTGGTTGTGCCTGCGATGTCGCTGAACTTCACCGTGTACACGCTGTCCTTCAGCGCTTCCTGCGCGCTCACCGGTATGCGCACCACTACTCCGTCGTGCTCCACAATCTGCGTTCCGCCCTCCAGACTCACGCTCAGCACGCTGTCCTCCTGCGCCGCCTGAACGGTGTAGGCTTCGGTGCGCAGCGTCTTCTGTATATTGGCGACATCCACCGTCAGGTTCTTAGGCAGATGCAGCTTGAAGCTGAGCGTCTTCACGTTGCCCGTGTTCTGCATGTATATAGGCAGGAGCGTCGTCTCGCCGCGATACATCGATGTAGTTGTGGCGTAAAGGCTGTGTCGTTGCTTGCTGTCGGTAGACGGTTCGCTGGGCGACGACGGCTTGAACTCGAAGTGAGCCACGAGATAAGCATCTCTTGTGCCCATATTGACATTCCACGTGTGCGAAGTTTCGAGAATTTTGGTTTCGCCTTCCCATGTCCAGCCCTTGAACTCATAATCGCTTACGCTGTATACCGTCACACTGTATGGGCTACCCTCAGACACCGAGAAACCGCTTGTCTTATTGAACCCTGCCAAACCTGCGGGGTCGCACTTGAAGTAGACCTTATGCTTCGGCTTCGTCTCGTTAGGCTCAGCCGGACTGCCCGGCGTATAGCGGTAGTGGGCAGTGATGGTCTCGTCGTTCTCCGTAACGGTATAGCTTACCGTGCGATTTGTAGAGATAACCGTTCCGTCGCTTGTTGTCCAGTTGACGAACGTATAGTCGCTGTAAGTAGACGCCGTGTAAGAGTAGGTTACGCCCACGGCATACTCCTTCACCTCGCTCGTCTTTATCGACGACGGGTCGTAGGCTATGGTGAGGCGGCTTGTCTTTTGATACTCGTAGTTGGCGGTGAGTGTCTCAGCGCTGTTCAGCTTGCGGTGAGTGAACGTACTGCTCGTACTCACCACCTTGCCCTCAGCGTCGGTCCAGTTCTTGAAGCGCCAGTTGGCGTTTCGGGCTACAGCCTTCACGCTCACATTGGCGTTCACAGCATACAGTCCGCCTCCGCTCACGGTGGCAGCCTCTGCAGGCTGGGCTTTCAGCGTCAGCTTGTAGCGTGCTCCCGGTTCGGGAGGACTGTCGGGGTTGAAGTCCTGTCCTCTCGCCACCATGCTTAGCAGCATGGCGAGGAGAGTCAGTATATATCTTGACTTGATCATAGTAGCTTTACTTTACTATTTTCTTATGATTCTGAATATAGATGCCCTTCTGAGCTGTGCTGTTCACGCGGCGTCCGTCGATAGTGTAGATGGCGTTGTCGGCGTCGGCGTCAGTAGCTACGGTGTTGATGCCCGTAGTTGGTGCCTCGAAGGTGAGTGTGAAGCGGTCGTCCAGGTATCCCTCAGCGGCGCTGAAGGTGTACGGCATCTCCACCTCCACGCCGTAGTCGAGCAGCTTTGCTCCCAGCTCGTCGCGGTCTACGGCGATGGTATAGGCGTCGTCTGCAGGCAGATACATGCCTAATGCCACGCTACCGCCAAGATGAGCACCCTCGTTCACAGCCAGCTGGTCAGCGCCGGCGATGGTGTATATCTGCGGAGTGCCCTCGTAAGCCATCATCTTCACGGCGTCGTTGTCGGCGCAGAAGTCGTCAGAAGCATTGGCGTTCACTACGACGCGTGTGCGGTCGGTGCGGTCAGCGCATGTCAGCGCCACGTCTACCAGCTTGCGCTGCACCTGCTGGCTGCGTGCTGCGCGGCGCATAGCCAAAGCCGAGTGGTCGATGGTCTTGTTGATCTGTCTGCCCGCCGGCTGGAACGTGATAGCGTCTACAAGCGAAGGCTTCTGAACGAAGAATGCCTGCGAAGGCATAAGCACGAACTCGTCGTCGGCAGCGCTGTATGCGTTATATGTGCGGTTGCTGATGCTCCATACCGTGATAGGTGCTGCAAAATCCATATAGTAGATGTCGTAGTAGCAAGGATATGGGTTGCCCACAAAGTTCCATCCTGCGTTGGCGCTCTCCACGGCAGGATACTGAACGAGCGGTGTGGTTACGGCTTCGCTGCGGAAGATGGCGTTGTGTGTCTCCTCGGTAGCAGGGAGTTCTACAAAGCCCGAACTGTTTATGCGGAAGATATAACCCTTACCCATGTGCAGCACAGAGTCGGCTGGCACGTCTTTCCAGTTGCCGCTTGCGCCGTTTGTAGCGCGCGACTCAGAGTCGTAATAGCGCACGGCGATAGCTCTGCCTTCATTCAACGGAGTGATTTCGCTGCGCTTCACATCGAACGGCATACATACGTAGTGCCAATAGCCAGAGCCAGAGGTTGCATCAAAATAATACTCTATGGTTGAAGCTGCGGAAGTCATAGCGTTACAACGGCTGATAAGCGACGAAGTGTATGTGTCATCCTTATCCATACGCTGCTTATAGTTGCCAAAAGCCTGCGCATTGTTGCCGTTTACGATGAGCGCAGAACCACTACCAAGATAGATATCCGGCGAGTTCGGTATGCGTGCATTGCTGGTAAGCTCCAGCTTCTTGTAAAGGTTCACCTTGTCGGGCTGGTTCGGGTTTGGCTCCACCTTTGTGAACTTGCTCCAGTAGTTGTCGAGCTTGTAGCTCACCATCGCATATTCGGGAACGTAAAGCGTTACGCCTGAAGTTGAGTAGAACGGGTAATAACTGGTGTTGTTATAAACTGAAGGTGGTGCAGGTGCAGTTACATACACCTTTTTCAATGAAGAACTTGAGGTATAAAAGCATCTATTATCCAAATAAGAGACAGAAGAACCAATATGCAATTCTTCAAGAGCATTACAATCCGTAAATGTGTATTCATTAATCTTACTTATATTGTTACCCAATACAACTTTCTTTAAACCCGTACAGCTAATAAAACAACGATTTTCAATAGTTTCTACTGTTGTTAAATCAACATCTGTCAGAGTATAGCATTCCCTATAAGCTTCAGCCTTGAGTGTTTTAGCATTTGAGAAATTGAATTTTTCCAATTTTTTGCAATAATAGAACGCGCTGCTACCTACTGTAACAGGTGCCAAATCACTGACACTCCTCAACTCACTACAATAATTGAAAGCACCACTTCCTATCGTCTTTACGTTTTCGCCGCCTTTGACAACAGCAAGTACGTCACAGCTATTAAAACAATAATAACTTATTTCTGTCAATCCGCTACCTAAGGTCACACTTGTAAGTCTGTTGTTATCGTTAAATGCATAACCTCCAATATATTTAACATTTGCAGGTATTATAACCTCTGTTAAAAAATTTTTATAGAACGCATTAGAATAGATACTATCCAAACTTTCTGGCAACACAAGCCGACCGACAAGAGGGCGTTCGTAAAAAGCTTTTTCGCCAATAGTCTTAAGTTTGGCAGGAAATTCGATAAGGCGCAAAGAGGTCTTGGCAAATGCACTTGCAGGTATTGCTGTAATGTCGACATCTTTCATATCAATAGCCCAAAGACCAGTCATATTGCTGATAGTATTCCAGTCTGCTGCATTCATCTTGCCGGTAAGACGCAGGTAACGCATATCGGGCAAAGTGTTAACAAGCGCCAACGCCTCTACACCAAGCGTGCCTGGAGCAGAGAGATTGATTGTCATATACTGGCTTTCTACGCTTTCAAAGCGGATGTTGCCTATAGTAAGAACCTGAGTATAGCTATTGGAAGTGTGATAACTATGATCATGAGTGTATGTAAACACATGCTCACCTTCATCCAAGTTAAATAAATGAGTTTGAGTTGTTTTGGTTTTATAGGTAGTATAATTACTTATTTCTAAATTGCCATCTATATACACTTTACGATCGTCGTAGCTGGAAAAAGGGTCGAAGGTGAAATCGTACTTTACTGTAATGCTTCCTTTAGCCTTAAACTTAATAGTAATGCTGGAAGATACGTATTGATTCAACTTACCTACTGTACTCGACGCCATTCCGTCTGCGACGGTCCACGGGTTCGCCTCGTCGTTAGTCACTTCCGTCACCTCGATATCATCGGAGGCGGTGATGAGCGCTCGCAGCTGCTCGTCTATTGCAGCTACGGCAAATTGCAGCCCTGACAATATCAAGACCGCAAGCATGAAAATTCTTTTCTTCATATTCTGTTCTGTTTTTTTGATTTGCTAATGGGTTTTGGTTTAGTTCTACTGTTGGTTGTTGCCAGACGGTGTCGGTTGGAGTTGCCCGACGGTGAAGAGCGACGCTTACCAACCGTATTCGTACGCCGTCTCGTCGTCGTCATCGGTCTGCAAGCCGCTCTCCCAAAGGTTGCGCGACGGACTCTGCATTGGAGGCGGTGTTCCGCCACCTCCTCCGCCGCTGGCATCGCCGCCACTGGGGATAGTAACACCACCCGGCGAAGCGGTGACGGGACTGATCGGACCCAACTCAATCGAGTGGATCACAGGGGTTTGATACTTCTTCTTTACTCTTTTCATTGTTATATATTGTTTCTTGTTATATTCTAATCTGGTTTTTGCGCGATATGCAGGTTCAGTTTTTGCGGCTATATGCTAATCAGCTCGGTGTCCTTATTGCATATTTCGAGGTCGTCGCCCTCCATGAGGTCGATGTGGTCGGTCAGCATATCCTCCACCATGTCGTACGACATACGCATGGTGTTGGGTACGCAGGCGCTGGCGTACATAGCCGAGAGCAGATCCTGCTCCTCCTTCATCGTGGTGGGCGGATCGAAGTCCATCGTTATGTACGACTGGGTAGCTTTTGTGTCATGTTTGGTCTTAGTCGTCGCGTTTTGGTCGGTTGAGGTTTCAGTTGTTGGTTCTGTCTTGCTTTCGATGTTTCGTTCTGTCTTTGTTTCGTTGTTCTCTGTCTTTGTCTTGTTGTTCTCTGTCTTTGTCTTGTTGTTCGTTGTCTTAGTTTTAAAAGTGTTGGTCGAGGGACGGACATTGGTGCCAGTCTGAATTAGTCCTGTTGTGTTGGTTATGTTTGTATCTTTGGTTGAGCTACCGTCGTTTGTTGTCATATCCATTCTCTTTTAGCGTGAATACTCTTTTAGGTTTAACAGGCTAACACTCCACCGCTCTGCGCATACATATAATATATGTGTAGCACAAGAACAATATTGTGTTAAGTTTCTGCTGCAAAGTAAGCTAAAAATCTGCAAAAAGAGTAGGATATTTCTTACAAAAAATAGCCATTTTCTATCAAAACGCCGATTTCTTACAAATTTTAGACCTATATTTACCATTTTTGATAATTTGAAACTCTTTCCTGTTGCGTTCGCCGTCCAATCGGATTCCGTCCGCCGTCCAATCAGATTCCGTCCGCCGTCCGATCAGATTCCGTCCGCCGCCCGATCAGATTCCGTACGCCGTCCGATCAGATTCCGTACGGTGACGGTGGAATTTCACCTCCGCTACGGATAAAAAGACTGCGCAAAAATAACAACGGATTCGGTGGGTACCTTCAAGGGGGTGCACTTGTCTCAAGTGCACCAACCAAGCAAGCAATGCACCAACCAAGCAAGCTGTGCACCAACCAAGCAAGCAATGCACCAACCAAATAACAACGGATTAAGCGGATTGTCTA
>ULYE01027565.1_pt1 | contig 17417 bp, 15 predicted proteins | sample 1961921 | NCBI WGS metagenome assembly ULYE01 (sample SAMEA4835856, study PRJEB28245) | human gut metagenome | biome: gut microbiome; material: fecal sample | place: Denmark | collected 2008 | reverse complement strand
TTTTTTAGAATAAGAGAGTTTTGACACGCCCTCCTATGTGCTTCTGCCCCTTCGGGGCGTGCTGCTTAGACTTTTGCACACCCTCCTGTGCAATTAGTCCGTGCATACTTGTTATTGATGATTTGCGTTGTTGACTGCTCAGGCTATGGCGGGGACGCCATAACCTCCTACGGTTTCCGCATTCCAACTCCCAGTAAACAACGTTTGGTTTGCAGTCCTTTGCTCTCGGCTTTTCAAGATCTTTCCTTTAGCTCTTCGACTAAAATCCCTCGGATTTTCAAAAGGACTCCTTTTGGCTTGCAAAAGGACTCGTTTTGCAGTGCAAAAGGACTCCTTTTGGAGAGTAAAAGGACTCGTTTTGCAGTGCAAAAGGACTCCTTTTTTTCGGCACAAGCGCCGGATGCGCCTTCAGCCGGTTATTTGTAATGAAAATGTAACGCCTCCGCAATACATGTGAATAGTATTATGTTTATCTTTGCAAACGTAAAAGAGAATAACATATCGCACAATGAAACAGAATGCACGCATACTTGTTGTAGATGACGAGCAGGACCTGCTCGAAATCCTGAAGTTCAATCTTGAGACAGAAGGCTATGAGGTCGTGACAGCCCCGTCGGCTGAAGACGCACTGCAGCTCGACATCGCCTCGTTCGACCTCCTGCTGCTCGACGTGATGATGGGCGGCATGTCGGGATTTGCAATGGCGCGCCAGTTGAAGGACAATCCTTCCACATCACAGGTGCCGATAATATTCCTTACGGCGCGCGACACCGAGAACGACACCGTGACGGGATTCAACCTCGGTGCCGACGACTATATCTCCAAGCCCTTCTCGCTGCGTGAGGTGATGGTGCGCGTGCGTGCCGTGCTGCGCCGCACCGCCAAGGAGTATGGCGAGGAAGAGGCAAAGACGCTGTCGTATCAGGGCATTGTGATGAACCTCGACCGCAAGACGGTGAGCGTAGACGGCGAAGACATACCCTTCACCAAGACCGAGTTCGAACTGCTCCATCTGCTTCTCGACGAGCGGGGCCGCGTGTTCTCGCGCCAGGAGCTCATCGAGCGCATCTGGCCTAAGGACGTACTGGTGCTCGACCGTACCGTAGATGTCAACATAACACGACTCCGCAAGAAGATAGGACGATTCGCCAAGTGCATCGTTACGCGCCTCGGCTTCGGCTACTACTTCGATGCCTAAAGCTATATTACTGAACTTTCGCAAGTTCAGAGAATTCAGTAGTTAAAGGAGTTAAGAAGTTAAGCCAAATACTTTTAATGTTATAAACAAAGCAAAAAACTAATGGCTTAACTCCTTAGCGGCCGTATGGCGCGAAAAACTCCTTAACTTCTTAACTACTTTCGCTTGCGAAACTTGAATATATTATTATGCGAATATCCGTTGGAACAAAACTTTACTTCACTGTACTGTCGCTGTTTCTGCTCTTTGCCGTGTCGTTCATCATCTTCCAGCAGACACGCGAGAAGCAGTATAAGATTGACACGCTCAATCTGAAGTTGCAAGACTACAACTCGCGCATGGCAGAGTTCTATAGCAACAACGCCGACCACTCCGAACAGGCGTTCAACAATTATGTACGCCGCCACTATATGTCGCGCCTGCGTGTCACACTGATACGTCCAGACGGACGCGTATTGTACGACAGCCGGTTGAAGCAATATGCGCACATAAGCAATCATGCCTCGCGTCCGGAGGTGGCAATGGCGCTCAAGCACGGCTCAGGCTCTACCGTGGAGCGCAGCAGCAAGACGTTCAACAGCGACTATTTCTATTCTGCCACGTATTTTCCGCACGACTCTATCGTCATACGCTCGGCACTGCCGTACACCAGCGACCTCGCCCGTTCGCTGCAAGCCGACCAGCACTACATTTGGTTTGCCGTCATAACGATACTTCTGCTCACCGTAGTGCTCTACCGTTTCACGAGCCGACTGGGCGACAACGTGAAGAAACTGCGCACTTTTGCCTCGCGAGCCGACCACGGTGAGTCGCTCGACACGGAAGACCTCATTGCATTTCCTGCCGATGAGCTGGGCGAAATAGCCGAGCGCATCATCAAGATATACAAGCGCCTGCAGTCGACACGGCGCGAACAGGACATACTCAAACGCCAGTTGACGCAGAACATAGCCCACGAACTCAAGACCCCCGTGGCGAGCATACAGGGCTATCTGGAGACAATACTCGACAATCCCAACATCAACGACCAGATGCGTGAGCAGTTCCTCGGCCGATGCTACGCCCAAAGCCAGCGCCTCACGTCGCTCCTGCACGACATCTCTACGCTCAACCGCATGGACGACGCGCCCGAGATGACGAGCACCGATAATGTCAACATATCGCAGATGGTGCAGAACATCCAGAAGGAGACAGCCCTGCAGCTGCAGCAGAAGCACATGACATTCAACAATCTTCTGCCCGACAACATTGTGGTCAGGGGCAATCAGAGTCTGCTCTACAGCGTGTTCCGCAATCTCACCGACAACGCCATCGCCTATGCGGGCGAAGGTACCACCATAATTCTTACGGCTCAGCGTCCCGGTGCCTACATGGTTGAGTCGGCCATAAGCGACGACGACAGTCCTGCCAAGTGGACATTCACCTTTGCCGACAACGGTGTTGGCGTGCCCGCCGAGCACCTTCCGCGACTCTTCGAACGCTTCTATCGGGTGGACAAGGGCCGTTCGCGCAAGATGGGAGGCACCGGTCTGGGCCTTGCCATAGTCAAGAACGCCGTGCTTCTGCACGGAGGAACGATACGTGTGAGCCAGAACGAAGGCGGCGGATTGAAGTTTGATTTTACGCTGAAGATGTAACAGAAAAAGGGGTAAGGTCTGTTTTACAAAACAAACCTTACCCCTTTGAGCGTATATTCGCGCATAGTGCCGTCCGAAAGAGCCAGATGCAGGCGTCCGTCAGCCGAAACGTGGTCGATGTGGGCGCTGAACTGTTCGCCCGTAGCGGTGTCTTCGTAGGTGTGTGTGCCCTCGCGGCGATACAATGTTGCATGATATTGGCTGACGATGTGGTCGGAGTGTCCGCCTACGGCAAGCGAGTAGAAGTAGTCGAAGTGGTGCACTATCTCGTCAAGCAGCTGTTCTATCGGAGTCTCTACACCTATTATATTATATAGTGACACCGGATTGGGCGCGTCGCTGTGAAACTCCCGTTGGTTGACATTGAGTCCGATGCCGTATATGCAGCGTGCCAGAGTGCGCCCCTTCACCGATGTCTCGATGAGCGTGCCGCTTATCTTGCGGTCGTGCCAGTAGATGTCGTTGGGCCATTTCAGACTGATGCCGTCGGTGTATTTGTCGAGCGCTGCCTTGACAGCGAGCGCTCCAGCCATCGAAAGAATGAACTGTCGGGTAATGTCGACGCTTGTCGGGCATACCAGAATAGAGAACAGCAGGTTCTTTCCAGCCTCGCTCTCCCATTTGTTGCTGCCCTGTCCGCGTCCGGCAGTCTGCCAGTCGGCGTAGACTACGGTCATGCTGTCGTCCTGAGGCGACGGCAGTGTGCGCAGATAGTCATTGGTTGAGGCTGTCTGTGCGAGATGAATTATTTTGTGTTGCATAATTTACGTTTTCGTATAAAATCAATTAATTTTGCATCTACAATCAATCCAAACATACAATTATGGACGAAAAACAGAAGCAACAGGCTGCCGACGAGCAGTTTATGCGCCGTGCCCTTGATGAAGCTATGGCGGCTCGCGATGCCGGCGAGATACCCGTTGGGGCGGTAGTGGTGGCTGGCGGTCGCATCATAGCGCGTGCCCACAACCTCACCGAGACTCTCGGCGACGTCACGGCGCATGCCGAGATGCAGGCGATAACGTCGGCTGCCAACCAGTTGGGAGGCAAATACCTCACCGACTGCACCCTATATGTCACGCTCGAACCCTGCATCATGTGCGCAGGAGCGATAGGGTGGTCGCAGATAAGGCGTGTGGTTTATGGCGCAACCGACGACAAGCGAGGCTATTCGCAGTTCGCTCCCAAGGCGTTCCATCCCAAATGCACCGTCACTACGGGTGTTCTGGAGGACGAATGCAGAGAGTTGATGACGCAGTTCTTCAAGAGCAGAAGATAATAATAGGAGGCTATGGAGTCCTCGCCATAGCCTGAGTAAGCAACAATGCATATTATTGTTGTCAACAACGTTTATTATTATTGTTGTTGTAAAATGCCGGCTAATTGCTCAGGAGGGCGTGTCAAAAGTCACAGCAGTACGCCCCGAAGGGGCAGAAGCTTATAGTCCAGGGCAACACCCTGGGTAAAAGTACACCCAAGGCGCTGCCTTGGGCTATGTGCTTTTGGGGCTTTCAGCCCGTTTTGTTTGACTTTTGACACACCCTCCTCCTACAGTTTGCAATCTCAACTGTATTATTACTTCACTGCCTCTACAGTATATCCTTCCGCCTTCAGCAATTCTATCACGCCGCGTTTGCCAGGTAAATGACCCGCACCAACAACAAACAGCGTGGGCTTTTCGCTCATAATGGCAGGCATACGCTTAGCCCAATCGGTGTTGCGGCGGTATATCAGCTGCTCCATTTCGTCGGGAGTGGCATCGCAGGCGGCATCAAACTTCTCGTTCATGATGTCGAGCAGCGTCTTGATGTCCTGCTTGTAGTAAGCCTCCGCCATACGTTCGGTAGTCGAAGCGTAATAGTCGGTGTGGTTGAGGAAGCAGTCGAGCTGGGCAATCTGGCGCTTCAGCGGAGCGCCGAACATAATGCTCATCTGCAATTCCATCGTCTCCAGACCGCCCACAGGCTCGTTGTTGTTCTTGGCTTGAAGCTGAAAGTACTGGTCGATGGTGTTGGTGGGGTCGAATTCGCCCATGTGTGCCGCCATATACTGCAACACATTCAACTGCGTAAGGAGTGCGGCAGGCGACAGACGTCCCATCTGAGCACCCACTTGCGGATTGTCCAGGCCCACACCCATATACTGCTTGAGCAGCGCGTTGAGCTTCTTGTACTGCGTAGGGTTGAGCACCGTTTTCAGCGTCTTGCCCTCTGGCAGCATCATGTGTGCCTGCATGGCACGCAGCGAGTCAGGATTGGTCATGTCGTCCCATTTCAGTTCGCCGTACACCTGGTCGGTGTTGTCGAGCGCTGAGTGTATGCCTGCCACCTTCTCTACAAACGGCGTGTTGGCAATGTGGAAAGTTCCGAACACATACGACGGCTTCTTGAGGTCCTTGCCCGATATGCTGTACAGCAGTTGGGCGTTGGCTGTGAGGGCGCATACGAGCGCCAACATAACGATAGAAAACAGTTTCTTCATATTATTTATTGTTAAATGATAAGTTACTTGTTGCAATAATTGTGTGAATTTAGCCTTTTTATTTGATATTTTGAGTACATTTGCAAATCTAAGAGTCTTATTTGGGGCATACGCCCGATTTTATTAACGCAAACAACAGAGAAATATTTTTAAAAACAACCTATAAAAAAATGAACAATCTCAACCAAATCATCAGCCACTTCAGCATCACTGGCACCGTGGCAGACGTGAAGCCATTAGGCAACGGACTAATTAACGACACCTACAAAATCACCACAGCTGAGGCCGACGCACCCGACTATGTGCTTCAACGTATCAACGACTCGATATTCACCGATGTCGACTTGCTGCAGCACAACATCGAGGAGGTTACCACACATATCCGTGAGCTGCTCGTAAAGGAGGGCGCTGACGATATAGACCGTCGTGTGCTCACATTCATCAAGGCCGACAACGGCAAGACATACATCAAGGATGAGGAGGGAAAGTACTGGCGCATCTCTATGTTCATTCCAGATGCAGTGACCGTAGACGCTGTCAATCCCGAGTCGTCATACCACGCCGGCAAGGCATTCGGCAAGTTTGAGTCGCAGGTAGCCGACATTACCGACCGCCTGGGCGAGACCATTCCCGACTTCCACAACATGGAACTGCGCCGCGACCAGCTGCGTCAGGCCGTCAAGGAAGACCGTGCCGGACGTGCAGCAGGTGTCAAGGACTTCATCGACGAAATCGAGAAGTACATGGACGAGATGTGTCTTGGCGAGCGACTCTTCCGCGAGGGCAAGCTCCAGAAGCACGTGTGCCACTGCGACACTAAGGTAAACAACATGATGTTTGACAAGCAGGGCCGCGTACTCTGCGTCATCGACCTCGACACCGTTATGCCTTCATTGTTCGTGAGCGACTACGGCGACTTCCTGCGCACAGCTGCCAACACCATCGCCGAGGACTCTCCCGAGTTCGACAAGATTGATTTCCGCATGGACATCTTCGAGGCTTTCACACGTGGATATGTTGAGTCGGCTTCAAGCTTCCTCACTCCGCTCGAAATCTCATTGCTGCCCTACGCAGCCGAACTGTTCCCATACATGCAGGCAGTACGCTTCCTCTGGGACTATCTCAACGGCGACCACTACTGGAAGTGCTCTTATCCAGAGCACAACCTCACACGTGCCCGCAACCAGTGGCACCTCTTCCTCAAGGCTCGTGAGCACGAGGCAGAGATGAAGAAGTTCATTGAGGCGCTGTAGTTGGGTTGTGATGGTGAGATGTTGTTATGTTGTAGTTCGAATAATCAAATCACACCACAACAACATCTCAACACTACACCCCCTTAACATACCCACGGCAATGTTGGCAATGTTGGGCGGAAAACCGCTCGCCATTGTCAATGTTGCCGTTTTTTATATTCTAATCACACCATAACACCATCTCAACACTACACCATCACCTACACTGCAAATGCCCAATATCAACAAAACAGCCTAATAATCTAATTTTTAGTTATTTTAATATGGTATATCCGCGGTTTTTGCTAACTTTGCAAATTAATCAAAGAAAATAGTAAAAGTATATGGCTGGAACAAAAAAAATCAAGACTGCGCTTATCTCAGTTTTTCATAAGGACGGTCTCGACGAGCTGTTGAAGAAGCTCAACGAGGAAGGCGTTAAATTCCTTTCTACAGGTGGTACACAGGCTTTCATCGAGTCGCTTGGCTACGAGTGCCAGGCCGTTGAGAGCGTTACATCTTATCCTTCAATACTCGGCGGACGTGTCAAGACACTGCATCCGCGCATCTTCGGCGGCATCCTTGCCCGTCGCGAAAATGAGGGCGACCGTCTGCAGATGGCTGAATATGCAATTCCTGAGATCGATCTCGTGATTGTAGACCTCTATCCTTTCGAGCAGACTGTAGCAAGCGGCGCAAGCGAAGCCGACATCATCGAGAAGATAGATATAGGTGGTATCTCGCTCATCCGTGCCGGAGCCAAGAACTTCAACGACGTTGTTATCGTTCCGAGCAAGGCAGAGTATGGCATGCTCCTTGACATTATCAACAAGAAGGGCGCAGAAACCGACCTCGCAGAGCGTAAGGTATTCGCCGAGCACGCATTCGGCGTAAGCAGCCACTACGATACAGCAATCCACGAGTGGTTTGCAAAGTAAATTTTGAATTTTGAATTTTGAATTGTCGGCTCCGCCGATGTTGAATTAATTGATTGTAGAGTTGATAGGACAATTCCTTAATCCACAACAGTTAATCAGCGCAGGCGACAATTCAAAATTCAAAATTCAAAATTCAAAACTCCTAATCGCCGCAGGCGACAATTCAAAATTCAAAATTCAAAACTCAAAATTCATCAATGGGATTTTTTTCATTCGTACAAGAAATAGCGATGGACCTCGGCACAGCCAATACCATCATCATCAGCGACGACAAAATCGTTGTTGACGAGCCTTCGGTAGTGGCACTCGACCGTCGTACCGACAAGATGATAGCTGTTGGCTCAAAGGCCAAGATGATGTATGAGAAGACTCACGACAACATCCGCACCATACGTCCGCTGCGCGACGGCGTTATAGCCGACTTCACCGCATGCGAGCAGATGATGCGTGGACTCATCAAGATGGTTCACACTGGCAGCCGACTCTTCTCGCCGTCACTGCGCATGGTTATCGGTGTGCCTTCGGGTTCTACCGAGGTTGAACTGCGTGCAGTACGCGACAGTGCCGAGCATGCTAACGGTCGCGACGTATATCTGATATTCGAGCCAATGGCAGCAGCCATCGGTATCGGCATCGACGTAGAAGCACCGGAGGGCAACATGATTGTAGATATAGGTGGAGGTTCTACCGAAATCGCAGTCATTTCACTTGGAGGTATCGTGTCGAACAACTCTATCCGCACCGCAGGCGATGACCTTACAGCCGACATCCAGGAGTATATGTCGCGCCAGCACAACGTGAAAGTGTCGGAGCGTATGGCCGAACGTATCAAGATACACGTAGGTTCTGCACTTACAGAGTTGGGCGATGAGGCTCCCGAAGACTTCATCGTACACGGCCCTAACCGCATCACAGCTCTGCCGATGGAGGTTCCCGTATGCTATCAGGAGATAGCCCACTGTATCGACAAGACCGTTGCCAAGATCGAGAACGCCGTTCTCTCGGCACTCGAAAGCACTCCGCCTGAGCTCTATGCCGATATTGTAAAGAACGGTATCTACCTCAGTGGTGGCGGTGCTCTGCTTCGCGGACTCGACAAACGACTCACCGAGAAGATCAATATTCCTTTCCACATCGCCGAGGATCCGCTCCACAGCGTGGCAAAGGGAGCCGGTGTAGCTCTGAAGAACATCGAACGCTTCTCATTCCTGATGAGATAAAACAGACAAAAGTAAAAAAGTAGAAAAGTAAGAAAGTAAAAAGTGTAGGGCAATACCTTGCAAATCGGCTTGCTATATATAATAGGTGCCGACGTTACCTTTTTACTTTTTTACTTTTTTACTCTTTTACTTTTTTACTTTTACAACAAAATGCGCAACCTATTAGAATTCCTTTCACGCCACAACCACTGGTTTGTCTTCGTGCTGCTTGAGGTGTTGAGCCTCACGCTGCTGTTTCATTACAACAGCTATCAGGGCAGCGTATGGTTCACATCGGCCAACGCCGTCAGCGGCAAGGTGTACGAGTGGAGCTCGGCTGTGACCCAATATTTCTCGCTCACCGACGTAAACCGCCAACTCACCGAGCGCAATGTGTATCTCGAACGCGAGGTGGAAATGCTTGCAGAACAGATACGCAAGACGCAGAAGGACACTACCGCTGTGGAGCGTATGCAGCAGAGCGTGATGCGACAGTATAGCACCATACCTGCCAAGGTGGTGAGTTCGTCGCTCGACAAGGCCAACAACCTCATCACAATCGATAAGGGCAGTGCTGACGGTGTGCGCAAAGACATGGGCGTAGTGTGCGGAACGGGCGTCGTAGGCATCGTATATCTCACGTCCGAACACTACTCTGTCATAATACCTGTACTCAACGCGCAGTCGAACATAAGCTGTTCGATACGCGGACGTGGCTATTTCGGCTATCTGCACTGGAACGGCGGTTCGCCCGAATATGCCTATATCGACGACATTCCACGCCATGCCCACTTCAAGTTGGGCGACTATGTGGTGACATCGGGCTACTCTTCGGTGTTCCCGTCGGGTGTTATAGTAGGACGAATCAAGCACGTTTACAACTCAACCGATGGTATGGCCTACCGTCTCAAGGTGACATTGACCACTGACTTCACTCGTTTGCGCGACGTGTGTGTAATCAACGACACCGAGATGGAGAAGAAGATGGAGATACTTCAGGCGGCCCAGGACTCGCTCAAGGCCCGCCAATAAACATAACGTAATCACCCTCATACAGAAAATGAATCTTAATACAGTAAGAAACATCATATTCTTCGTTATTCTGCTTGTCGCTCAGGTGCTTGTGCTCAACCACATTCATCTGTTCGGCTATGCCACCCCGTTGCTGTATGTTTACTTTGCGCTGACGCTAAGACGCGGCACTCCGCGTTGGGCGGTGCTCCTATGGTGCTTTGCCATGGGTCTGGCGGTCGACATATTCTCGTCGACTCCCGGCGTAGCTTCGGCTTCGATGACACTCATCGGACTCATACAGCCTTATGTACTCACATTGTTTGCACCGCGCGACAGTGCCGACGACCTGCGTCCGTCGTCAATTACGCTCGGTGTATCTAAATATGTCAATTACATGATCATTATCGTTTTGTTGTACACGCTCACGTTCTTCAGTCTTGAAGCGTTCAATCTGTACAACTGGACACAATGGGCTTTGTGCACAGCGAGCAGCGCCGTGCTGACGATAGTGCTGATATTGGTAATTGAAAACTTACGTCGTAAAAGATGAGCAGGTATACTCTCGAAAACCGTCGCTTTGTAATTGGAGGTGTAGCCGTGGCAATTGTCACGGTGTACATTATCCGTCTGTTTACTCTCCAGCTGATGAGCGACGACTATAAGAAGAACGCCGACTCCAACGCATTCCTTAAAAAGGTGGAGTTTCCGTCGCGTGGAGCAATATACGATCGCAACGGTCAGCTGCTGGTGTACAATCAGCCCGCCTACGACATTATGGTTGTGATGAACGAAGCCAAAGGACGTATCGACACAACCGAGTTCTGTCATGCGCTTGGCATTACCAAAGAGTTCTTCATAAAGCGCATGGACGACATCAAGAACTATGCGAAAAACCCAGGTTACTCACGCTTTACGCAGCAGCTCTTTATGAGTCAGCTCAGCAACGAAGAGTTCAGCAACTTCCAGGAGAAGATGTTCCGATTCCCGGGATTCTATGTTCAGCGCCGCAGCATACGTCAGTATCAGACGTCGTGTGGTGCGCACATACTCGGTGACGTTGCCGAAGTGTCGCCCGCCGACATTGAAGAGGACGACTATTATCAGCCCGGCGACTTCATTGGCAAGCTCGGTGTGGAGAAATATTACGAAAAAGAGCTGCGCGGAGAGAAGGGAGTTCAGATATTGCTGCGCGATGCCCGCGGACGTATTCAAGGCAAATACATGGACGGAGCTTACGACCGTCAGCCCGTGGCAGGCAGGGACCTCACGCTGTCCATCGACCTTAAGCTGCAAGCTTTGGGCGAACGCCTGATGGAAGGAAAGATTGGCAGCATCGTAGCCATTGACCCTCAGACGGGCGAAGTGCTCGCAATGGTGTCGGCACCGAGCTACAATCCGCGCATAATGGTGGGACGCTCGCGCTCCAAGAACCACCGACTGCTGTCGCGAGATGCCTGGAAACCGCTGCTCAACCGCTCTATTATGGGTATGTATCCGCCGGGTTCGACATTCAAGACTTCCCAGGCTCTGACGTATATGACCGAAGGTATCGTCACACCTGGAACCGCTTTTCCTTGCCATCGTGGCTTTTATTGTCGCGGACTGCACGTTGGCTGTCACTCGCATCCGTCACCTATATCCCTTATCGATGCCATATCCACATCGTGCAACGCCTACTTCTGTTGGGGACTCTACTACATGATGGGCAACCGCGCTAAGTATAAGAACCCTTATGAGGCAATGAACGTATGGCGCGACTATATGGTGAGCATGGGATTCGGCTACAAGCTGGGCATCGACCTGCCGGGCGAGAAGCGCGGAATGATACCTAATGCCGAATACTACGACCGCAACTACCGCGGATCGTGGAACGGACTCACCATCGTGTCAATCTCTATAGGACAGGGAGAGGTAACGCTGACGCCGCTGCAGATAGCCAATCTCGGCGCCACAATAGCCAACCGCGGCTACTACTACACCCCTCACGTAGTGCGCAAGGTGCAGGATATGCCGCTCGACACAGCGTTCGCACACCGCCACTTCACCAAGGCCAACCACCGTGCGTACGACTATGTGGTGGCAGGCATGCGCTCGTCGGCTTTGAAGGGAACATGTCGTGCCCTGTCGCGACTGCCGTTTGAGGCGTGCGGTAAGACCGGTACGGCGCAGAACCACGGCCGCGACCACTCCGTATTCATGGGCTTTGCACCGATGAACAAGCCCCGGATAGCCATTGCCGTGTATGTGGAGAACGGCGGATGGGGTGCCGACTTCGGTGTGCCTATAGGCGGACTGATGATGGAACAGTATCTCATGGGCAAGCTGTCGCCTGCCGGTGAGTCGATGGCTGAGGCCATGCAGCATCGCCGTATTGGTTACGGACCACGCTTCCCGGGACAGGAACGCAAGGCTGCCGAGGCCAAAAAGGCGGCTGCAGCGAAGAAGGCCAAGGCCGCAGCAAAGTCGGAATCCGAGCTGAAACAGAAATCGGCTGAAGAGCAGGCGGCTGTCAATCAATAGCTGTCCTTATATAAAAATTCAAATAACAACTTAGAATTATAAGTATATATGCCAACAACCGACAAACCGCTGAACTTCTGGTCGCAGGTAGACTGGATTACGATAGCACTCTACATCGGCCTTATGGCGTTCGGATGGATTAGCATTTGCGGAGCCAGCTATACATACGGCGAGAACGACATCTTCGCTCTGAGCACCCGTTCGGGTATGCAGATAATATGGATAGGCACGAGTATATGTCTGGGATTTGTCATTCTGATGATGGACACGCGCTTCTTCGACACCTTCTCGTACGTCATATACGGAGTGTTGCTGCTGCTGCTGTTTGCCACAATATTCAATCCGCACGACATCAAGGGTTCGCATTCGTGGCTCGTCATAGGTCCGCTCCGACTGCAACCTGCCGAATTCGGCAAGTTCGCAACAGCCCTGGCGCTCGCCAAACTGATGAGTTCGTACGGCTTCAACATAGGACGGTGGAAGCATTTTGCAGCCGCTTGCGCCGTCATATTCATCCCCATGCTCTGCATTGTGGGTCAGCGCGAGACGGGTTCGGCGCTTGTTTACCTCACCTTCTTCCTTGTTCTCTACCGCGAGGGAATGCCCGGCAGCATACTGTTTACGGGTGTTGCCATGGTGGTGTACTTCGTTGTGGGCATCAAGTACGAGAGTGTGCTGATGCTCGACACGCCCACTTCGGTGGGCCGATTTGTAGTGCTGACGCTCGTACAGATATTCACGGCGTGCATGGTCGACGTGTATACCAAGCAGCGCAGGCAGACCCGCCTGATATTGGGCTACGGTCTGGGAGTCACAGTTTTAGCAATGCTCTTCTCGGTGTATGTGATTCCGTTTGACGTGACGTGGATTCAGCTGCTTTCTTGTGCTGCCATTGCAGTGTATCTGCTGCTCAACGGACTGCGTACACGACTGCCGCAGTATTTCCTCATACTGGGTTTTGCCGTAGGATCGGTAGTGTTCTTCTACTCGGCCGACTACGTCTTGAACAATGTTATGGAACCTCACCAGCGCGTCCGTATCAATGTGCTGCTCGGACTGGACGAAGATCTCGCCGGAGCCGGCTACAACGTGCACCAGAGTGAGATAGCTATAGGCTCGGGCGGACTCAAAGGCAAGGGCTTCTTGAACGGAACACAGACCAAGCTGAAGTTCGTGCCCGAGCAAGACACCGACTTCATCTTCTGCACCGTGGGCGAAGAGGAGGGCTTTGTAGGTTCGGCTGGCGTGCTGCTGATGTTCCTGGCGCTGATATTGCGACTGATGAAGCTTGCCGAACGGCAACCGTTCACCTTCGGCAGGATATACGGCTATTGTGTAGCCTCGGTGTTCCTTTTCCATGTGTTCATCAATGTTGGAATGGTGCTGGGCCTCACCCCCGTTATCGGCATTCCGCTACCGTTTTTCAGTTATGGCGGATCGTCGCTATGGGGATTCACCATTTTGCTATTTATTTTTCTGCGTATTGACGCCGGACGAAACTTCGCGCAGGGTGGAATACGCTGATTTGTAACCCGCTGAAAATCAATCTTATTCAGAATAAGTTGCCGCTTGGTTATGCCAAACGGCAACTTCAATTGTGCTGAACGACAACTTCTGCTGAGCCAAGGGACAACTTTAGCTTTGCAAAAGGACTCGTTTTGCTCTTCAAAAGGACTCGTTTTGCAGTCCAAAAGGATTCGTTTTGCAATCCAAAAGGATTCGTTTTGCAATGCAAAAGGACTCCTTTTGAAAATCCGATGGATTTTAAGTGAAAAGTGAAAAGTGAAAAGTGAAAAATCCGATGGATTTGCTTTGTACGGCATTTTGGGTGACAATAATGTATTTTCAGGTTTTGTGAGTGGATTGGCAAAGCAACTTCAGATACTGTGACCAGATATTCGTGGAACAGTCTGATATTAAGTTTGTTTTTGAAGGCGGCAACAGCAAAAAATGGCATGCGCATGCCTAAATGCGCGAAAAAATATTTATCTTTGCATAAATCCAATTTTTTTAAACTCATTATATACAATGGCAGAATCGAATTTCGTAGACTATGTTAAGATATACTGCCGCTCGGGTAAGGGCGGCCGTGGCTCAATGCACCTGCGCCATGTAAAGTACAACCCTAACGGCGGACCCGACGGAGGCGACGGCGGACACGGTGGCAGCATCTATCTGCGCGGCAACCACAACTACTGGACGCTGCTTCACCTCAAGTTCCAGCGCCACGTGTTTGCCGAACACGGCGGCAACGGCGGACGCGACAAGTGCCACGGCAAGGACGGCAAGGACATTTACATCGACGTGCCTTGCGGAACGGTGGTGTACAATGCCGAAACCGGCAAGTATGTGTGCGACGTTATGCACGACGGACAAGAGGTGCTGCTGCTCAAGGGCGGTCGTGGCGGACTGGGCAACTTCCAGTTCCGTTCGGCTACAAACCAGACTCCGCGTTATGCACAGCCTGGTGAGCCGATGGAGGAGATGACCATCATTCTCGAGCTCAAGCTCCTTGCCGACGTAGGACTCGTAGGATTGCCCAACGCCGGCAAGTCGACACTGCTCTCTGCCGTGTCGAGCGCACGCCCTAAGATTGCCAACTATCCGTTTACAACGCTCGAACCGTCGCTCGGCATCGTCGACTATCGCGACCATAAGTCGTTCGTAATGGCCGACATCCCCGGTATCATCGAGGGCGCAAGCGAGGGCAAGGGTCTTGGACTGCGATTCCTTCGCCACATCGAGCGCAACTCGCTGCTGCTCTTTATGGTGCCCGGTGACACCGACGACATAAAGCGTGAGTATGAACTTCTGCTCAACGAGCTGCGCCAGTTCAATCCCGACATGCTCAGCAAGCACCGCGTGCTGGCCGTGACCAAGTGCGACCTGCTCGACGAAGAGCTGATGGACATGCTGCGCGATACGCTGCCCGACGACCTGCCAGTGGTGTTCATATCGTCGGTTACGGGGCTGGGCATACAGCAACTCAAGGACACTCTCTGGAACGAACTCAACTCGGAGAGCAACAAACTGCAGAGCATCACAGCCGAAGACACCCTCGTACACCGCGACAAGGACATGACACGCTTCGCTGCCGAGATGCAGGCCGAAGGTGAGGACGATATAATCTACATCGACGACGAGGACATCGAGGACGTAGACGACCTCGACGACTTTGAATATGAAGAGGAGGACTACGATGACGCAAAGTAGTCTTACTCCCACCTATTATAAAATAGCCGACGGCGTAACGGCCTTCTCCACTACCCGACATGGCGGAGTGGGGCAGGGCGCTTACGCCTCGTTCAATATAAACGAGTGGTGTGGCGACGACCCGCAGCACATTGCTGAGAACCGACAGATGCTTGCCGACGAACTGGGATTGCCCTCGCAGAACATCATCATGCCGCATCAGACGCACGGCATCTCTACCCGCATCATCGCGAAGGAGTTTATGACTCTGCCGGACAACATCCGCCGCATGCTGCTCGAAGGCGTCGACGCCGTGATGACCGACCTTACGGGTGTGTGCATCGGCGTAAGTACAGCCGACTGCATACCCGTTCTGCTCTACGACGAGGCTCATCACGCAGTGTGCGCCATACATGCCGGATGGCGTGGCACGGTGGCACGAATAGTGCTTAAGGCTATAACCGATATGCGCGCAGCTTATCATACCGACCCCACGCAGCTCAAGGCACTTATCGGACCGGGCATCTCGGAGCGCAACTTTGAAGTGGGCGACGAGGTGTACGACGCTTTTGCCGAAGCCATGTTCGACATGGATGCCGTGGCACATCGCGAAGTGAAGCGCAACGAAGAAGCTACCGACCCTAAAGACAAGTTCTCGATGAAGTGGCATATCAATCTGCCGCTGTGCAACCGCATGCTCCTGGAGCAGGCAGGAGTGCCTAAGGAGAACATCCAGGACACAGCCGTCTGCACCTTCGACAATACAGACGACTATTTCTCGGCACGCCGTCTCGGCATTAATTCAGGCCGTATATACAACGGCATATTCCTAAATCCTATCGACTAATGAAATTGTTGAAAATAAGAATCCTACTATTACTCGCTGCAGTGGTGATGACTACCACTGCAGCCGCACCCGTAAAACATCAGTTCACTGCTGCCGAACAACAGCAGATTAGCATTGCGACACCGGGACTTTTCAGCCGTTCGGATGCCTTCAACGTCGATTTCAGTCTGTTGAAGGCATCGGAATACTCGTTTCCGCTGCCCGTTGGCAAGGCCACTGTACGCAAGAACAACTCTATGCAGATAGAGACCAAGGACGGCGATGCGGTGAAGGCGATGTTTGACGGAACAGTGCGCCTCTCGCGAAAGCATGCCGAAATGGGCAACGTTATCGTAATACGCCACCGCAACGGATTTGAAACCGTATATGGCAACAATGCCGAGAACCTTGTGGAAGTGGGCGCTAATGTGCGCGCCGGACAGACCATTGCCATCGTCGGACACAAGGACGGCAAGTTCTACTGCGACTTCTCGATTATGGTGAACGGTGCGCGTATCAATCCTTCGGCAATGATTGACGTGCACAGTCACCGCCTGCGCCGACAGACCCTGCTCTGCGAGAAGAGTGGCAACTACGTCAATGTGAGCGTACTGGGCGACAAGACCGACATCGAAGAGTCGGCCACCGACATGGAGAAGGATGTGTTTGAGAAGTCGTCGACGTTCAAGTGGAATCTGGAGAAGATGGAGAAGCAGCGCTGGGCTTATCCTCTGCCTGGTGCCAAGGTGATAAGTCCGTATGGAGGCAGACGCCGCCACTCGGGAGTAGACCTCAAGACGAAGCCCAACGACGAGATTGTAGCAGCCTTCGACGGTGTTGTGACACGCTCGTCGAGCTATTATGGCTACGGCAACTGCATCGTCTTGAAGCACGCCAACGGCTTGGAGACGCTCTACAGCCATCAGTCGAAGAACCTTGTAAAGGTGGGCGATAAGGTTAAGGCGGGGCAGGTCATCGGACTGACCGGTCGCACAGGTCGTGCCACGACCGAGCATCTGCACTTTGAAACTCACTTCAAGGGCCGCCGCTTCAATCCAAACCTCATCTTCGACCATACCTCACGACAGCTGCAGCAGTCGACTATCACGCTGACAAAGAACGGCGGCATAACGTCGAAGAAGAATTGATAAGTCCTGTCTTTCGGTTGAAGATAAAAAAA
>ULYE01023534.1_pt1 | contig 17442 bp, 16 predicted proteins | sample 1961921 | NCBI WGS metagenome assembly ULYE01 (sample SAMEA4835856, study PRJEB28245) | human gut metagenome | biome: gut microbiome; material: fecal sample | place: Denmark | collected 2008 | reverse complement strand
TGGTAGGTGCTTCTGTAGCTATCGCCGTGGCTATCGACCTCGCTCTCAACAAGAAGTAATCGTCCTCTTTATAAGGATATTACATAAAATAAAAACTCCCATAGTCCGTAAGGATTATGGGAGCTTTTTGTTTATATAAGATCATTATGTCTTTTCAAAAAAAATTATTGTTTCATCTTTTAGTTTATGGTGTTCAACATCAGTCGAGCAACGTTGAAGCACGTACACGCGAAAGAGTCTCAGGAGTCATCTGCAGATAGCTTGCTATGTATACAAGCGGAGCTCGCAACACAACCTGTGGCATAAGCTTGCACAGACGCTTATAGCGGTCTTGTGCTGTCTCGAAGCGCACAAGATCGGCATGTACCTGCGACTGTATGAGGCTTTCCTCAAGAATCTTGCGGTATAAAATCTGTATGTTAACATTGTGCATAGCAACACGCTCAAGGTCGGCCTTCGGCAATGCATAAGCCACAGTAGGCTCAATAGCCTCAACCTGAAGCTTTGTTGGCTCCTCCTTGAATAGGCTTTCAATACACATCACGACAGTGTGGTCCTGCGCCAAATGCTCAGTCACTTCTTTGCCGTGCTTGAAATAGAACTGGCGCATTAGTCCCTTGTCGATATACAGAAACTGCTTGCAAATATCGCCTTCCTTAAGCACAATTTCACCTTTAGCATACTTAATAGGGACGAGAATGCTCTCCAGAACATCAAGCTCGTCATGCGTCATCGTACTATAACGTCTTGCCAACTCACGCGCGATGTCGCGTGTGCTGGTGCTGACAATCTCTTTCATAGTTTTTACATCCTTTCCTTTTTACGCTTTCTCTAAATCTTTAGTAATATATGTTGTAAGGATGTAGCCCTTGTTGCCAAGGGCCACATCAGTTCTATTTGTTAAAACATCCTTCTACATCAGTCAAGCTTAAGCACTGCGAGGAATGCCTTTTGCGGCACCTCCACATTGCCAATCTGCTTCATGCGCTTCTTGCCCTTCTTCTGCTTTTCAAGCAACTTACGCTTACGGCTAACGTCACCTCCATAACACTTTGCAGTAACGTCCTTGCGCACACACTTGATAGTCTCACGAGCCACAATCTTTGCTCCTATAGCAGCCTGTATGGCAATGTCAAACTGCTGACGCGGAATCAGATCCTTAAGCTTCTCACACATCTTGCGACCCATGCTCACTGCATTATCCTGATGAGTAAGAGCCGAAAGTGCGTCTACCGGCTCTCCATTGAGAAGAATATCAAGCTTGGCAAGACGCGACGGACGGAATCCATCGATGTGATAATCGAACGAAGCGTATCCCTTACTTATTGATTTCAGCTTGTCGTAGAAATCTATCACTATCTCACCCAAAGGCAGCATAAAATGCAACTCCACACGATTGCCGCTCACATACTCCTGCTTAATCAGCTCACCACGCTTATCGAGACAAAGCGTCATGATAGGACCAATGAAGTTGGTTGTGGTGATGATAGTGGCGCGTATGTACGGCTCCTCGATATGGTCGATGAGAGTCTGCTCGGGCAACCCCGACGGATTGTGCACTTCCTTGACATTTCCTTGCTTGTCGTATACCATGTACGACACGTTAGGCACGGTTGTGATAACGTCCATATTGAACTCACGGTCCAAGCGTTCCTGCACAATCTCCATGTGCAAAAGACCAAGGAAACCGCAACGGAAACCAAAGCCAAGAGCAACGGAAGACTCTGGCGAGAACGTAAGCGAAGCATCATTAAGCTGAAGTTTCTCAAGCGAGGCACGCAAGTTCTCGTACTCACTCGGGTCTATAGGATAGACACCGGCAAACACCATAGGCTTTACCTCCTGAAATCCAGATATGGCTTTCTCGCACGGACTGTTAACATGTGTGATAGTATCACCCACCTTCACCTCAGTAGCATCTTTGATACCCGAGATGATGTAGCCTACCTCTCCTGTCTTAAGCACCTGACGTGGCACCATATCCATCTTTAGTACACCCACTTCATCGGCAATATACTCCATGCCAGTATTGAAGAACTTTACCTTATCGCCCTTGCGTATCTCACCATTCTCTATCTTAAAATAGGCAATGATACCACGGAAAGAGTTGAACACAGAGTCGAAGATAAGAGCCTGAAGCGGAGCTTTTGAGTCGCCAGTAGGATGTGGCACACGCTCCACTATAGCCTGAAGCACATCGTCAATACCCTCACCAGTCTTGCCCGAGGCACGCAGAATGTCCTCACGCTTGCATCCTATGAGTTCCACAATCTCGTCTTCCACCTCATCGGGCATTGCGCTCGGCATGTCTATCTTGTTGAGTACGGGAATAATCTCCAAGTCGTGCTCTATAGCCATATAGAGATTGGAGATGGTCTGAGCCTGCACTCCCTGTGTGGCGTCTACTACAAGCAGCGCACCTTCACATGCGGCAATGCTTCGCGACACCTCATAGGAGAAGTCTACGTGTCCCGGAGTATCAATAAGATTCAGAATATATGTTTGGCCATTATGTTTGTATTCCATCTGTATGGCATGGCTCTTGATAGTAATGCCACGCTCACGCTCCAGATCCATGTTGTCAAGCATCTGGCCCTCAGTTATCTTGATTGTTTGTGTACGCTCCAGCAATCGGTCGGCAAGTGTTGATTTGCCGTGGTCGATGTGGGCAATAATGCAGAAATTCCTTATATTGTCCATTGATATATATCAGTTTTATGTGCAAAGTTACTTGTTTTTTCCGACAAATAGGTAACTTTGCAGAAGAATTGTACTTCTATTTTTTATAAAAGATGAAAAAAATCATATTTGGCTTTATTGCCTGTTCGGTACTGCTATGCAGTTGCCACGAAAGTTTGGAAAAACGTGCCCAGCGCGAGGCACGTGAATATACCGAGAAATACTGCCCAACTCCTGAGCAGAACTATACGCGCACAGACAGTGTAGTGTTCGACATCAACACCAAGACCTACCACTATTACTGTTCTGTGACAGGCATTCTCGACGATAAGAAAATCTTCGACAACAATCGTCAGAAGCTTACAGAAGCTCTTCTTGCCACAGTCAAGGAGAACACATCTTTCCGTTCGTACAAAAAGGAGGGCTTCGCTTTCCAGTGGACTCTGCGCTCCGACAAGAATAAGAATGTTGTATACTTCGACAAAAGATACACGCCAAAGGATTACAGCAAATAGGCCACACTGTCTACAAAACGACAAGGGCTGGATTCCACTTAATTGGAGTCCAGCCCTTATATATAATAAGGTGTACGCTATTATTACAATTCGTTGGTCACCTCATGACCCATTTGCATTACGTATGTCAGGTTGATGTCATCGTTGAACATCATTATGTCGGCATCCTTGCCCTCCTCTATAGAACCCTTGCGATCGTATATGCCCATAATCTTGGCAGGAGTCTCGCTCGCCATGCGGAACACATCAATCATTGGGATCTCTGCTTTCTGGATACAAGTACGGATGAGTGTGTCCATAGTTGCAATAGAACCTGCAAGAGCAGAGTGGTCGGCAAGCTTGCATACTCCATCCTCAAGTATAACGCTTGGCTCAGAAGACACATTGCCTTCGCTTGCAGCATAAGCCAACGAGTCGGTGATAAGAGCTGTCTTCTCTACGCCCTTTATCTGATATACCACCTGAAGCATCACAGGCGGCACATGAATGCCATCAGCAATCACCTCAACAGTCATGTCCTGAAGAGCATACACACTCTCTACTGTGCCAGGCACCTTGAACTCATGCTCCTTGTAGACCACTGGCATTGCATTGTAGAAGTGAGCAGCGTGCGACAGACCAGCATCATGAGCAGCCACTACATCCTCATAGGTAGCACGGGTGCAGGTGAGTGCAGTAAGCACACCATGCTTGCGGCAAGCAGTAATAAACTCCACGGAACCCTGAAGTTCTGGAGCCTCGTCCCAACGCTTTATACATGAATACTTATCAAGCAAAGGTTCATATTCCTCAGCCAATGGAGCCTTTATCAGCACAGGATTCTGTGCGCCAGCCTGCTTAGGGTTGATATAAGAACCCTCGATGTGGAGTCCGAGCACTGGACTATCCTTCTCAGCCATAAGTTTCTCACAAGACTGACAAGCAGCCTCTATTGTAGGTATGGTAGACGATGAGAGAGTAGGATAGATGGTAGTTGTACCATGCTTCATGTGTGCATTCACAGCAGCACGAAAAGCATCCTCGCTACCTTCTATAAAGTCATGACCGCCACCACCATGAGTATGCATGTCTATACCGCCAGGAACTACATAGCATCCCTTTGCGTCGATGATTTCTGCGTCAACAATATGGAGGTCGATATTTGATACGGCTTTTATTTTATTGTCTTCGATGATTACAGAGCCGCCCTCAAGCCAACCGTTAGGGGTGAGAATGCGACCATTGACTATTTGCTTTAACATAACTATATGTGTTTAGAGTTCGTTGGTTACTTCATTACCCATCTGCATCACGTATGTGAGCTTGAGATCCTTGTCGAACATCATGATGTCGGCATCCTTGCCATCCTCAAGCGATCCCTTGCGGTCGAACACACCCATAATCTTTGCAGGAGTCTCACTTGCCATGCGGCAAGCGTCGGCCATAGGAATGTTTGCCATCTGAACGCATGTGCGGATAAGACGGTCCATTGTAGCAATAGAGCCTGCAAGAGCTGAATGGTCGGCAAGTTTGCACACTCCATCCTCAAGGATAACACGTGGGTCGAAAGCCACACCCTCGTCGCTTGCTGCACAAGCCAAAGAGTCGGTGATGAGGGCTGTCTTCTCTACGCCCTTTATCTGATAAACAATGCGAAGCATTACCGGTGGCACGTGGATGCCGTCGGCGATAACCTCTACAGTCATGTCGGGAAGGGCATAAACACTCTCTACAGTGCCTGGCACCTTGAACTCATGCTCCTTGTAGACCACAGGCATGGCATTATAGAAGTGTGTGGCATGCATCATGCCTGCCTTATGACCAGCAACCACATCTTTATATGTGGCGCGTGTATGACCTATTGAGGCCAAGACACCATGCTTGCGACATGCCTCGATAAATTCAATAGAACCAGGAAGCTCAGGAGCCTCGTCCCAACGCTTGATACAAGAATACTTATCAAGCAAAGGCTCGTATTCCTCTGCCACAGGAGCCTTGATCCATTCAGGTATCTGTGCGCCCGCCTGCTTAGGATTGAAGTAAGGACCTTCAAGGTGAAGTCCAAGAACAGGGCTATTCTCCTCAGCCATGAGTTTCTCGCATGTTTCGCACGCAGCCTCAATCATAGGCACAGTCGAAGAAGAAAGTGTCGGGAAGATTGATGTGGTGCCATGCTTCATATGAGCCTTGATGGCCACACGGAATGCTTCTTCAGTACCTTCCATGAAGTCGCGACCGCCACCACCATGCACGTGCAACTCTACACCACCAGGAACCACATAGCATCCCTTGGCATCGATGATTTCAGCTTCAACGATGTGAAGATCACTGTTCGACACGGCTTTTATTTTATTGCCGTCGATAATTACAGAGCCGCCTTCAAGCCAGCCTTCTGGAGTCAGAACGCGACCGTTGATTATTTGCTTTAGCATAATTGAATGATTAGTTATAGAACTTGTCAAGCTGCAGAATATTTTTAATAGATATGTGCAAGACTTTTTAGTTCATTAGTAGATTTTCGTAAGCAAAGGTACATATATTTTTCTAACTATTAATACAAAACAAAAAAAATGATTACTAAAACAAATAAAAATTTCAATTACGACAAAAAATCCAAGACGATTGGGATTAATTATGAATAACCTTGGATTTTTTTAGAACAATTTCTAAATGATAAAATCGGAGTAATGCAAGCAAAAAACATTATTTTGCCACATCAACTCCGACTAAATTCTATCTATATAAACTCCGACTAAATTCTATCTATATAAATAATGTATTTCAACTCAGATTGATGTTAATACCCCATCTGTCCTAAGGCCTCAGCCAACTGGTCGGGACAGCTTGTAGGCTTGCCTCCACAAGTAATGCCCTTGAGAGTCTGCTTTACGTCAGTTGCCTTCTTGCCTATGCACAGTGCACAGATGCCTTTAAGGTTGCCGTTACATCCACCCATGAACGAGAGATTGCGGATAATGCCTTCAGCATCAACATCGATAGTGATAAGGCGGCTGCATGTGCCGTTTGTGGTATATTCCAAATGATTCATAAACACATAAAATAAAAAAGCCCCATCCCCTCGACACTCCCTTTATGGGGAGAGACAAGAGGATGGGGCTTAAGTCTTAACTATTTCTTACTCGCCCTCCTCAGGCTTCATGTTTGTATAAACATTCTGCACATCGTCGAAGTCCTCAAGACGCTCAACCATCTTGTCGATAGTAGCGCGCTGCTCTGCGTCAACGTCCTTAAGGTCGTTAGGCACATAAGTGAACTCACCACCGATATCCTCGAAGCCCTGGTCCTCAAGGAACTTCTGAATCTGAGCGTAGGCCTTAACGTCATCACCATAGATAGTGATTGTGCCCTCTTCCTCGTCCTCATCAAACTCGTCCTCTACGTTGAAGTCGATAAGCTCAAGGATAAGCTCTTCCATGTCGATACCGTCCTTCTTCTTGAATGTGAACACACACTTGTGGTCGAAGAGGTAAGACAAAGAACCTGTTGTGCCGAGAGTTCCGTTGAACTTGTTGAACACCGAGCGAACGTCACCCACGGTACGTGTGGTGTTGTCGGTCAATGTGTCAACAAAGATAGCGATACCGTGAGGGCCATATCCCTCGTAGGTTACTTCCTTGTACTCGCTCTGGTCCTTGCCCATAGCGTTCTTGATAGCACGCTCGATGTTGTCCTTCGGCATGTTCTCACGCTTACAAGTAGCGATGATAGAACGGAGCGACGGGTTGTTCTCTGGTTCCGGACCGCCAGCCTTTACGGCGATGGCAATCTGCTTGCCCAGACGGGTGAATGTCTTAGCCATGTGGCCCCAACGCTTCAGCTTTGTAGCTTTACGGTATTCAAATGCTCTTCCCATTTTATTTATTATTTATTTATTATTTATTGTATTCTCTACTTATCTAATTTAACAATTAACATTTAACACTTAACATTAAATATCATTGTTTATCTCAGTTCAGCACCGAGTTTCTGCTTGAGGTTGTTGATGAGCTTGGTCATGATAGCCTCAATCTGCTTGTCGTTGAGAGTCTTTGTCTCGTCCTGCAGGATGAAGTTCACAGCATAGCTCTTCTTGCCCTCAGGCAGGTTCTTGCCCTCATAAACGTCGAACAGCTCAACGCTCTTAAGGAGTTTCTTCTCTGTCTGACGTGCAATCTGCTCAATCTGCTCAAACTCAACATTCTTGTCGATAAGCAAAGCGAGGTCGCGGCTTACTGACGGGAACTTGCTAATGTCGTGATAAAGAGTCTCGTTCTTCTTGATGGCACGCATAAGGTTGTTCCAATTGATGTCGGCAAAGAACACATCCTGCTCAATGTCCATCTTCTTAAGGAGCTTGTGGCAAACAGTACCCATCTCGCAGAGCACCTTTCCGCTGCGTGCCTTAAGAGCAAGAGCCTTGCCAAAGACATTGTTGTCCGACTTCTCTGCAACCACGATACCAGGATTAACACCCAAGCGAGTGAAGATATTCATCACATAAGCCTTAAGCTCATAGAACGACGACTGCTCGTCGGCATGTGCCCATGAGCCTTCAACACGCTTGCCAGTAATCCACATACCAAGGTGCATTTCCTCTGTGTAAGCCTTTATCGGATCCTCGTCGTTCTTCTTCTCGGGCGAGTAATGATAGCAGTTGCCAAACTCGAACAGGCGAAGGTTAGGCATCTTGTGGTTCACGTTGCGGGCTACACTCTCCAATCCGCCAAAGAGCAGAGACTGGCGCATAACACCAAGATCAGAGCTGAGCGGATTCATCACCTTAACGGTTGTCTCCTCTGTGTAGCGGTTAAGCTCAGTATAGTAAGCGGTCTTAGTGAGCGAGTTGTTCATAATCTCGCGGAAACCACAACCTACAAGCTGCTCGCCGATAACGTTCTGACGCTGATAAGCCTTGTCCTCATCACCAAGGATAGTGAGTGAGCTCTTGAGCTGTGTCGGGATTTCCACATTATTATATCCATAGATACGAAGAATATCCTCAACAACATCACACGGACGCTGCACGTCAACACGATAAGCCGGAACATCAAGCTCCAAGCCTGTCTCAGTCTCAGCAACAACCTTCATCTCAAGACTCTCGACAATTGAGCGTATCATGTCGTTGCCAATCTTCTTGCCGATAATACGGTCTACATACTCATAGTCGAGCTGCACACGAGCGTCGGCAATAGGATTAGGATAAACATCCTTTATCTCCATGCTCACCTTGCCACCAGCCAACTGCTTGCACAGAATGGCAGCCTGCTTCAGAGCATAGATAGTGCCATTGGGGTCGATGCCACGCTCAAAGCGATAGCTTGCATCAGTGCTGAGTCCATGGCGACGTGCGCTCTTGCGAATCCATGTCGGGTGGAAGTAGGCACTCTCCAACACAACATTGGTTGTAGTGTCGTAAGTACCGCTGCCCTTGCCGCCAAAGATGCCGGCAATACACATTGGGTCTTCTGCATTACAGATGCTGAGGTCATGCTCGCCAAGAGTGTGCTCCTCACCGTCGAGAGTTACAAACTTAGTGCCTTCTGGCTGAGTGCGCACAACAATCTTATGTCCCTTAACCATGTCTGCATCAAAGCAATGCATAGGCTGACCATAGGCCATCATCACATAGTTGGTGATGTCGACGATGTTGTTGATAGGACGCAAGCCGATAACCTTAAGCTTGTCCTGCAACCATTCTGGACTCTCCTTCACCTCGCAGCCAGTGATGCTCACGCAAGCATAACGCTTGCAAGCCTCTGTGTTCTCAATCTCCACCTCGATAGGAAGGTCGTTGTTGTCTACTGTGAACTCAGAGCAGTCGGGGCGATGAAGCGAAGTGGCGTAACCATTGCGCTTGAGCCAAGCATAAAGGTCGCGAGCCACACCCCAATGGCTCAGAGCATCAGAACGGTTGGCTGTAATGTCAATCTCAATCACCCAGTCGCTCTCCAAATGATAGTATTCAGCAGCAGGCTGACCAACGGGAGCGTCTTCGGGCAACACGATAATGCCATCATGACTTGTGCCCACACCAATCTCGTCCTCGGCACAAATCATGCCAAGGCTCTCAACGCCACGCAGTTTAGACTTCTTGATTACAAATTCCTTGTCGCCATCATAGAGCACGCAGCCCAGGTCGGCAACTATAACCTTCTGACCTGCAGCCACATTAGGTGCACCGCAAACAATCTGCTGCGGTTCTGCCTTGCCAAGGTCAACGGTTGTTATATGCAAGTGGTCTGAATTAGGATGCAATTCGCAAGTCAATACCTTGCCCACGTACAGTCCCTTCAGTCCACCTTTAATGGTCTGTACTTCCTCAAGAGCGTCAACTTCAAGTCCGCATGAGGTCAGCGCTTCAGCTGTCTCTTGTGGAGTGAGGTCGAAATCGACATACTCCTTAAGCCATTTATATGAAATCTCCATATATAAATATATAATGTTTTTTTAAGTATACTCAAACTTGGTGCAAAAGTAATAATTTTTCATGTAGTAGACAAAAAAAACTAACAAAACCTACATATTATATTGTAGGTTAGATAATTTCTTTGAGGGGCATCCAATAAACTTAGACACTCCTCAAAGAATATAAAAAAACATACAGTTACAATTTATTCCATTTCTCCACGACCTGCAATATCTCACTCCGTATATTATAATTTGTGCCATTCTTGCAGTATCTTACAATACCATCCTTGTCAACCACAATAGTCAAAGGATAGCCTTGCCTGCCAACCCGTTTCGTGAAATATGTGTCATCTACGATATGTGTCCAGTTGAAACCTGCCTTCTCTGTGATTCGCTTCACCTTATCAGCTTCCTCGAAGTTGGCTGAAATGAACAGCACATCTGGATATTTGTTTTTCCACGTAGAAAGAACAGGCATTTCCTTGCGGCACGGTCCGCAACCCGAATACCATACATTAACAACAGTCACACGTCCTTTCAAATCATCCTTTGTCCATGTCTTGCCATTGAGGTCGGTCTCAGAAAAGTCGTCAGGCAAAGCCTTGCCCACTTCAAACATTGCAACGTCAGTTGAGTTTATAAGTTTGTTCATCTTGGCAAAGTTACGCGCTCCTTCCTCCAGTTGCTCCGCATTCTTTACCTTTTCAAAAGGAATCTCATACTTCTTTATTGACTCCGGCACCTTGAAGCCATCGTCCACCAGAAGATTGATAACTCTATTCCCTTCATTATCTGCAAGAGCCATTATCGAACTGCTTATCTTAAAGGCCTCATCCATCGGCAATTCCTTCGAGAAATAATGTCCTCCAATTCTATAACTTGGAATAATCTTGTCTTGTGCCACAATCTTAGGCATGACACACAACAACAAGCCCAACAGAAACAATAACTTTTTCATTTGTTGTCCACGTTTTTTATTTTGGTTTTCAATATTGCAAGCATCACTTCGTCTTGATAATACAGATATCATGCGTCTTGCCAATTTCCCCATGCTCCATAGCTGCCTTTGAGCCACGCTTCAATATAACGATGTTTGATATTTTCGACTGTGCTATGTCTTTCACTTCCTGAGACGTTGCAGGTTTTCCATCTACAACATACAGGACATTATCCTTGCTTGCCTTGGTGAAGATTTTCAGCACACCATTCTTCCCTTTCTCTCCGTAGGCGTTGGATACGTCCGACCCTGGCTTGTACACATTAATAGAATTGATGTCGCCAGGCTTGATATAGTTTAAAGACCCAGTGTATTCCTTACCATCCAAAACAATCAAAGGCTTGGAATTAAGCATGTCAAAGTTTGTCACTTCCACTTCCATCTTACCTGTCTTTTCCGACTTATTGATATTATTTCCATTTGCCAAAGTATCCTTTGTGATGTAATGCAATTCGGTAGAAACTTTGTACGGTCGGTTTCTCAGACTATCAGGCAATATTTCATCAGTATGAATATTGTAAACATCCCCTTTGTCGTTTTTTATCACAATAAACGACAGGATTTTCTTTCCTGTGAGTTGCGAGCCGTCGAAATTCTCTATCTTCTTGCCGTTAATGATAAATACGTTCTCCTGCGCATACGAAACAACAGTTGCAAAGAGCGCGATAAATGTAAGAACAAAAAACTTTTTCATACGCATAATATTTTAAGTTGTTTATTATCTCTATTGAGAGCCATGAACTTTAATTTTGAGCCATGAACTTTAATTGAGAGCTATAAGCTGACTGCTTGACCCATCGTCGGAACATGCGACAATGAAGGAGGCAGACGTTCCATCATCATAACATTTGGTCACAATGTTTGCCTCACCCACCTTTCTTATCTCATAACTTTCCACCTGTTCATCGGGGAAAGTGACAGAAGCCATGATATTATCGACTTTCTTGACAACATTTGACTTTCTGACAGTACTTGACTTTCTGACAGTACTTGTTTTTCTGACAAGACCTGATTTAACAGTATGCTCAGAAACAACATCTCCTTCAATAGTACCGTCTTCCCTGCCAGGCTCCTCCTCCGCAGACAAATCATTTACTTCAGCCTCTTGTGTTTTACCGACATTCATCTCCTGCTCGACATCATCTACGACTTTCTGTTGTTCTTCAGCAACTATCTTTCCTGCAACCGTATTGTCGCCATCTGATGTTGTCCATGACCGTATGGCCACAATCGCCAATACCGAAGCACATGCTGCCACAACAACCCAACGCCACAACCGTGAAGCATGATTAGCCGGGACATGTTCGGCATTCAGCCCTGGAGTTGGCTCTATAGCAATATCTTTCGTAAGCATTGCGTCCAGTTCCTCTTTGCTGAAATCATAATCATCAGTCTTGAAGCTGCTGAACATCTCCTTATAGTCCATCCATTCGGCAGGAATGTCCTCGGCAGTTTCAAAATATTCGGCAAGCGTCAGTTCCTCCGTTTCCGTCGTAAGACCTTCAACAAACCTGCCCAACAGTCGTTCTATATATTCTCTTGAGTATTTCATTGTTTTGCCTTTTTTATGTTCTTTAAAAGTTCCATTCGTGCCTTGCTTATCATTCCGCGCACAGAGCTTTCCGTCGTGCCGAGTATCCGGGCAATGTCCGCATACGGCATATTCTCCACATTGCGCATTCTGATTATGGCGCGATACTTATCGCTGAGCAATCTTATGCTCTGTTTTACAATAAGCTGATTCTCATGAATCTCCAGTTGCCTTTGCGGACTGTCCGCATTAGCCATGTTGTCCAAAGTCTCTACCCTCACATTCTGCCTTGCATCCCTAAGCATGTTGAGCGACACATTCCTACACACAACCGAAGCCATATGCAGCATCTTCGTATCATCATCTATCCGCTCACGTGCAATCCACAATCTTAATAGAGTCTCCTGAACAGCATCCTCAGCGTCAGAGCCATTCCCAAGATAGTGCATAGCCTGCTTGAGCAAACCATCGCGCAACCTCTCCGCACCATTCACAAACTCTTGTATTTCCACGTCATTTCTTCTATTTGTTTACATCAATAATAACACAAGAGTTATTATTTCGCTACGCAAAACTAATAAAATTTGAAGATTAAGTTGCAAGTTCGGCTATTTATTTGTAACTTCACATCGAAATATCAAAACCACAAGGCTATGGAGATGGAAGAGATAAGAAAATATCCAGTAGGAATGCAGACCTTCGCGGATGTCATAAACGATAAATATATATATGTAGACAAAACAAAATACATAGTTTCTTTTTTAAGAAATGGTTCCAAATATTTGTTTCTGAGTCGCCCACGGCGATTCGGCAAGTCTCTTTTTGTCTCTACCCTTAAGGCATATTTCGAGGGCCGCAAGGAACTGTTTGACGGGCTTGCTATAGCCGACTATGAAAAGGAGTGGGTTAAGCATCCTGTGCTGCATTTCGACTTGAGCACGGCAAAGCACATGGATGAGAAAGGACTGCTGAGCGAGTTGAATCTTAAACTTCAGGAATATGAGAAGATATACGGACGCGAGGATGGAGCTGAGAATCCCAACCAACGTCTGCTATATCTTGTAAAGCGCGCTTGCGAACAAACAGGACATAAGGTGGTACTTCTTATCGACGAGTACGACGCTCCGCTGCTTGACGTGGTGCACGAGAAAGACAACTTGCAGGCATTGCGCCGTATAATGCAGAATTTCTATAGTCCGATTAAGTCGCTCGACCCATACCTTAAGTTTGTGTTCATTACCGGCATTACCAAATTCTCGCAGCTTAGCATATTCAGCGAGCTTAACAACCTCGACAATATAAGCATGTACGACCATTACTCTGCCATCTGCGGCATAAGCAAGACTGAACTGCTGACACAGATGAAGCCAGACATTGAATTGCTTGCCAAAGCCAACGGCGTAACATTCGACAAGATGGTGGCTGAGCTTACCGATTTTTATGATGGTTATCATTTCAGCGAACATGCGGAGGATGTTTTCAATCCGTTTAGCCTTGTCAAGGCTTTGCGAAACAAGAAGGTTGCAGCCTACTGGTTCAGTTCTGGCACACCGAGCTATCTGATAAAGACTTTGCAGAAATATCATGTGGGAGTGATGGACATTGAGAAGAAGAGCGTATCGGTTGATGATTTTGATGTGTCGCCAGAACAGATGACATCAGCCTTGCCCCTACTCTATCAGAGCGGCTATCTTACAATAAAGAGTTATAATCCTATTCTACAGAAATACCGATTGGATTACCCTAACAAGGAAGTGCGCATAGGTATGGTCAAATCACTTGCCCCAAATTATCTGTCGCCCATACAGCTTGACAATACAACTGATTAATTATGAAATATCTTGACCCCAAAGCCGACCTTACCTTCAAGAAGATATTCGGCGAGCATAAGGACCTGCTCATTAGTCTTCTCAATGCTCTGTTGCCATTGGCTGACGATGAGCAGATAGAGAGCGTGGAGTATCTATCGCCAGAACTTGTGCCCGACACTTATGTAGGCAAAAACAGTATTGTGGATGTGAGATGCCGCGACGTGAAGAACCGTCAGTTTATTGTTGAGATGCAGATGCTGTGGACAGAAGCTTTCAAGCAGCGAGTGCTGTTCAACGCTTCCAAGGCCTTCGTGCGCCAGCTCGACAAGAAGCGCAAGTATGAGTTGCTACAACCTGTCTACTCGCTCAACCTTGTCAACGAGACCTTCATAAAGGAATATCCCGATGAATTTATCCACAACTATAATGTTGTGCATGAGCTGCACAGCAACGAGATTATCAACGGACTGCATTTCACATTCATTGAACTTCCAAAGTTCCAGGCCCATTCAATAAAAGAAAAGAAAATGGCTGTGCTGTGGCTTAGATTCCTTACAGAGATTGACGAGCAGACAAAGGTAGTGCCGCAAGAACTCTTGGACAATCCCGAAACCTCGAAGGCCCTGAAAACAGTAGAGGAATCTGCCATGTCGAAAGACGAGCTGCTTGCCTACGATGACTTTTGGGACAAGCTTGGTGCCGAACGTCTGCTGTTGGTTGATTCAAATAGGAGAAGCATGGAGGAAGGCAGAGAAGAAGGAAGAAAAGAAGGTAGGGAAGAAGGACTAAAAGAAGGACGCAAAGAGGGCCGTGCAGATGTGGCAAGAAATCTGTTGAGCATAGGAATGCCATTGGAAGATATTGCCAAAGTTACCGGACTGGAGATAAAAGACATAGAACAGCTGAAAAAATAGAAAGGAGACAACAGCTTTAAACTGATGAGACATATTAAGACAGCATTTATAGGATTCGGTTATCGTGGAAAACAAATGCTGCGCCTGATGCGCACCATTGATTTCTTCGACATTGTTGGCATTGCCGACAAGAACGACTGCCAGGAGAAGAACTCTCTTGGCGCACCTTTCTATCAAGGCGAAGAGGCGTTCAAGACAATGCTTGAGGAGCAACACCCCGAACTCGTATTCATCACCACACCGTGGCATCTGCATGTGCCGCAAGCTGTGGAGTGTATGCGCCATCATTGCCATGTGGCTCTCGAAATTAAGGGAGGTCTATGCCATGATGAATATGCCCCATTGGCCGAGATTGCCAACAAGGAAGGATTAAGGGTTTTTCCATTGGAAAACACTCTTTTCATGCGCGAGATACTTGCCATAAAACGTATGGCAGACGAAGGCGTGCTGGGCGAGATAGTATACATGCGAGGCGGCTACCGCCACGACTTGCGCGACATTTTGCTCGACGACAAAGGCATACTCGGTGGGCGCAAAGGCACAGAAAGCGTGTGGAGAAGCCGTTTCTATACACATAACAATGGAGACATCTACCCCACTCATGCCCCGGGACCGCTCTGCATGATTCTCGGCATAGGCAAGAACGACCAACTTGCATGGCTCACTTCATTTGCCACAAAGGCTGTGGGACTGCGCCAACGAATGTCTGAACACGACGCAACAACAATAACTCTTGGCGACATCGTGTCCACACAAATAGAGACAAAAGGCGGAACACTCATATCTCTTACACACGACACCACACTACCGCGACCTCGCAGTCTCGACTTTGAGGTGCAAGGCTCACGTGGCATTTGGGACGGAGTGAACCGACGTATCTATATCGAGGGCATGAACAACCATGAACAATGGGAGGACGATGCTGAATACATCAAAAAATATGAAAGCACCTACTGGCAGCTTTGGGGCGAAGAGGCTCTCAACAACGACAGCCACCACAATGGCATGGACTATATAATGCTTCGTGCTATAGAATCAGACCTTACAAGCAAAACCCCTTATCCCGCCACACTAAGCGACCTCGCCCTGTGGACATCCGTGACAATACTGTCTGAAGAATCCATCAAGGAGCATAGTCGTGTGGCTTTTTAATGTCACAATATTATTAAAGAACATTTATACAAGAGAAAAATAATAAGTCCGACGAACCAAAACGAAATGGTTTCATCGGACTTATTTGGTATAATACAAAAATTTTATCTTACAATAACCTTTCTTATGCTACCATCACTCATCTTTATAAGATTCACGCCCTTCTGTGGGGCATTAAGTTTAGTTCCAGTAGCAGAATAACGTGCTATTTCTTTCTTTTCCAAATTGTTTTGTTTGATTGACGTTTCTCCACCTTCTGCATTGCAATAGTAGTAAGTGGGAGCTATGATATAATAGCTCTTTTCCTGGTCGTATGACATTATATCAAGAGGAAACCATTCCGTGAAGTTTAAAAGCACAAGCTCTTTTGTTTCCTCGTCATAAGTAAGAGTAAAGTTCTTCTTTGTACTTTCCACATTATCATCTACTGTAATAATGCCTTTCTCTGCATCATAAGTATAACTACCGTCCACCAAGGTCACAGAAAAATCGCCATAACCATAAGTCATTAAGAAATTGTCTTCTGTGATAACAAAACGGATAAAATATATTCCTGTTACCGTACGGTCTGCCGCTTCCTCTGCAGTAATTTTCTCGTTTGCTGGATTAGCATTCCAATCTTTAGCAAACTGCTCACAATATTCTTTTACTGAAGTATAAACATAATTGCCATCCTCATCATGAGCGAAACCGTCAGGATTATTATAATCCAACAGATAACATATGCCCTTAGGATTTTCTATGTCAAATACCGTATGGGTGGTAGACCATGTGTTTTGAAAATCTTTAGCTGTTGGTATAACACCAGCCATTGCCGACCAACTGCTTGCAAATGCTACAATTGCTGCAACCACAAATCTTTTGAGTAAACATTTTTTCATAAGCCTTCTTTTGTTATTAGTTATTATTGCTGTCGTTTGCAAATATAACGAATTTTTCATTATACACAAAGCAAAAAAAACACAGAATTCCATATATTTATACACTTTGTACTTATTTCGAACAAAAAGAGTTACTTTTAGGTTTACCTATACATATTTGACACATCAAAAATTGTGGTGGACAAACTTCACGCAATGGATAATACACCTCAAAAGAAGATTGTCACCAATCGCTTCGAGCCAACTTCAAAGTATGTTCTTCTTTTCATTGTTGGCATGGCTCTATCACTTGTAATATCCATTTGGGCAATCTTACCCAATGGCGAGAGCACCAAGATTGGGAGGAGGCAGACTTGAAGTATAGGACATTGAAGATGGTACTACCATCTGACGACCCAAATATTCGTTATATCGAAAAGCATTTCAATGTGCGACGAGATGAAAATGTTATAGACAACGTAAGAAAACGTATTGTTGCTTACGAGGATTCTGTTCGTCATCACTATGAAATGAAACAAATGGCAGCGTACAAGAAGACCTTGGCGGCATTCATGGAGGCGAACGATGCGTTGAAC
>ULYE01034900.1_pt1 | contig 17551 bp, 15 predicted proteins | sample 1961921 | NCBI WGS metagenome assembly ULYE01 (sample SAMEA4835856, study PRJEB28245) | human gut metagenome | biome: gut microbiome; material: fecal sample | place: Denmark | collected 2008 | reverse complement strand
TTCCTCTGAGGATGGGGCAGACGGTTCAGTTTCTACGGGTGAATTATTGTCTTGAACAATGATGTCTTTGTATTTATAGTCCTGGATTTCTTTTAAAGCAAGTTCAGCCGCTTCAGCGTGATCTAAACGAACTAAGGTATGCACGTATCCTATATAAGAAACAAGGATTAGTAATGCGAAGCCTAAGACGCCTAACAACAAATATGCGATTTCTGTTACGAGGGCAGCAATACACATGGATACAATTCCAAGTATAGAAAGAACGAGGCATGTTCTATATAAGCCTTTCGCAAATCTCCGTAAGAAATCGATTCGGGTTGCATACGCTTGGTTTCTTTCTTGCATTATTTTTAACTCTTCAGCTGTCATAAAAAACTCCTTTTTTAATATGATAAAAAATCATTCAATCAAAAAATGATAGGGAGCGACAATAAGTTTGTGATGGGCGTCTTTGCTTGTTAGGCCTTCCAATCAAGCTCTTACCAATGCCAGACTTCATTTATCGAATTGCAGATTAATCCTCCTAAAATAAAAAGAAATCCTGTTTTTTCGTTATTTGTTTGTTTGGACTTATGCCATTTGATGTTTTTGTTGCCTTCATTTCCATTTGAAATAACACAAAACAATTTATCATAAATCAATTTGTGTTAAACTTTGCTATAATTAGTAAAGGAGGCAAAACCATGAGATTTATCGGCAGAGAAAAAGAATTAAAACGTTTATATGATTCCCTTCATCGTCCTTATGGGTCGGTTGTGGCTCTTTATGGAAGAAGACGTGTTGGCAAAAGTGCGTTGATTGCAAAAGCGTTAGAGGGGTTCGCTGGCACTGTTATTTCTTTTGTGGCTTTGGACCGTGCGGGTTATCAAAAGAATTTTGAATTATTGAAAAATAAGGTCAAAGCGGCATTAAAAGAAGAGTATCTTGATTTTAAGTCCATTACGGACTTGCTTTCTTTTCTTTACATTAAGGCTAAAGAAGCCCCTATGGTTCTTGCGCTGGATGAATATCCTTTTTTGCTAGAAGACCGAGAAGAACTTAATAGCGAGTTACAAACTGTTATTGACCGATATCAAAAGGATTCCCATCTTAATATCATTTTAAGTGGCTCTTCCTTTGGGAAAATGCAGGAGATTATTGATGACCCTTCTCCATTATATGGTCGTTTCAACGAGATTTTGCATATTGAACCTTTTGACTATTGGGATGCTGCCAAATGGATGGGGGATTTATCTCCAGAAAAGAAGTTTGAGTTTTATGCCGTCTTCGGGGGTATTCCCTATTATTTAGATAACCTCGATTTCAACAAAACCTTGAAAGAAAACCTAATTGAGAAGTTCATTCCGATTGGATCCTTTTTCGAAAATGAATTACAAAACACGACTTTGAAGGAAATCATGAAAGATGAACGATCCTTCCGTATCGTCTCCTTGATTGCGCAAGGGAAACATTCCTATTCGGATTTAAATGAAGCTCTCCCTGGAAAGGGGGCTTCCAAAGCGGTGTATGCATTAAACAAATTACTGGATGAGAAAATCATTCAAAAGTTGACTCCGATTAATTTGAATTCGGAACGAAAAGGTTCCTATTATCTTTGTGATTCCTTACTTGAATTCTATTTTGATTTTCTTTACGAAATGCAGACTGAGCGTACCTATATGAGCGAGGAAAAGGTCTACGATTTGATTCGAGATTCTTTCTTACAGAATTACCTACCTCATCAATTTGAGAAGCTTTCTAAGGAATATCTTATCCGACGAAACCGCATGGAGCTTAATCAACCTTTGTTTAATAATATTGGTCACTTTGCTTATTATGATCCAAAAGGAAAGAAGAACCTTGAATTCGACGTGGTTACGAGTTCAAAAGAGGGGTATGAAAATTACGAATGTAAGTATTTATCTCATCCTCTTAGCCAACAAACAATGGAAAAAGAAATTCACGATTGCAAGGAAAGAAAAATTCCATTTACTCGATACGGTTTCTTCTCCAAGAATGGCTTTGAGATAAAGCCTGAAGGAATGGATTGTTACTCCTTAGACGATATCTATAATTTGGAAGATAAATAACACAAAACAATTTATCATAAATCAATTTGTGTTAATTTAGCATTAGAGTAATTTTGCTACATAGTTAGGAAAAAGAAGTAATACTCCTGCTTTGATTGTCTACCATAAATTGAAGTACTAGGACATTCCCTTTCAAAACGACAGCTTAATCTATCGAAAAATATTTTTACAAAAAAGAAGGCATTTAAGCCTTCCTATAGTCTTATTTCTATTTAAAGAAGATACATTAGCGATCTTCACGGAAATAAGGAAGACCAAGGCTCTCTGGTGGTTGAACGCTCTTTTTACCAATAATGCTCGTAAGAACCAAGACAACAACAGTGACGATATAAGGAATCATCTTGAAGGCTTGCATGGTGACGAAAGTAATACCTGAAATCTTATAAGGAAGAATATAAAGGAATCCGAAAAGGATGGAACCAAGAATGGCTAAGGATGGTTTCCAAACAACGAAGATAACAAGGGCGATTGCCAACCATCCAAATGCTTGAATGGTGGAGCTATTCTCCCAAGAACCACCAACATAGTCCATAACATAGAACAAGCCACTAAAACCAGCGATAATCGAACCTGTCAAAATGGCGCTATATTTGTAGGCATTAACGTTTACGCCATCAGCATCCGCAGCCGCTGGATTTTCACCAACGGAACGAAGATTTAATCCGATTCTGGTTTTTTTCAAAATGACGGCGGTCAAAATGGCAATAACGATTGCAAAATAAACCAAGAAACCGTGAGCAAAGAAAATCTTTCCGAAAGCACCTAAGTTATCTGCCCAAGTAGGATACGAGGAAAGAATCTTACTTGCTTGAGAAAAATATGTTTTATCTACACTGGACATGAAATAGTCCGCAATTCCTCCACCAAAAGTGGTCAAAACCAAACCGGTAACGTTTTGGTTACAACGTAAGCTAACCGTTAACACACCATAAATCAAACCGGCAATAGCGGAGAAAAGAGCACTAAAAACAAGACCAGATAAAAGCAATAAGAAATAAGGCGCGTTTTCAGGGTTAGAAGAATATGCGTTCATAAAAAGAGAAACGCCAACGCATCCTCCTAATGTGCCAAAACACATTATGCCAGGGATACCCAAATTCAAGTGTCCTGCTTTTTCGGTGATAATCTCGCCAATGCAACCAAAAAGGAAAACGGTTGCGATGGAGATTGCGGCAGGTAATAAGGAATCAAAGAACATCATGCTTATTTGCCTCCTTCTTTTTCTTCGTTAACGTTAGCAAGCGCTTTTGCTGTCTCTTTTGCGCTTGTATTAACGTGTTTTTTCACGATCTTATAAGAGATGAAGAACTCTACGGCGATAATGCAGAAATACACTAAACCAATAGCGATTTCCCCAATGGAATCGTTGGTAATAGAGAAAGCTGTTTGGACGCTGGACATACCATTGTCTAAGAAGGCAACCAAGAATGCTGTCCCAAACATTGCTAAAGGATTAAATTTTGCAAGCCACGCTACCATAATAGCAGTAAATCCAAGATTTCTTGCTGATTCTGCTGTAATGGTGTGATCGATAGAAGAAGCAAATAAGAAACCGACGAGTCCACAAAGAGCTCCACTAAGAGCCATCGTTCTAAGAATGACCTTCTTCACGTTAATACCGATATATTTAGCCGTATTTCTAGATTCTCCGACGACTTCTAATTCATATCCACGTTTAGAGAAACGAAGATACACAAAGATAGTCACTAAAACTACGATGGAAACAAGAATCGAAAGAAGATAATTATTTCCAGCAATTTGTGGGAACTGTCCTTTTTCTTGAATGCTTAAAGTGCCAGACCCTGAAGTAACTACGGCACTAAGGAAGACGGAAACCAAACCGGCTGCAATATAATTCATCATCAACGTGAATAAAGACTCGTTTGTATTAAAGAACGCTTTAAAGATGGCAGGGATTAAAGCCCAAATCATTCCAGCTAAGATACTAGAGAGGAAGGAGACAAGAATGATTGCCCAATCAGGACAATTGGCCTTCCCCATATAGAACATGCAAACGATGGCCATTAAATCACCCATCAAGATTTGTCCATTTCCACCTAAGTTCCAGAATTTCATCTTAAAGGCAGGAACCAAAGCTAAGGCAACCGTTAAAACAAGTGCCGTATCGCGGAAAGTAATCCAGGTTCTTCGAGGGGAAGAGAAACAGCCTTGAAATAATTTTTCTAAAACAGCGATAGGATTTGCTCCAACGAATATTAATAAAAGGAGACAGAGCAAAACCATTCCAAAGAGAACGGCTCCAAAACGAGCAAGGAGGCTCTTCCACCAACAAATGTCGCTTCTTTTTGTGATATGGAAAGGAAATTCCTTTTTCCAAGAAGATAATTTATTCATGTTGGATATCCTCCATGTTTTTCTTTGTCATCAAAAGGCCGACTTCTGATTTGTTTGTTTTTCTAGCTTCAAGAATGCCACGCACCTCTCCATCACCTAAAACGAGAATACGATCGCTAATCGCTAATAAAACGTCTAAATCTTCTCCAACATAAAGAATGGCCGCGCCATTCTCTTTTTGCTCATTTAATAAATGATAAATCATATAGGAAGAGTTAATATCTAAGCCTCTTGTTGGATAAGCGACCATTAAAACCTTAGGCACTGAAGCAATTTCTCTTCCAACGAGCACTTTTTGAACATTGCCACCGGATAATTTACGGACGGAGGTGTGGATGCTAGGTGTGCTGACATTTAATTCGTCCACAACCTTATTTGCTAAATCTCTCGGACTTTTTCTATCTAAAAAGGAAGTTTTCCCCTTTTTGTAAGAACGTAACATCATGTTATCAATAAGGTCCATATTGCCAACTAAACCCATTCCCAAACGATCTTCTGGAACGAAGGCTAAACGCACCCCCATATTACGAATTTGAGCAGGGGACTTATCTTTCAAATTCACTCTCTCACCTTTTGGGTTGATATAGGTAATTTCGCCTTTTTCCTCTTTTGTTAAACCTGCAATAGCTTCAAGAAGTTCTTTTTGTCCTGATCCTGAAATGCCTGCAACACCAAGAATCTCGCCGCTTCGTGCAACGAAAGAAACATCATGCAACACTTCTCTTCCGTCTTCGTTTTTGCAAGTTAGTCCTTCAATAGAAAGACGATTTGTTGGATTCTTTACTTCTTTTCTATCGATGGAAAGTTCAACTTTCTCACCAACCATCATTTCTGTTAATAAAGATTCGTTCGCGTTTTTGGTAAGAACATCTCCAATGCATTCTCCTTTACGAAGGACGGCAACTCGATCGGAAACACTCAAAACTTCGTTCATTTTGTGTGTGATGATAATGATGGATTTGCCATCTTTTTTCATATTGCGAATAACGGAAAAAAGACGCTCGCTTTCAATTGGGGTAAGAACAGCAGTAGGCTCATCAAGAATTAAAATATCCGCACCACGGTAGATAGATTTAACAATTTCTAATGTCTGTTTTTCCGAAACGGACATATCGTAGACTTTTTTGTTCAAATTCAATTGAAAACCATATTTGTCACAAATCTCCTGCACTTTCTTTTTTGCGTCTTTTGGAGAAGATTCGTCTAATTTTCTTTCTGCTCTATTTTCTTTTTTCTTGTAGAAGTTGGTGAAAAAATATTTACATTTCTCCCATAAAGAGACACTTGGCTTGATACCCAAAACGATATTTTCAACGGAATTAAACGCCTCAATTAGTTTGAAATGTTGATGGATCATGCCAATGTGGTAATGATAAGCGTCTTTAGGAGAGGAAATCTTTACTAATTCGCCATTGATACGGATTTCTCCTTTGTCAGGAAAATAAATGCCCGAAAGCATATTCATCAATGTGGTTTTGCCACTTCCGTTCTCGCCTAAAAGAGCAAGGATTTCACCTTTATAGACATCGAGATTCACATTATGATTGGCTTTTACACTTCCAAAGGTTTTGGAAATGCCACGCATGCTAACGCTAATTTCTCTTTCTTTCACCATCTCGCCTCCTAAAAATAGAAAGCCCAAGGGAGAAAATCCCTTGGGCCTTAAGTCGAATAAATTAGAATTTAGAATTCAACAAAGTGATGCCATCGATAAGAACATCGAAATAAGGGGCAGAACGTTTTTCGCTTTCGGCAAAATAGGCCTTACCATTCTTGGTTTCGATAACTTCGGTATCAGGGGTGTAGGCTTCATCAAAATTGACATCGGCTTTATAGGAGGTTAAATGACCTTGAGCATCGACTTTCATGCTATCTTTAACGTTTTCTCCGCTCACGGTGAAGGTAGAAGTGTCGAACACTTTGAGGGATCCATCTCTTAATTTGCCAGCGACTTCGTTTAATTTGGCTTCGGTTCCGCTAACGGCACCTTTCTTTCCAGCTTCGCTTAAAGCGACAGAGCCATCATAAAGAGTGCTTCCTAATTCGCCAGTCCAATCAGTGTCAATGGATTTGCCTTCTTTAATTTGTTGGAAGCAATAACGGAAATAAGGTTCCCAGTTAATCTTAGAAGAAATAACGAAGGTATTTGGGCAACGGGATTCGGTAGAGCCATTATAGGAAATATTAGGAACGTTTGCGGTTTCGCAAGCAGTAGGTGCACCCCAAGAGTCAGCGTGTTGGGAGATGATGCTGCATTTTCTGGAAATTAAGTTTTCGGCAGCGCTCTTTTCAGCAGCTTCGTCATACCAAGAACCAGTGAAGGTAACATCCATTGTGGCATCAGAAACGATAGAACGAACGCCTAAGAAGTAAGAAGTATAACCGGAAATAACCTCAGCATAGGTGTAGGCACCAATATAGCCGATCTTCTTGCTAGTAGATGGGTTTGCTTCAATCATGGATTGGAGTTTCATGCCAGCGGCAACGCCAGCAAGATAACGTCCTTCATAAATAGAAGCGAAAGCGTTATGGAAATTGGTAACATTAGCAGTATGGGCTTTATTACCACTAGCGTGGGAGAATTGAACATCTGGATTCTCTTTTGCGGCTTTGATGATGTGATCTTCGTGGCCAAAAGAATCAGCGAAAACAAATTTGCATCCGCTCTCAACTAAGTCGGTCGCTTTATCGTAAGCGGCGGTTGTTTCAGGAACGCCGGTTTTAAGAAGACCTTTTACGCCTTCTGCTTTACAAGCGGCATTGAAAGCGTCAATGAAGTTCTTGTCATAAGTGGAATTTTCATCATGTAAGGCGATGAGACCGACGGTTAATTCGTCATTGTTGTTGCTGTTGTCGCAGCCAGCAAGTGTGGCAAAAGCGACAAGAGAAAGAGCGGCTAATTTAATACACTTTTTCATGTGTTCTCCTTTTTGTTCCTAGTCCTTGTTTGAGAATTGGAAAGAAGTTTCGAGAGCAAAACGTGAAAAATGTCCCAATGATATGTTTCACTTGTTCATAGTGTTGGATTAAGGTCCAACGTAGAAACTTTCCGCCAATCCGGCAATTATACGAACAATGTCTTTTCGACGTTAATATTGTCACTCTAAAACAAGATCCAATGGAAGAAGAAAATTATGAAAACGTTTTCATGAAAGGAAAAAACAAAAACTTGTGGCGAAATAATCGAGAATGTTTTAGCGTTAAAAAAGAAGCAATGTTGTTAAACTTTTAAAGGAGAAGACAATGCACGAAATAGTCATGGATGCCCAAGAAATCGAGGCATGCTACAAAAAAGTAGGAGAAGAGATTTCGCAATCACTCAAAAACGAGGAGAAGAGACCAATCTTCCTTTGCGTCATGAAAGGCGCTATGACCTTCCTTATTGGAATGATGAAATATGTCAATATCCCTGTTATCGTGGATTACATTCATATTTTTTCTTACGATGGAACCTCTACAACGGGAAAAGTCAATTTATTAAAAGATATGACTTTTGATCCAGAGAATAGAACCATCGTCATCGTTGAAGATGTAGTGGACACAGGCATCTCCATGAAATACTTAGAAGAATTCCTTGCTACAAAGAATCCTAAAGCCATTAAGGTTGCCGCCTTTGTCGATAAACCGGCAAGACGTGAGGTTGAAGTGAAAATCGACTATGTTGGCAAAGTCATCAAAGAGAATAAGTATCTTGTCGGAAATGGCTTCGATTATAACGAAATCGGAAGAAACATTCCTTATGTCTTTGTTCCATCTGAGGAAGACTTCAAGGAATGGGATAAAATCATTGCCAAAGATCCTCTTAAGAAAAATCAATAATTGCCCACTAAAAGCATGTGACGTCTCAGTCACATGTTTTCTTTTTAGCCGAATTCGACTACATGGGTCGCTTATATTTGTTAAAAATTATAAATTCTTAATAATTTCTTCTGCCAATATATCCGCGATCATTTCGTATCCTAAATCATTTGGATGAAGACCATCACACATATATCTCATGGCTTCGACAGGATAAGGATAGACTTCCATCTTCATGCTAAATGGATCAGCATGGAATTCTTCAAAAGATAAATCACATATCTTTCCGTCTTTTTTAACGCGATAAAACTTCATAACGTTCTCTGGGGTAAAAGGGAGTCTATCGTGCAAATTAATTGGAATTATGTTTTCTCCTCTAGCACATTCATAAATTGCCTTTGAAACGTCTTTTAGATAAACCCCGTTTCTTTCGTGTGTGCTATCGAGAGCGCGGTTTGTCCAATCAAAAACATAAACAAACGTTCCTCTTTCCACAGGATTCATTATAAAAATCTTTGCGGTAGGATTTATTTTCTGAATTCGACGAACTAATATTCCTAAGTTTCCTAGAACGGTTTCTTCTTCTCTTTCCTGAAGAAAGTCTTCTTTGTCACCGATTTTGTAGAGTCCAGTCCACCAATCGTTGGTTCCTAAAAGAATGGTATAAAAATCTCCCCAAGGAAGTTCTACTTCTCGCCACTCTCTTGTTTTTCCTCCATTGATCCCTAAATTAATCAGTTCAGTTTTAAAAGGAAGCTTTTCTTTTGTCCTTGTTAAATACCCTTTTTGGATTCGATTGCCACTTTCATCAACATGAGCATCAATATAAGTAAAAGAATCACCGATAGCGACCCAAGTTTTCGTAAGTTGTTCCATGTCTTTTATCTCCGATAAAGACAATTATAACAATTCTAGTGTTTTTCTAATTTAAAAAACAAAAGATGGTAAAAAAAGGAAATACGTTTTAAAGGAAAAGAGACGCTTGAGGACACTTTTTGAACAACAAACAGCAAATCAGGAATTACCTTTGAATAATAGCGAATAAATTGGCTTTAAGAGAGCAAAAGGCGTTGAAAAAACGGAAGAAAAATGCTACAAAAAAATGATCTAACGATAGAAGGAAAAATCGTATGGAAAACAAAATTAAAATTTTTGAGAATAAACAGGTTCGCACGGCGTGGAATGCAGACCAAGAAGAATGGTATTTTTCTGTGGTGGACGTAGTTGCTGTTTTAACGGATAGCGCAGATCCGAATAATTATTGGAAAGTCTTAAAGAACCGATTGAAAAAAGAAGGGAGCGAGTTGGTTACAAATTGTAACCGACTGAAACTTCGTTCTCCGAAAGACGGAAAAACCTATAATACGGATGTGCTTAATACGAAAGGCGTTTTGAGGCTTGTGCAGTCGATTCCGTCGCCGAAAGCCGAACCGTTCAAAATGTGGCTTGCGCAAGTGGGTAGCGAAAGACTTGATGAAATAGCCGACCCTGAAAAGGCGATACTTCGCGGAGCGGATTTTTACAGAGCAAAAGGCTACACGGAAGGTTGGATCAATCAGCGACTTCAAACGATAGAAATGCGCAAAAAGCTTACCGACGAATGGAAAGAACGCGGAGTGAAAGAAGGTGTGGAATACGCAATACTCACCGATGAAATGACGAAAGCGTGGAGCGGTCTGACGGTTAAAGAGTATAAAGAACTCAAAGGGCTGAAAAAAGAAAATCTGCGCGATAATATGACGGATATCGAACTCGTTTTGAATATGCTTGCCGAAGTTACGACAACAACGCTTTCAAAGAAGGAACAACCGGAAACATTTGCCGAAAACTGCTCCGTGGCAAAACGCGGAGGCAAATTTGCAGGAGATACCCGTAAAAGATTTGAAGAAGAAATCGGAGGGAAAGTAATACCTCCGCTTAATGCAAGCGACAAGCCCGCGCTTGAAATAAAGAAAGATAACGACGAAAATAAAGACTGATTATAAAAATTGGCTCTCCAAAATCTAATGGGGATGGGCAACGGCCGCCAAAATAGTGGCCGTTTTTCATTTCTTTTTGCTTCGCCTCATGAGCAGGAGCCTTTTCCTGAGCCTCTCGAAATTGCGTAGCCATACGCCCCGTCTATCATGGTCTCCTTTCGTTGATTTTTTTGGACAAACATAGATTAATGGAGGAGGCAGAAAAATGAAGTCGGATATAAAATTGAAAATGTTTTTCAGGAATGTTTTTCAATACATAGGAGAGAAAAACTTTGGAAGCAAAACAGAAGGCTTATGAGCAAAGTACGGCCCACTCAAAAAATAAAAATCATTTACAACTTCATAGGTGCGGTAGATATACCGTAGGAAAGCCAACGAGAGAAGGTAAAAGCGTGAATTCAAACAAAAGAGCGGCGAAAGCAACGAGTAACGTCGGTATAGACACAACCAATCCATATAAGGTGAACTTTCCGAAGGAGAACTTTAAATCGTGTTCCTTTAGGATTCTCATCCACATGATACCCGCCAAGGCACCTATTGGTGTTAGAATTGCCCCTAAATTACTTGAAATAATCGTCGCAAATAATGCCGATTCGCCAGAAGGAAGAAAAGAAAGCAGATCCGCATAGAAAATAGACATTGGTAAATTGTTCATTAAATTCGCTAAGAAGAAACTCGATAAGCCATAGCTCCACATCGGGTTGAATTGAGATAGGAAATTGCCTATTTCCGCACTAACTCCTTCTTTAGATAAAGCCATAACAATTCCAAACATCGATAAAAGGAAAGGTGCTAAAGAGAAAGGCAATCTTTTTCCTGCTTTCCATAGTAAAAGAGGCTTTTCTTTAGAAAGGAGAGAATAAGCAAGAATAAGAAGCATAAGCAATACCGCTCCAATTAAAGCGAATATCCACATTGGAATACGAAAGAAACCACTAATGGCCATAAAGACGGTAACCAATAGCAATATTCCTAAAGCGGAATAAAGGATAAATGGCTTCTGTATTTTTTCTTCCGTTACCTGAATATTCATCTTTTCTTTGAGGTTCTTATGGAACAAAAGAAGCAATAACCCTAATGAAAATAGACCTGCTAATAAGGTTGGGAACCACATCCTTACAAAATATGAAACAAAATTCAAAGCGAAGAAAGAAGACAAGTACACGTTCGTCGGATTGCCGAATATAAACATCATAGACCACGTATTTGCCGCAACAAATTCACAAAACAGGAAGGGGATAGGATTTATTTTTGCATCCTTTGCAAAGAAAAGGATAAATGGGGTAAAAGAGATGATCACAATATCATTTGATGTAAACATCGTGAGAAAAGCACAAAGGAAATACAAAATGATAAATAAAGCGAGCTGAGAATTCTTAGCCCTTTTTACAGCTAAACTTGCTAAAAAAGAAAAGAAGCCTAATTCATCAAGAACGGTGCTTATAAAAGCAGTCCCAAAGAACAAAGCTAGAATCTCTAACGGATTCATTGTCGTGTCCTTTACCAAATTCGATAGATAATCTTGAATTGGTAAAAGCCCAGTTGCTAGAAGGATTATTAAAGCGATCAAAGATGGGAAATAAAAGGTTGAGAATTGATGTCCCTTAATTGTGATTACCGGAAACAACAGAAGACATAAAAAAGTAAGAAGAATTGCCAAACAAGCAATGATACATGTAGCTATCATAAGGATATATTTATTTTATTAAGAGATGGTAAGGATTGATCTTTTGATTCAAGGCATTGACCTAAGAATCTTAGAGATTGTTTCTTTTTACTTTCTTTCATCCCCGTCTCCATGAATATCGAGAATTATAAAACAATTCATAAAGGGTGATATCTATTTTGAAATTTTTAGACCAAAGTTTCTCCGATGAAGCCTAGTAAATCGGCTGGAATTTCAGTTGTTATTTAACTCAATAAAAACGTTGACTGTGTTTTATTATGAATATATATTTTAGTAAATCATAAATTACTAAATCATAAATTACAAAATACCATGAATTTCATTGCAAGAGAAGAAGAAACACGAGCAATTCAAAATTTGCTAAAGAAAAAAGGCTACCAGGGCGGAATCGTTTATGGTAGAAGAAGAACCGGGAAAACGGAATTAATTAAACATTGTTTAGAAAATGAAGACATTCCTTTTATTATTTTTCAATGTAAAGAAAGCAACGATCGCGATAACACGAAATCTTTAACCGAATTAATACGAAAGACAATTGGGCAAGCAACTGTTTCTTTTGACAATTTTGTTGATGCGGTTGAAGCTCTTTTCGAATATGCTGCTGATAGGCCATTTTGCTTAGTGCTAGATGAATATCCATATCTAAGAACTTTCATAGAGGGGTGTGACTCTAAATTTCAGGAAATTATCGACAAATATGCCATGAAAACCCAAATGAAATTCTTTCTTCTTGGCAGCAGCATTTCCATCATGGAAGGAATATTAGAACATGACAATCCTCTTTATATGCGGTTCCATTTGTCTATTTTGCTTAAACAAATGGACTATTATGATTCGTCCAAATTCTATCCCTCTTTTTCAAACGAAGACAAAATAAAACTGTATTCTGTTTTTGGCGGAATTCCATTTTATAATGCGCAAATTGACGAAACCATTTCGGTAAAAGAGAATATCATTCGAATTTTAAGTGGCCGCTTCACCGGTTTGAAAGAATACATAGAAACCCATCTTGCTGAAGAATTAAGGAAGATAAATAATGCAAATGTTGTTTTTGAAACCATCGCATTAGGCACGTTTCATTTTTCCGATATCTTAAGCAAAACTCATGTTGAATCATCTGCGGCCTTGGCCAACATACTTCAAAAACTGATGAAGATGGATCTTATTGAATACGTATCGCCCATTAACGATTCAAAAAATAAACAAAAAAGAGGATATCGTATTGCTGATGCCTGCGTTCATTTTTATTATTATTTCATTTATCGAAATGAATCTATGCATCGATTGCTTAAAGACAGCGTCTTTTATGATCAATACATTTCCGACAAACTAAATTCGATTTTTGTTCCAAAAACCTTTGAAACCGTTTGTAAGGAATATCTTATTCGCAAAAACAGCAACGGGACGCTAAAACCAATGTTGGAGGATATCGGAACATTTTGGTACGACAATCCAAAAGAAAGGAAAAACGGCCAATTTGATGTTGTAGGTAAATGTGAAGAAGGCTATGTATTTTTCGAATGCAAATACACAAATTCGTTGCTTGATGATTCCGTAATTAAAGAAGAAATTAATCAGGTTTCGGAAACTTCATTAAAACCTATTCAATATGGATTTTTCTCTAAAAACGGATTTCAACTTAAACAAAAATATCCTTATCTTTTCTTCACCTTGGATGATTTATATAAATAAAAAGATGTAATGAATGCTTATTCGTTGGCTCTGCGGCTCAATCTAAAACTGAGCTCAATTAAAAACGGTTTAAATCTGTCATCTTATTTTAGTAAATCATAAATTAGTAAATCATAAATTACTAATTTTGTTTTTTGAAATTTTACGTTCGTTAGATCGTTCAAAAAGGAAAAGAAGACGCACGTGGCGTCTTCTCTTGTGGGGGGAATTAACTGAATTATTTTGTGATTAATTTAATCCAATCATCATAATCGATGGTGGTAGGAAGCTTGGTGTAGCTTTCTTTGTCTGTTACTTCCTTAACGGTAACATCTGCTCCATATTGGAAGTTGAGTTTAGCGTTGAAATCATAATCAACGGAAGCAGTGCTAGAGAAGGTGACTCCATTTACGGACCAATTCATAACAAAGGAATAGCTGACATCAAGGGTGATACCAATGGATTTCACACCGGTTTCATCAAAGATGATGGCTAATGCGTATTTGTTTACATCCAAGGTAGAGGTTGCTTTTGTATTCCATCCAGGGATGGTGAACTCTTTATCAAAGTCATCTTTATCGATGCCAAATTCATCTTCAAAGTTTTTTGCGTCTTTTAAGCCAGTGACATCAACAGAGTAAGAATAAGTGCCATCGTCATGTTCAAGGGCCTTTAACGTTCCACCTTGTGAAGCGATTTCTTCGATTGCTTCGCTAAAGTCGTTGACGAAATCATCAAGTTCAATTTCGGAGAATAATGGAAGTTCTTTCTTTTCTAAGCCATTGTCGAAGGAGACTTTATCGCCAAAAGAGAAATCTCCTTGATATTTGCCGATTTCTTTTTCCTCACCAACTTTAGAAGAGATAGTGGCTTTCAAATTGTTATCAGATAAATCAAGATAAGTGGTGTTACCCTCCGTATAGCTTCCTAAAGAGAGTTTGGCTTCTGGGATAGCGAATTTCTTGTTATAGGCACCTGCTTGATAAAGGGTAGAAGAAGAATATTCTGCGCCTACTAAACCATATCCTTTAACATCATCGATGTTTGTAGATGTTAAGCCAGTTGCAGCACCTTCTAAAGCAACATTGTCGATAGCAACATTGCTTTCATATTTGATGGAAGTTTCACCACTTTCGCCTGGGAGCTTTTGCTCTGATTTCTTGTTTAAATGATAGGACGCCCCCTCTAAATTGAATCCAAGAGCGTCAACTTTTGTCATGGCTTCTTCACATTTTTGCGCTTTGACTTTGAGTTGTTGGGCAGTGATTTCTTTGCCAGCAGGAACTTCTCCACCGGCTTTCACTTCATTGCTATTACATGCAGCAAGTAATCCCATAAGGGGAAGAACGGCTAGAATTTTGAGTTTATTGTTTTTCATAGGTTTTGTCCTCTTTTCACCATATATACAAATATGGATATATGTTTTATTGGAATTTTTTTAATTATTTGTTGGGAATGTGTAATTTAATCTTCCAAAGTCGTCTTTTTTAGCCACGAAATCCGTCTTTAAGTAAGAGAGAGAAGGAGAGTAAGTCATCTCTAAGAAACTGACCTCGTATGTTTTCTCTTTACGGTCATATAGCGTGGTGGTTTGTAAGGATCCTTCTTTGTAATTATGAATAAGGTTACAAGAATCTTTCTCTTGTCCGTCTACTAAGAAATCTACGGAAATTCTATAGATGTCAAAATCTTGAGGAAGAAAGCTTTCTTGGTTCATGGCTTGATAATATAACCAATGTCCATCTTCATCGCTTTCTTGGAAGATGGTGATGCTTCGAGTGCCGTTTACGAAAACGCATTTCAAGCTTTGCTCATCTTCATCGTTATTAACGTACATGCATCCCTTATAAATATTTCCATCCATAACATAAATGGCTTGATTGATAGAGACGCCTTCACGGATGTCATTTTGGGTATAGACTCGATTTTCACCTTGCAAAAGAACGTAATGATAAGTCTCGTTATCATAGATATAAGTGGTTTTTCCATAGGATAAGGAGAAAGAATTATCTGTCTCAAGGAAAAGATCAATTGTTCCAAATAGAGAGGAATAAGTATTCTTCACATGTTCCTCTTTGTTTTGTACTCCGATAGCAATATCACCCATGAAAGAGGCTTTCTTACCTGAAGGAAGGGATTGTTTACGATTCATTTGAGAACCGAAAAACAAATCTATTCCGGTTTGAGAGAGTAAGGAAGAATCGTTCAAAGTGTAATTTTCTCCTTTTGTTAGATAATCGATTTGGATGTTGGAACCATCAGAATTTGGCTTTGGAGTAAAACGAATGGCTAAGAAAGTGGACAAAGCCGCTACAGCAACTGTTCCTAAAGAAAGGCCAAAAGGTAGCCAGAAACGTTTTCTTTTCTTAGGTTCTGATTTCTTTTCCGTTAAATAACGGGCAAGAATCATCTTTGAAGTGCTATGAATCTCAAACTTTTCGGATTCTCTTTTGATTTCTTCATTGATATCCATCTTTTTCTAGCTCCTTTCTTAATTTCTTTATAGCGTTGTTGTAAGCCCAGGTGACACTCCCTAAAGGCATATGGATTGCTTCGGCTATTTCCTTATGCCCCATTTCGTAAATAGAATGCATCAAGACGATTTGCTCTTCTTTTTGAGTGAGCACCTTTCCCATCACTTCGAATACATGGATGTCGTTTTTTTCTTCTTTTGCAGGGATTAACGACGGATCTAATTCGTAGGATATTCGGGACCTTTCTTTGCTAAGATTGATGGCCAAATTTCTAGCTGTACTCATCAAATAAGCCAGAACAGATTTGTCTTTCCTTAGAGTTGGCAATTTCTCTAGGAACTTGATGTAAGTATCTTGCAAGACGTTTTCTGTTTCGCCTTCTTCATGAAGGATACTGTAGGCTGAAAGATAGACCCCACGTTTCGTTCTTTCGTAAAATTCATCGAAGAACTCCATGTGGCCTTTCTGTAGCTGTTCCAATAATTCATTCAAACGATCCTGCGGCATCCTTACACCCTATATACAAAAATAATTCATCTTTTATTGGAAAAATATCTTTCTTTTTTTAAAAATGAGAGTTGCAAGATTTTTGTGCAATCTTCAAGTTGCATATCTTTTTCCCTTTTCTATCCGTTAAAGCCCATTGGTTGTTTCTTCTCCTCACACAGCTCAAACATGAATTTAGCCGACCTAATGATTTGCGCAGCCGTTGATTTGCTTATTTAAATTGACTTTGCGTGAAGGAAAATTCCCCTTTTAAATGACCTGTGATCTATTTTATAGTCCGAAAAATCGTGAAAGACTTGAAAAGAACACAAAAGAAACGGGTCAAAACGGCGGAACAATCCGGCCAATAACCAACGACTAGGTCTTCTGAAACCTATATCGCGTATTCTTTGATCACAAACTGCTCTATCTCTTTGAAATTCACTGTAGCTTTTAGATAACCCGGTTTTCTTCTATTTTCCCAGTATTTCTCGTTGCTCTCGTTTGTTTTTGCGCTATAAAGTCTTTTGGCTTTGCCTTTGATTTCTAAAAGATTTTCTTTGATCCAATTTAGTTCATCAATGAGAAGGTCTTTATATTTGTTATTAGCAAGAATGAGAGAGTCTTTTTCCTTGTTTCCGGTTAAAGGATCCTTTTCTAAAGAAATTTTTCTTATTTCCGATTCTGGAACAGGGATCATATTGTTCAATAATATTTTTCCTAAGTATTCTCCTCTTTTATTGATCATTCTTAAAATGGTTTGAGTGGAGGAACGTAACTTTCCATTTTCGTCGTAGTCTTTTGGATCACTAGAGGAGAGGGGCAAGAAATAATTTTGATTATTAAGTTTGATTATGAATCCGATGTAAGGACGCATGTGTTTTCTATTATTTTCATGATTTGAAAGAACCCTGCGATCGATTGAGGAAAGCTTAGAAATACAAATATCTGTGATGGAGTAGAAACACATTTCCATGATATCTCCTTTCAAAAAAAGGACCGTTATCTAAGCGATCCTTGGATTTTAGAACT
>ULYE01033405.1_pt1 | contig 17624 bp, 9 predicted proteins | sample 1961921 | NCBI WGS metagenome assembly ULYE01 (sample SAMEA4835856, study PRJEB28245) | human gut metagenome | biome: gut microbiome; material: fecal sample | place: Denmark | collected 2008 | reverse complement strand
GTGGGAACTACATACAAAAGAACTACGAGCTATAAATTATACGAACATCAAGACGCCAACCTCCACGATAAACTCCAGCTTACTTTATATTGGTGTGCAGCCAAGGCCTAATGACCTTCCAATTAAGGCCTAATGACCGACCAATTAAGCCTTAATGACTGACCAATTAAGCCTTAATGACCGACCAACTAAGGCTTGCTTGGTGCGGTTCGATGCCCGAACCGCCCGTCATTGTATATTTGCTGTATTTTTATCGTGTATTTTGTTGCGCCATTTTGCGGTATTTTGAGCGATTATATGTAACTTTGCGTCAGATAAAAACATAATATTATGACTCTTGACCACCGTATTATTTGGCAGGAGGCTAAAGACTACATTTGGATTAGCCTCGGACTTATGCTTTACACGTTTGGCTGGACCGTGTTCTTGCTGCCTTACGAGATTGTAACAGGCGGCGTAACCGGACTCTCGGCTATCATCTTCTATGCCACAAGAATCCCGATTGAGTACAGCTACTTTGTCATCAACTTCTCCTTGCTTGTCGTCGCTCTGAAGATACTTGGATTTAAGTTTATGATGAAGACCATCTATGCCATCTTCTTCCTTTCGTTCCTATTGTGGGGCGCCCAGAAGCTGATGACCGGACCCGACGGCGAGTTCTATCAAGTGCTCGGACCTGGTCAGGAGTTTATGTCGCTCATCATTGGCTGCGTTATCACCGGCACGTCGCTTGCCATCGTGTTCTTGCACAACGGCTCGACGGGCGGTACCGACATCATTGCGGCTGTGGTAAACAAGTTTCACGACTTCTCATTGGGCACGGTGCTCATCGGCGTCGACCTCTGCATCATCGGTTCGTGTCTCTTTATCCCGCAGTTTGGCGAGGAGCTGCAGCGTTGCTACAAGGTAGTGTTCGGTCTTTGCACGATGTTTGTAGAGTGTTTCACGCTCGACTATGTTATGAACTCGCGCCGCGAGTCGGTTCAGTTTATGATCTTCTCACGCGAGTACGACAAGATAGCGCGTGCCATAACCAAGCACACCGACCACACCCTTACCATCCTCGACGGACATGGCTGGTATACCGGAACCGAGATGAAGGTTATCTGCTTGCTGGCTAAGAAAAACGAGTCGGTGCTTATCTTCCGCCTTATCAAGATGATAGACCCGCGTGCCTTCGTGTCGCAGAGTAGCGTAATAGGTGTGTACGGCGAGGGATTCGACCAGATAAAGGTTAAGGTGAAGAATAGCCCAAACCCCACCCCCGATTCGCCAACGGCGAATTCCTTAGTCTTCGCCACCAACAACCAGCACAAGCTTGAGGAGATACGCTCTATCCTCGGCTCGCGCTTCGAGATACTGTCGCTTAACGACATTGGCTGCCATGTGGACATACCCGAGACAGCCAACACACTTGAGGGCAACGCCATACAGAAGGCACGCTACATCGTCGACCACTATGGCTACGACTGCTTTGCCGATGACACGGGTCTTGAGGTGCCGGCGCTTGGAGGCGAGCCTGGTGTACATTCGGCACGTTATGCCGAGGGTACCGACCACAACTCGGAGGCTAACATGCAGAAACTGCTGCACCGACTTGAGGGTGTGGACGACCGCCGCGCGCAGTTCCGCACCGTCATCTGTCTTGCCCGAAAGGGAGACAGCAGCAACTATACGCTGTTTGAGGGTGTCGTTAAAGGAACGATATCCAAGGAGAAGCATGGCACCGAGGGGTTCGGCTACGACCCTATCTTTGTGCCGGAGGGCTACAACGAGTCGTTCGCACAGCTTGGCATGGACGTCAAGAACCACATCTCGCACCGTGCACGTGCCGTGGAGAAGCTCGTCAAGTATCTTGCGTAGGGTGTGGGATAGCCTCCATATTTAGCACCAACCAATATATACAAAGAGCAAAGGAGCCGACTTCACAGCCGACCCCTTTGCTCTTTATACAATAACATTATGAATTCTAATAGCTAACGTTTGCAAAGTTACTCATAGTTAGCCACTTGCGCAATACCTAATAATCGGTAAAACTACTTATTTTCCTTAATCATAGCCACGCTGCAAGCACCAAGCACCAGCAGCACACCAGCCACAATCATCATATTGCTCTGCACCGAGCCAACAAGCGAGAGGATGCCGCCACCAGCCACGGCAGCTATAATCTGCGGTATGCAGATGGTGCCGTTGAACAGTCCGAGGTAGGCACCCTTATGGCCATAACCCTCAAGAGCATTGGTTACAAAGGTGAAAGGCATGGCAAGCATGGCTGCCCAGGCACATCCAATGAGCATGAACGGAAGCACAAGCATATCCTTGTCGCCTACGAACGGCACCATGGCAAAGCCTATACCGCCGATAACAAGACTGAGGGCGTAAGCCAACTTGGTGTTCTTGAACTTAGGCAGAGCCATTGCCCACAGCACCGAGCCTACTGCCTGCCAGCAGAACAGCACGCCAACCCAGTTGCCGGCAGCCTGATAGCCCTTAGAGGCAGTGTCGGTGGTATGCCATACGGTGTCGGCGATGGTGCCGTTGGTGTAGGTCCACATATACATAAAGGCTGCCCAGCAGAATAACTGAACCAAGCCCACCTTCCAGAACATCGACGGCGCATGCTTAAGCAACTCTATCCAAGAAGCCTTCTGTTCCTCCTCCTGAGGCTTGGCCTCGTTGTATTCGGCATACTCCTCGGGGTTCCACTCCTTAACCTTGCACGTGGTGTATAGCACGCAGAGGATGAGGATGGCGGCACCAATGTAGAACGAGTAGATTACAGAGTCGGGCACCACGCCCTTAGGAGCCTCGTTGGCAATGCCCAATGCGGTGAAGACGAAGGGGAAGAGATAGCCCACAACCGAGCCCGAATTGCACAGAAACGACTGTATAGAGTAAGCCAACGACTTCTGTTTCTCGTTTACCATATCGCCCACAAGCATCTTGAACGGCTGCATAGCCATATTGATGCTGGTGTCGAGGAACATCAGCGATATAAGACCGAACACCATAGCCGTGCCAACAGCCATGCCGAACGAGCCAGCGTTAGGCAGCAGGCACATCACAGCCACAGCCACGGCGGCTCCGATAAAGAGGTAAGGTATGCGGCGGCCGAATCGGGTCCAGGTGCGGTCGCTCAGCGTTCCGATAATAGGCTGCACGAGGATGCCCATAAGTGGGGGCAAAATCCAGAAGTAGCTAAGGTTGTGCGGATCGGCGCCAAGAGTGGCGAAGATGCGCGAGATGTTTGCACTTTGTAGGGCGTAGGCAATCTGTACGCCGAAGAATCCGAAGCTCAGATTCCACAAGCTCCAGAAACTTTGATTTGGTTTTGGTTTCATTGTTATTTGGTTTAATATTTAAGTCTTTATTCTTTTGTACCCCCCCCGGGTGCTGCCCCTCACCACCAAGCGTGTGCGCACCACCTTCTTCTCAATCTGGTCCTTAGGCGATATGCCCTCCACCTTATTCATAAGGATGGTGACAGCCTCCTCGCCAACCTTCTCGCCGCGCTGCTCGATGGTTGTAAGCTGGGGGTCGCAGGCTACGGCACGCTGTCCGTTGGTAAATCCACACACCGACACATCGTCCGGCACACTGAATCCGGCATGCTTGGCGGTGTACATAACGCCGATGGCAGTGTCGTCGTTCACGCAGAAGAAGCCATCTGGACGGTCGGGGCGTTGCAGCACCTCGGGTGTTATCTTCTCTGCATCCTCCCTGTTGTCGCATACGTATACCAGCGACGGGTCGGGCTGGATGCCTGCTTTAAGCAGAGCGTCGCGGTAGCCGTTGTATCGGTTGCGGCCCAGCACGGTGTTGCCATGCATGCCATAGTAGGCTATGCGTCGGCAGCCAGTCTCGGCAAGATGCGTTGTTGCGACAAAGGCACCTTGATAATCGTCCACCACAACGAGCGACGCGTCGATACCCGTACATATACGGTCGTAGAAGACGATGGGTATGCCGCGGTCGATGAGCGACTTGAAGTGGTCGTACTTCATAGTCTCCTTGGCTTGCGACACGATGACGCCGCACACCTGATGAGCCTCGAACATCTGGCAGATGCGCACCTCGGTGTCGTACGACTCGCGTGACGTGGTGGCTATAATGCGGAACCCGCGCTTTGAGGCAGCTGCCTCTATACCATTAAGTATGGTGGAAAAATAGTAGTGGGCAAACTCTGGCACTATCACTCCAATAACCTTTATTGGCGCACGCTTGCTGTTGCGCAGCGACTTTGCGATGTCGTTGGGGTAGAAGTTGTGCTGTTGTGCATACTCGCAAATGAGGCGACGCTTCTCAGCGTTGATACGTTCGGAGCCGTTCAGGGCTCTCGACACAGTAGCGATAGACACGCCGAAGTGTTCGGCTATGTCCTTCATCGTTGTAGGTTGAAGTTCTGACATTGGTAGATAGATAATGTAATACTGAAAATGTTTGTAATTTAATGAGATGCTGCAAAGGTATCACATTATTTTAAAATAGCAATGATAAAGTGTTTTTTGATGTGCGTCAAGTAGTGCAAACGTTTGCACTTAATGCAAACGTTTGCATATATAAAACTTCACTTTTGCTTACAAAAAGCATACAACGAATTGATTTACGTCATAATTTTGCACGTGAGTTCAATGAGGGAAAAACTTAGTACAGCCCGAAGTATAGATCTTAAACGATTAAAAACCGCTTTTATAGAACCTATAATACTTTTAACAAGTATACTATATATACGAAATTTAATTTCAATTTACTAATATCTAAAGCTACAATGATGAAGCAGGTTAAATTCCAAAATGCCATCAGGACAGCGACGCTCTCGGCAGGTCTGTTCCTTTCGGCAAGCGCCTTTGCACAGCAGATTACTGTGAAGGGCCACGTAGTAGACGAGACCGGCGAGCCAGTAATCGGCGCATCCGTCAAGGTTGTTGGCGGCAAGAGTGGTGCGGTGACCGACATCGACGGCAATTTCTCTATCGCAGCCGACAAGAAGGCTACTCTCGAAATCACTTACATCGGCTACGAACCTCTTAAGGTTGTTGCCGGACAAAATCTCAAAATTCAGCTTAAGAACACATCAACAACTCTTAACGACGTTGTCGTTATCGGTTATGGTGTTGCCAAGAAGAACGACCTCACGGGTTCGGTTACAGCCCTTAAGCCAGACGAGAAGAACCATGGTGTCCTTACTTCGGCTCAGGACATGCTCCAGGGTAAGATTGCCGGTGTAAACGTCAACTCTGCATCAGGTGCTCCTGGCGACGGCGCACAGATCCGTATCCGTGGCGGCGCCTCGCTTACAGCAAGCAACAACCCGCTTATTGTTATCGATGGCATGCCTATGGATAACAACAACACAAAGGGTGTAAACAACCCTCTCTCTCTTGTCAACCCTAACGATATCGAGAGTTTCACCGTATTGAAGGACGCTTCGGCTACCGCTATCTATGGTTCGCGTGGTTCTAACGGTGTTATCATCATCACCACCAAGAAGGGACATGGCGGTCAGAAGCCACAGGTTTCGTACAATGGAACAGTGTCTGTAAGCACCGTTGCCAAGAAGCTTGACGTGATGAACGCTGCTGAATACGTCGACTTTATCAAGAAATATTATGGCGAAGACTCTTCCGCATACAAAGGCTTAGGCTGGAAGGAGTTCAACGAAGACGGCACACCCAACTATGCTGCCGGCACATACGACACCGACTGGCAGGACGAGATATACCGTGCAGGCATCAGCCACGAGCACAACGTAAGCTTGTCTGGCGGCATCAGCAAGCAGTCGTGGTCTATGCCTTACCGTGTAAGCGTGGGCTACAATGGTCAGGAGGGTGTCTTGAAGGGTTCCGACTACAAGCGCATTACAGCAGGCGTAAGCCTCAACCCAACCTTGCTCGACAAGCATCTCAACCTTAACATCAACGGTAAGTATTCTTACTCAAAGACCAAGCCAGGCGGCACAGACGCTGTTGGCACAGCCATAACTATGGACCCGACACGTCCTGTAAGAAGCAACGACGAGCAGTTTAAGAACTGGGGTGGCTACTGGCAGTGGACCAAGGCCACTACATCGTACGACCCTACATTCCCGTATGCTCGCAACGACGACGCTCCTGCCAACCCGGTAGAAAAGGTAGAGAACTACAACTTCTACAAGAGCGCGCACGTTCTGTTGGGTAATGTGGAGGCAGATTATAAGATTCATGGTTTTGAGGACCTGCATCTGCACGCCAACCTTGCCGGCGAATACACCACTGGTGGTGAGTACGACAACAAGAATCCGCAGTCGACATACGGCTACTACTTTGGTGGCACAAGCGAGAACACAGAGAAGAAGTACAACGTCTTGGCTACAGCATACGCCCAGTATACCAAGGACTTCAACAAAGCCAACCACTTCGACATCATGGCTGGTTACGAGTATAGCCACATGAAGTATTGGGGCGACCAGTGGAGCAAGTCGATGTATCCTTCTACCAACGAGGGTAAGAGCGACGACGGCAAGCCTCTTGCAGGCACAGTGAAGGAGTACAACACAAGCCGTTGGAAGGGACAGACCTACCTTGTGAGCTGGTATGGACGTGCCAACTACTCTTTGCTCGACCGCTACCTCCTTACATTCACAGCCCGTTACGACGGCTCAAGCCGCTTTGCCGACGGACACCGTTGGGGCTTCTTCCCATCAGCAGCCTTCGCGTGGCGTGTTAAGGAAGAGAGCTTCTTGAAGGATGTCAATGCCATCAGCGACTTTAAGCTTCGCCTTAGTTGGGGTAAGACCGGCCAGCAGGACACTGGCAAGGAATACTACACTCCTACCTACAAGATGGGCGTCAGCAACCACCACCTCTATCCTGTCGGTGGTATAAAGAACAACCCAGGTACACTCTACCTGCCATTGGCATACAATGACGACCTTACCTGGGAGACAACAACCACATGGAACGTTGGTATCGACTACGGTATGTTCAACCAGCGACTTACCATCAACCTTGACGCTTACTACCGCAAGACAACCGACTTGCTGAGCACCACTACCATCTCTGCCGGTCAGAACTTCGACAACGCGCTCTTGATGAACGCCGGCTCGTTGGAGAACAAGGGCTTTGAGGTTGCCATCACTGGCCGTCCTGTACAGACTAAGGACTGGTTTGTAGAGGTTGGCGTAAACGCTGCATACAACAAGAGCAAGATTACAGAGCTTACCGGTGGCCGCGACCTCATGGAGGCAGGTATGCAGGTAGGTAAGAACCAGGCTATAACCTATCACAAGGTAGGACAGCCAGCCAACTCGTTCTTGGTTTACCAGCAGGTATACGACGCTAACGGACGTCCTATCATGGGCTGCTACGTCGACCGCGACGGCAATGGCACTATCGACGAGAACGACCGCTACTTCTACAAGAACATCGTTGCTCCTTGGACAGGTGGTTTCAACTTCAAGGTTTCGTACAAGAACTGGGACCTCGGCAGCAACTTCCGTGTAAGCTTGGGCAACTATCTCTACAACGGATATGCAGAGAGCAAGATTAACGCGTCTATGCTGTGCAACTCAAAGGGATATTATGAGAACAGCACTAAGGAATTGGCTAACTTAGGTTGGACATCGTTCAACTATCCTCTCTCTGACTACTTCGTACAGAACGGTAGCTTCTTGAAGTGCGACAACATCACAATGGGCTACAACTTCGAGAACGTATTGAAGATGGGAAGCTACAAGGGCATCTCTGGACGTATATACGCCTCTTGCTCTAACGTGTTCACTATAACAAAGTATAAAGGTATCGACCCTGAAATAACATCAGGCAAGGACGACAACATCTATCCACGTTGCCGCACATTCCTGCTCGGTCTTAACCTCAACTTCTAACAACTTTTAAACAGACATTGATATGAAACTCAATAAATTCAAAACCATAGCTCCTGCGGCAGCTCTCTTGCTTTCGGCAAGCATGAGCTCTTGTATGGCAGACCTGGATAAGGGAAACATCGACCCTAATGTTAGTGCAAGTCCTTCCACTATGGGTTTGTACAGCAAGTGCTACGCAGGTCTTATTATGGAAGGCAACGACGGCAATGCCGACTTCACCATCGACGACGCAGGCAAGTCGACCCTTCTGCGCAACCTTTTCAACTTCAACGAGCTGCCTACCGACGAGGCTATATGCTGGTGGTCGGACGGTGGTCTGGCAGAAATCGGCTACAACCAGTACAATGCAAGCACTGCTACACTGAAGTTCTTGTACTACCGCTTGATGTCCAACATCGCCTTTGACAACAGCTACCTCAACAATGACGCAGCCAAGGAGGACAAGACAAGATATGCAGAGGTACGCGTCATACGTGCATACAACTATTTCTTGATGCTCGACTTCTTCGGCGACCCTGCTTTTGTAACTGAAAGCTCAGCCAACTCGCCACTCCAGGCACACACATACAACGATAAGTTCGAGGCTGGCAAGAGCTACACTCGTGCCGAGTTGCTTCAGATGGGACGCGAGTTCCTCTTCAACTGGGTTAAGGACGAGTTGCTTGCAGCTGAGCCAGACCTTTTGGAGGCTAAGCCAGAGGTCGACACCGACGCCGACTATGGCCGCATCGACAAAGGCACATGCTGGTTGCTCTTGAGCCGTCTGTACCTCAATGCAGGCACATACCTCAACAATGACGGACAGAACAACCCTTACTGGGACAAGGCTCTCGAATATGCCGAGAACATTATCAAGTCTCCGTATGCCCTCTTCAACGACGACAAGATCAAGCCAGAGGCTACCGCCAATGGCTACAAGCCTTACGACCTGCTCTTCATGGGCGACAACGGATCGAACGGCGCAAGCTGCGAGGCTCTGCTTCCATTGCTGCAGGACGGCGATAAAACACGAGGATACGGCGGCTCGATGTTCTATGTAGCTGCTCTTTGGAACGAGTCAATGAAGACGGTTGCCGACAAGGATGCCGGCACAACAGGCAACAACTGGTCGGGTATGCGTGTTCGTCCTACATTCCTCAAGAAGTTCTTCACCGATCCTACGATTGTGGTAGGCAAGACAGCCAAGGAGATTCGTGCCATGAACATTGACGACCGTGCCATCTTCTGGGGCAAGGGCGACAGCAAGAACGAGCGCACCTTGGAGCTTGGCGACAACAGCAGCTTCTTTATGGGTATTGCCACACCTAAGTGGAACAACAACTACTCTACCAACGGCACACCTCACGACAGCTACAATGTGGACACCGACTTCTTCCTCTTCCGTGTAGCTGAGGCTTACCTCAATGCTGCAGAGGCTGAGATGCACCTTCATGGCGAAGGCTCGGCTAAGGCTAAGGACTATATCGACGCTATCCGCAAACGTGCCCATGCCGATGTACACGAATCTTACACATTAAACGACGTGCTCGACGAGCGTGCCCGCGAGCTCTACTGCGAGGGCATTCGCCGTACCGACTTGATTCGCTTCAACCAGTTTGGTGGTGCTGCCTCATACAAGTGGGAGCTCAAGGGTGGCAGCGCCAACGGCACTACCTTCGACAAGACCAAGAATGTATACCCGCTTCCTTCATCAGAGACTCTTGCCAACAAGAACCTTACACAGATTGACGGATACAGCGAGTAAAACTAAAGTACAAATAGAACTATAAAAAGCAAACGCAATATGAAGAGTAAATATATGATTGGTGCTCTGCTTTTCGGCATCATCAGCTTATTCGCATCATGTTCGGACGACAACGACTCTAACCCTACGCTTATACAGCCTAAAGAGTTTAGCATGATCACTCCGGCATACGCCAATACGGTTGTCGACCTGGAACATTCCAAAGAGCTTAGCTTCTCGTGGTCGCAGCCTAAGTATACAGCCGACAACGCGCCTATCAACGTTACATACGAGGTACAGGTGTCGCCTTCTGGCTCGTTCACCATTTCGGCTGACGAGGCTGCAGCAGACGAGAGTGGCAATACAGTAGCCGACTACGACATCATGAGCAAGACTACACAGAAGTGCAGCGTTGACATCTCTGCCGAAGAAATAGACAAGGGTTTGGTGCGCGTGATGAAGTTTGCGGAAGACGCAGTGCCTGCCGAGCAGGAGATAAGCGTACGTATCAATGCCTATATATTGGAGGGTACAAAGAAGCTCAACGCTATCGCCTCCAACGTAGTAAAGCTTAAGGTTAACCCTTACTTTGTAGAGCTTAAGGACGCCACCCCAATAATGTGGTACCTTGTAGGCAATATGTTTGGCGGCAAGTGGGGCGACAAGAAGGAGGATATTGGCGTTAATGCTCTCCCGATGTTCTTGAAGCCTAACTTCAGCTACGACAAGAAGACGGGTACTGGCGAGATTGAATACACCAACTTCTTCACTACCGGTACTTACAATGACAAGGGTGAGGTTGACGGATCTGGCTTCAAGATTCAGTCGGACTTCGATTGGACGCACAGTATGAATGCCAAGGGTAACCAGCCGGGTACAATAGTATACCGTGCAACCGAGGGCGAAAGCGGACACTGCGTTGCTCCGAAGGAAGGCTACTGGACCATCAAGCTTAACACTGCCAACAACACTGCCACTATGGTAGAGTACAAGGGCGAGGTTAATAAGACCTATGGCACTATCCAGATAGCAGGCTCATTCAACGAATGGGGAGACACACCTATGCTTCCTTACAACACAGTGGGCGTTGAGAACCATGCTTGGTACTACGTGCTGGACGTTCCTGCTGGTGGAGTTAAGTTCAAGTTCAAGCTTGCCGGCACTTGGGATGGCGCTTGGGGTTATGGCTCACAAGATGGCGCTGTCAATATGTACGGCAAGTGTGGAACCGGCGGCAATGAAAACCTCGGCTTGGAAGAAGAAGGCAAGTACGTCATCTCATTCAACGACATCACCGGTTCATTCAGCATCGTTAAACTGTAAATCATTTAAACTATAGACCATTATGATTAAGAAAATATTATTGGGAATGACCCTCCTGATGTCCATGGTTGCTTGTACCGAGGACTATACCGACTGGGGCAAACCCCAAACCAGTTCGCCGGAGGAAGCTGTAGCATTTGGCGACAATGGAAGCATTAGTGGTGTTCAGGCTATAAACCTTGCCGACGTCACCACTACAACAGTGAAGGTTGCCAACATCGTTGCTCCTACAGGTGGCAGCGGCTATAAGGCAAGCGAGTTTCAGCTGACACTCGGCGGCGCATCGCTCAGCATGAACGAAGCCGGCGAGGTTAGCACCGAAGAGTTGCAGAACGTCATCGTAACCAACTATGGCAAGGCACCTCAGCAGCGCGAGTTTACAGCCAAGGCTTTGGCATGGATTAGCAATGGACATAACTCTGTAAAGATTGAGTCGGGCTCTATCACCGTACAGGCCACTCCTAAGGCAGCCAACATCGAGCAGGCTTACTATCTCGCCGGCGACATCTTCGCCGACGGATACAACAAGGATGTTGTAATGGCTCATGCCTTTACCCACTCGGACAACAACGTATGGGACGACCCTAACTTTAGCATTGAGGTCAAGGTAACAGAGGCTAACAAGTCGTTTATGATTATCCCTGCCTCAAGCCTTGAGAAGAGCGACATTCGCGACGGTGCTTTTGGTAGCGGCAGCAAGAAGGAAACTCTTGCAAGCAACGGTAACGCTATCACTATCGAGAAAGCAGGCAAGTACAATATCACTGTCAACATGGAGAAATTGACCTACAAGATTGAAGCTAAGCCGGCAACTCTCTTCCTCACTGGCAGCGAGTATAACTGGGGTAATGAAGGCGGTACATGGAAGCAGCTCATACAGTATAATGGCTCTGACGAGACATTCTGGACAATGATCTACTTCTCTGAAGGCGAGATGTTCAAGTTTGCTCCGCAGGCTGCTTGGGCAGACGACTTCGGCGGTGGCATAACCATTGAAGACAACGCAGGTTCGGGCATTGCTGCCGACGGCAGTAACCTCAAGGTAGGCAAGGCAGGCTGGTATCTGTTGCGTGTAACCAATGGCAAGAAGCGCAAGCTCGAGGTTTGCAAGCCTGAGGTTTACCTCGTTGGCGATGTTATCGCTGGCGGTTGGGGCGCTGGCTGGGAAGACAAAGCCAAGACCGATGCCAACAAGTTCACTGCTCCTACAACAAAGGACGGATTGTTCGTATCGCCTAAGTTCGCCAACAGCGGCAACCTCCGCATGTACGTCAACTTCCCTGACACTGGCTACAAGGATCCGAACAACAACTGGTGGAAGTCTGAGTTCAACGTTATAGACGGCAATATAGTATTCCGTGGCAATGGTGGCGACCTTCAGCCTGTTGCTGTTGAGGCTAATCAGCAGGTTTCGCTCAACTTCACCACTGGCAAAGGCGAGATTAAGTAGAGTATAAAGACTGAATAAACTAATAAGGTTGGATTTCCCTTTGATGGGGGAATCCAACCTTTTTTGTGCTTAATAGTTGGTATATCACATTTTTTTTGTAATTTAACGGCGTGAAACTAAAGCCATCAGTAGGCAACACCCAACAAACCATAAACCGACATTACATAAAATGATATATCTCCGCACCATTGTTACTACCTTTTTAGCACTGTTGCTGTATGCCACAGCCACAGCCCAAGTGTTCGACAACGTAAGCATTGACGATGCCTCGGTGGTGTGCTCTATTGCACAAGACGAGCAAGGCATATTGTGGTTTGGCAGCGACAACGGACTCTACTCGTACGACGGCTACCGCACCATACCGCACAACACCAACACAGACGGCACATCCATCAACCCACGCATACACTGCATCTACTTTATAAACAACAAGCTGTATATGGCTACCGAGCGCGGACTGATGCTGTACGACGTCAAGACCGGACGCTACGCCGCACAGCCCGAACGTGCCAAAGGCGACACACGAGCCGTGACCTACTATGGTGGCAGACTGTGGTTCGGCGGTGCCCAAGGCTTGCTGAGCTGCAACTTGCAGTTGGACGACATACGCGTGGAGAGCAAGACGCTGCACAATGTCTACTCGCTGCTTGCCACTAAGCACGGGCTGCTCGTGGGAACAATATCCGGATTGACGCTCCTTCGACACGGCAAGCCCAACTTACCCATACGCATTGGCGACGGCGAGCAGCCGCTTGTCAACGCTCTGCTGAGCGACGGCAGTGCGGCATGGATAGGTACAGAGGGTGCTCTGTACCGCTACGACGGACAGCAGCTCAAGGCTATACCGGCTTTGGCGGGCAACTCCATAAAGTCGCTAGCCACATACGGCGACCTTATCTACGCCGGAACCGACAACGGACTGTATACCTACAACAAGCTTAGCGGAGCCACATTGCATGCTTTGCACGACTCGCGCTCGCCACGCACCATAGCCAACAACATTGTGTGGACGGTGTATACCGACCGCTGGGGCAACCTATGGGCAGGCACCGACCAGGGCGTGTCGGACATCAGGCGACAACGATTTTTCAACTATATACCCCTAAGCTACATAACACAGACGGGCGACGGCAACTGCCTGCACCTTATATACCGCAGCGCCGACGGACGCCTGTGGCTCGGCGGAAGCAACGGACTCATAAGCTACAACGCCACACGTGGCTTTATGCCCGACAACACGGCAGACGTGGCGTGGTACCGACAGAACTCCTTGACACACCACATGTCGCACAACCGTGTAAGACGTGTCTACTCCGACCGCGACGGCACGGTGATAATATGCACCGACCACGGCCTCAACATATACAACCCCGCAACACGACAGATGCGCAACATCATCGTTACCGACCGCTCACGCCGATACAGCACGGCATGGGCTTACGACATCGTGGACGACGGCAAGGGCCGCTACTGGATTAGCTCGTATATGGGCGGCGTGTTTGTGGTGGACAAGCACAAGCTGCTGTCGGCACCAACTCCTGCCATCATTGCCGACCGCCACTACCTCAAGGAGCTGCAAGGCATACACGTGTCGCAGCTCGTGGCAGACGGTAGGGGATATGTGTGGGTGCGTATGTACAACAGCGGACTCGACCGCATCAACCTCCGCACCATGAAGGTGGAGCACATCGTGGGCAAGGACAATAAGATTAACAATATATGCGCCGACCGCAAGGGCAACCTTTGGGTTGCCATGCAAGGCGAGGTGAGGTGCTTCGGAGCCAACGGCAAGACCCAATCGTACAACATCGAGGGCTACAACGACAACGCTATGCTGTGCGAGGTGGAGGGCTACATCTGGGTACTGATGGGGCAAGACTGCTGCATACTGAACCCCGACGGCTCGTCGACGTGCTTCTCCATTTCCGGATTCAGACCCCTCGCTATATGGTACGACCGCCCGTCGCGCCATGTGCTGCTTGGCGGCAACGACGCCATTGTGGCTGTACCCATAGCCAATGTGCACAACATTGGTGCCAAGGACAAGCGCGCAACCTTCCTGCTGTCGGCACTTATGGTCGACGGCAAGCCCTACACACCCGACGGCGGAGCTGCAACCTACCTCTCAGAGATAACGCTAACGGCTCGACAGAACAACCTGTCGTTCCTCTTGTCCGACCTGCCAATGTCGGGCAAGCAGCCGCGTATGTACGCCTACCGTCTTGAGGGAGCCGACCGCGGCTGGCAGTATATGCACGGCGAGCGTCAGGAGATAAGCTACAGCGCGCTGCCCTCGGGCAAGTACACACTCGAGGTGCGCGAGGTAGACGGTCTGGGCAAAGCCCAAGGTATGGTGTATCAGCTGCAAGTAACCATTCTGCCGCCGTGGTATCTGTCTGTCTGGGCAAAGGCACTGTATCTGCTTGCGGTTGTTGCCCTTATAGTATGGGCTGTAAACTTCTACATGATACGCCGCCGTCTGCGTGAGGAGCGCGAGGCAAAGAAGCGGGTTATGAAGGAGTCGGCTGCCCGTTCGGCTTTCTTCGACAACCTTTCGCGCCAACTAAAGCAACCGCTCGGCACGCTGTTTGGCTCGGTTCTCGGTGTGCTTCACGACGAGAAGGACAGCAGCCGTGTACGGCGCTTGGAGCAGATGCGCCGTGACGTGGTAGAGATGAACACCCTTGTGTACAAGGCTCTCGACATGCAGACCATTGTCCACAGCAGCGACAAGCCTGCTATGGCAACCATCGACATTGCCGACTTCTGCCGACGTGCTGCCGACGACGCACGCATAAGATACGGCAAGAAGCTCGACATCGACTACCGCACCGATGCTCCGACGGCATACGTCAGCATCGACGTGGTGGGTATGCAGCCCATGCTCGACGAGCTTATAGCCTTTGCCGCCGACAACCGCAAGGCTGATGCGCCCATAACCATAAGCGTAAGCTCTGCCGAAGACAAGACATCGGTAAGCGTAGGCATACCGGGCATGACGATAGCCAAGGGCGACATGCCCTTTGTCTTCAACCGCTACTATAGTGCCACTGGCTCCAAACAGCAAGCCGGGGGCAACACTCTCGCCCTTATACACGAGTTTGCCGAGCACAACGGAGGCGTGGCTACAATCGAGACGGGCGACAACGGCACTACGGTTGGCATGACATTCGAATCGGCACACACCGCATCGGCGCACAATCCAAACGCCCTTAGCTCTGCTGCGGCTGCCAAGACGCACGATGTGGACAGCATAGACGCACGCTTGCTTGCCAAGATAACACAAGCGGTTGAGGAACACGTAGCCGACTCGGACTTCAACGTAACACGCTTGCAAGAGACCTTGGGGCTTGGCTCAAAGCTGCTATATCGCAAGGTAAAGCAGATGACGGGCAAGACACCGGTGGAGTTTATACGCCAGATACGTATGCAGAGGGCAGCCATTCTCCTGAGAGAGGGCAGGTTCTCGGTGTCGGAGGTAATGTACATGGTGGGCTTCTCCAACTCGAGCTACTTCTCGAAGTGCTTCCAGAAAGCCTACGGCATTACACCGACGGCATGGAGCACCGGTACGAGGAAGTAACCCTCCAATCGTAGTTGTTTTATATATTAAACTATTCCATTCGTTGATTAAATTTTCATACAATATATAATATGCGTACATTTGCCTCATCTAAAACGACAAAGATGAACTACCGCAAGGAACACTTCATTTATACACTGATGTGGATACTGATATATATATCGCCATTTATGGGGACATATATGCGTATGTCGTCCAATCCACATATAGAGTTCTCGTGGTACGAGGTACTCAACGCATGGAAATTTGATACTGTATGGCTCGTTTTGTTTGCCGTACACAACTTTATGCTTGCCCCTCTGCTTATCCTCAAACGACGCACTATACTCTACGTAACGCTTAGCTTTGCGCTGTTAGGCGTGGCTATGGGCATACTGTGGTTTCTGCGTCCGGCATACCATCACCACCGACTGCCACGATACAGCCGACACGAAAGGGTGCTGTACAGGGACAACATACCCGACTTTAGACCCGACGACGACCCTGAAGACATGTTTGAAGAAGCATCCAAGGAGCAACGCAATGCCCAACGCTATCCTCGACGCTACTCGTATATGCGCCCATACGAGCCTTTCCCCCTCTTCGGACCAGGCGAGCTTGTGGCTGCCTTTGGCGGACTGCTGCTTATGGGTATGAACCTTGGTGTGAAGCTCTACTTCAAGTCGCAAGAAGACTCTAAGGTCCTATCGCAGATAGACAAGCACAACCTGGAGCGGCAGTTGGAGTATCTCAAGTATCAGGTGAACCCCCACTTCTTTATGAACACCCTCAACAACATACATGCCTTGGTAGACATCGACCCCGAACGCGCCAAGACCACCATTGTAGAGCTGTCGAAGATGATGCGCTACATTCTGTACGAAGGCAGCAACAGGATGATACCGCTGCCACGAGAGGTGCAGTTCTTGAGCAACTATGTGCAGCTAATGAGGCTACGCTATACCGACAAGGTAAGCATACGTATGTCGGCACCAAGCAATCTGCCCGACGTCATGATACCGCCACTGCTGCTCATCATGTTTGTGGAGAACGCCTTTAAGCATGGCATAAGCTACCGCACGGAGTCGTTTGTGTACATAACGGTGGACGTCAAGGACGACCGCCTTAAGTTTGTATGCCGCAACAGCAAGCAGCATCTTACGCTGAAAGAGAAGAAGGGAGGCGGCATGGGACTGGTAAACGTGCGCCGCCGACTGGACCTCCTGTTCCAGGACACATACACCCTGAAGATAGAAGACCGAGAGAACGAGTATGATGTAAGCCTTGACTTGCCGCTAACGGCACCTGCAAGTCAAGCCAATGGTTGACACTTAAATGATAAAACAGAACAGAAGATGATAAGAACACTTATTATAGACGATGAGCCGCTTGCCTTGCAACAGCTCGCAGCATACACAGCAAAGGTGCCTTTCTTGGAGCTTGTGGCACAATGCCAGAGCGCTATGGAGGCTCGGGAGATAATGGAGAACGAGCAGATAGACGCCTTGTTTGTAGACATCAATATGCCGGATGTCAACGGTATGGACTTTGTGCGCTCGCTCCAGGCACCGCCTATCGTGGTGTTCACCACCGCCTACTCGGAGTATGCTGTAGAGGGATACAAGGTAGACGCCGTAGACTATCTGCTCAAGCCATTCAGCCTCGACGACTTCCGCCGTGCCGCGCTGCGTGTAAAGAAGCG
>ULYE01010876.1_pt1 | contig 17819 bp, 18 predicted proteins | sample 1961921 | NCBI WGS metagenome assembly ULYE01 (sample SAMEA4835856, study PRJEB28245) | human gut metagenome | biome: gut microbiome; material: fecal sample | place: Denmark | collected 2008 | reverse complement strand
ATAAGCTGTGTTGATGTAGAAATCTACGCCGCAATCCGTCTTGTTGAACGGCACTTCTACCAGACGCTGTCTTTGCTTTGTCATAATCTTGATCTGTTTTTTATGCAAAGGTGCATTTTTTCGATGATTTATCAAAATGAAATAACCAGGCAACTGCTAAAAAGCCATAAAAATTACACAGTTTAATATTTATTCACTTACAATTGTTTTTTCACTTCATTATTCTTTGTATATTTGCCATTATTAACAACCCAAACCTAACAACTTATGGCCAAACACAGCAAACTCACCTACACATTGCTTGCCATTGCCCTTTGCAGCTTGACAACAGCATGCGAAAAACCCTTGTTGGAAGACGAGGAAGAGTATAAAGAAACAGAAGCTCCCAAGGGAGACATGGTCAGAATAACGTTCAGAAATTTCAAGACCAACCAGAAGTCGTTCAGTCAAACGCAAGACAATTCATCCGAACGCGAAGCCCTGCAAAGCAGAGCCTCAGAGGCTACGCCCATTACAGAACTGTGTAAAAGAATCAACTTCGCTTTGTTCGACTACGAGACAGGAGAAAAAATCAAGACACTAAACCAGACCACAGACGACGAATCGTTCGGCAAAATAACCATGAACTTGACCAAAGGCAAATATGCCGTATTGGTAGTGGCTCACAACGGCGACGGCAACGCCTCTTTGTCCAATCCCGAAAAAGTAACATTCAAAGACAATAAAATTACCGACACCTTTTATTATTACAAAGTCATCGATGTCGAGGAAGACAGCAACTTCGACATGACAATGAAGAGAGTCGTGGCTAAATTCCGACTTGTAGTGAAAGACCCTACCCCAGAGGATGTGAAGACTATGAAGTTCTACTACACAGGAGGAAGCTCCACCTTCAACGCTCTTACTGGATACGGATGCGTCAACTCCAAACAGACTGAACTGAGAAGCGTGAAAGAGAGTGCCTATACCGAGGAATCATACTACGACATATACACTTTCCCACACGACCCAGAAGAAAGCAAGAAACTGAAGGTGGACATATCTGCCCTGTCGTCGGCAAGCTCATCAAGCGCACTCTTCTCAAAAACCATAAGCAACGTGGCTATATCCCCAAACAAGTTTATATGCTATAAGGGCTATTTCTTCAGCGCAGACCCCGACAACAGCCATGAGTTCACACTCTCGACAACCGACGAATGGCAGTACGAAGAAAACGAATATTAATGATGAACTGGCAACAATAAAAAAAACAACAACCGACCGACTTTAAGCAATGGACCTAAAATCAGTCGGTTTTTTGTATTTATAGAAGTTACAACTGCGGCAAATATTCTACCGAGCGTTGTCGTGCTCATGAATCACAGCCTTTTGAGCGTCGCTGTAGCTGTCCCAGGATGTCTTGTAGCCTTCGTTTCCACCTACAACCTTCATCAATCCGCCCATAATGCCAACCATAAGGTCGTACGTGCCGTTGGATTTGTAGAAGTCAACGAGGTCCTTTCCCATAATGCCGTCAAACATCCATTCCCTGAAGCTCTTTGCCACATCCAGCTTGGCGTCGGCCCTACCCTGCACCTGTGGCGCAGACTGCTGCTGAGAGCTCGCCACATTCTGCTGCTGAACGTCAGCTGGCGACATTCTTGCATCAGGATCCTGACGGATGCCCCAATAGACATCCTCGTTGTCGAAGCTGCCCTCCGTCATGCAGAGGAACTGTTTGTTGAATATAGGCATGCTGTCGAAGTAATCCGACAGGATTTTTCTCTTTTCCGCCTCCGTGCGGTCGCCGTCGTAGAGCAATTCCAGAATCTTCCTGCGGTCGTCGGACGTGATGAGCACCATTCCCACAGTATTGTTTTTCACAGGATACACAACGAGGTTGTCCTCGTCGAGGAACATATAGCACGCGTCGTATTTGGGGCTCATTATATAGCTTATATCGTCGTAGCCATAGACAACGTCTTCTGCCAGCATGCAATTATAGGCGTCGGTTATGGTCATTGTGGCGCAATAGTGAGGGTCGTCGTCATTCATGTCAAGCGTGACGTATACCGACCCCAGCATGTATTCCTTGTCGGGCGACAAAACATTCCAGCAATACTTCTCCATTCTGCTGCCCCATTCGTTCTTGGCGACAACGTTCTCGAAGACGGCATTGGGATACGCTTTGCGGATGTCGGTAAGCAGTTGTACAAACTTTGGCTTTGCGTCGCTCAGGCAACGGTCGAACGTGGACACCGAGATTTTTGTGATTCTGCCATTCTTCTCGTCATAAGATATGGTTGCCAAATCACCATCCAATGCGCCCGAAGTGTACTCTCCAATCAGATAAGCCAGATCCTTAGGGTCGTTGTGGGTGAACTCCAGTTTCTTGGCACTCAACTTCTGGCGAAACGCCTGAAGGCTTTCGGCAAAAGAAACTCCGCGGTATGTCATGTGGTGCCCGTCGGCAATATATTGCGCATGGGCATTAATGACTACCGCCATAAAGACGATTAATACAAAGATTTTTTTCATACTTGTCGTTATTTTTATTCATACCATTTTAGTTCTTTACCAATCAAAAAAATCTACCCTTTTCTGATTAAAACACAAAAGTACTCTCCAATTTACCATGCCTCCAGTTTATCCGCTATCTCCGGCATCCTGTCCTTTGTGAACACCGGATTCCTGCCTTCCTTCTTCTGCTTGCGGTAGTCCTGCAGCAGGAACACGGCCTGGCGCGAGAGCAGCACTATGGCCATAAGGTTGCAGAGGGTGAGAAGAGCCATTGTGATGTCGGCAAAGCTCCACGCGAAGTCAAGCGACACCACGGCTCCCGTCATCACCATAGCCGCCACGGCAAGGCGATAGACAAACACGCCGAACTTGGAGTCCTTGATGTACCTCACGTTGGTCTCGCCATAATAGTAGTTGCCGATGATGCTGCTGAAGGCAAAGAGCCATATCATCACAGCCACAAAAGGATTGCCTATGCTTCCTATCTCGTGGGTCAAGGCGTCCTGCGTGAGCTGGATGCCGTTGGAGGCCGACACGTCCACTCCACTCACAAGGATGATGAAGGCCGTGCATGAACACACCACCAATGTGTCGGTGAACACGCCCAACGCCTGTATCAAGCCTTGCTTCACGGGATGGCTCACGGTAGCCACGGCAGCCGCATTAGGCGCACTACCCTCGCCCGCCTCGTTGCTGAAGAGGCCGCGCTTGATGCCCTGTATGACGGTAACGCCAAGCACTCCGCCCACCGCCTGGTTGAATCCGAAGGCGTTCTCCACAATGGTGAGCAGCACCTTGGGCAAAGACGTGATGTTCCACACCACCACGCCCACGGCTATCAGCAGATAGACCACAGCCATCACGGGAACAACGGTTGAGGAGAACTTTGCCACTCTGTGTATGCCGCCAAAGATAATGAGCAGGGTGAGGGCCGTGAGCACCATGCCCATAGTGGCAGGCTCTATGCCGAAGGCCTTCTGCCAAGCCAGGCAGATGGTGTTGCTCTGCACGGAGTTATAGGCAAAGCCGAAGGTGATAATCATCAACACGGCAAAGAGTATGCCCATCCATCCCTTGCCCAGTCCATACTTCATGTAATAGGCTGGTCCGCCATAGAAGGAGGTCTGACCCTTGCGCTTGTACAATTGTGCAAGCGTCGACTCGATGAAGGCCGACGACGAACCCAGCAAGGCCAACACCCACATCCAAAACACGGCTCCCGGTCCGCCTATGCTGATGGCTGTTGCCACGCCCGCAAGATTGCCCGTGCCTATTCTGCTTGCCAGCGCCACCACGAATGCCTGAAACGAGGAGATGTGCTTCATCTCGCCGTCCACCCTCACGTCCATCGACAGCTCGTCCTGCCCTATCTCCTGGGGCTGAACCTTGTCGGGATGCAGCAGCAGCCTCACCATCTCCCTTACCAGACGGAACTGCACGAAACGGGTGCGCAAAGTGAAAAACACGGCACAGCATATCAAAACCGTAATGATGATATACGACCAAAGGAAATCGCTAACCTGAACTAAAACATTCTGTACTAAATCTATCATTCTTATCTACTAAAACCTGTAATAAAAATCTGTATATCTGTTCGTTTCAACTGCAAAATTACTAAATTTCTGTCAAAATTCAAAACTCAAAATTCAATTTTATTATTCGTTTTTTATTAACTTTGTATCGGATTTTTGAACACATCAAAATCGTCCTTAATAACCAAATAAAAAATCTCACAAAAAAATGGGTAATAAAATAACAACAATGGAGCGAGAAATGCAACGTCGCACAGAACTGCTTTTGGGAAACGACAACATTGAGAAATTACAGTCGGCACGTGTGCTCATCTTCGGCATTGGAGGTGTGGGCTCATGGTGTGTCGAGGCCCTGGTGCGTAGCGGAGTGCGCAACATCACCATCGTGGATAGCGACCGCGTAAGCGTGACCAACTGCAACCGCCAGCTTATGGCCACAAGCAGCACCATCGGACAGGTGAAGGTGGACGCCCTGCGCGACCGTCTGCTCGAGATTAACCCCGACGCCAACATCACGGCTTACCAGAAGATATACGAGGCAAAGACTGCCGACGAGTTCCACATGGAGGAATACGACTACATCATCGACGCCATCGACTCGCTTAAGGACAAGGCCGACCTCATTCTGCGCGCCACCTCGCTTCCCAAGCACATCACATTCATCTCGTCGATGGGTGCCGCCCTCAGGCGCGACCCGTTCATGATACGCAAGGCTGAGTTCTGGAAGGTGAAGGGCGACCCGCTTGCACGAGCCTTGCGCAAGAAATTCAAGAGCATGAAGACTTCTCCAAGCCGTAAGTTCCAATGTGTCTACAGCGAGGAGAAGCCTATGGAGAATATGAGCGACCAGAAACTTGTGGAGCATGAATGGTGCTCAACAAAGGCACAAATCAACGGTTCGCTCTGCCACATCACAGCCTCTTTCGGCATGGCCATAGCTGGCATCGTGATCAACGGTATTATCGACAAGGCAAGCTCGCCACAGCCTGAGCCAACTGCTCAAGCGCCTGAGTAAGGATGCTGCGCGGAGTGCCCACATTCAGGCGCATGAAGCCACGTGCGGCACTCTCCTTCTGATGCAGCTGTCCGTAGGGATTAGCCTCTGTATCGAATATCTCGCCATCGTTGAGCGCCAGTCGGGCCTTGTTGATGAACAAGTCTTGCAGCTCATCGTGGCCGAGACCCAAAGCCCGGCAGTCGAGCCATACGAGGAACGACGACTCGGGGCGCACCACCCTTATGCCCGGGATATGCTCCTTGAAGTACTGCTCCGTGAACAGAATGTTACCCTCCACGTAGGCAAGCATCTGCTTTCTCCACTCCTCGCCTTGCTTGAAGGCGGCAATAGTGGCAATAGGCGCAAACACGTTAGGCTCGTTAAACTCGTTGGCCTCCATCCATCCGTAGAAGCGGCGGCGCAGCTCGGGGTTGGGCACAATGGCGTAGGAGCTTACTATGCCCGCCATATTGAACGTCTTTGTCGGCGCCTGAAACGTGATGCTTATCTCCTCAGCCTCCTTGCTTACCGTAGCAAACGGAATATGCTTGTGACCGAAGAGTGCAAGGTCGGCATGTATCTCGTCGCTTATAACAATCACGCCATGCTTGTGGCAGATGTGCGCCACGCGCTCGAGAGTGGCTCTGTCCCATTGTATTCCGGCAGGATTGTGAGGGTTGCACAATATCATCATCTTGCAGTCCTGAATGAGCTTCTCCAGACCCTCGAAGTCCATCTTGTAGAACGAGCCATCCCCGGATTCCACCAGTCGGTTTCTCACCACCTCACGGCCGTTCCCCACGGTAGTCATGCGGAACGGATGATACACGGGTGTCTGAATCAGAACCTTGTCGCCCGGCTGCGTCAAGGCATTAATGGCCATGCCTATGCCCTTCACCACTCCAGGCACATAGGTCAGCCATTCCCTCTGCACGTTCCATCCATGATGGTCGGCAATCCATTTGCCCACGGTAGGCCAGTATTCCTTTGGCTCCATAGTGTAGCCGAATATCGGATGCTCCATGCGCTTCTTGATGGCATCCACTACGAACGGGGGAGTCTCAAAATCCATGTCGGCCACCCACAACGGAATCAAGTCGTCGCGTCCGTAACGCTCCTTGAGCACCCCGTGCTTCAAGTCGCCCGATCCCGAACGGTCGATAATCTTGTCAAAATCGTATTTCATAAAAGTATTTTTTTTTCAGAACTCTTATTTCAAAGCCTGCTCAATATCCTCCAACAGATCCTCCACGTCTTCCAGTCCCATAGACAGACGTATGGTAGTGTCGAGCACATCCATGTTCTTCTTCTCCTCAGGCGTGAAACCCACGAAGATAGTGGAGTAAGGATGAATGGCGAGCGACTTGTTGTCGAAGAGATTGGTGGCTCGGCGTATGAGCTTCAGGCGGTTGATGAAGTCGAAACACTTCTGCTCCGACTCGAGGTCGATGGTGAGCATGGCTCCAATCTTCTCTCCCTGCTCCAGACCCGGATAGTTCACACGCTTCACCTCAGGCAGCTTCTGCAAGGCACGAGCGAGGTCCAAGGCATTCTGAGCCTGCTTCTGGTAGCGCACGTTGAGCGTCTCCAGTCCGAGAGTCTGCATGTAGGCCACCTGCGGAGTCATATACGAGCCGATGTTGAATAGGAACTCAAATCGTATGCGCTTGTTCACCTGCTCGAAAGTGCCATAATCGAGAATCAGTCCGCCGAGCGAAGTAGCTCCACCACTAATGTATTTTGTGCTCGACAGCACCTCCACGTCCACTCCCTGCTCGCGTGCGTTGAGTTCCGTGAACGGCACGATAGTAGTGTCCACAATCAAGGGCACTCCGTGCTTGTGTGCCACCTGCGAGAGCTTCTTCAAGTCGACAACCTCCAGCTGCGGATTGGTGATGTATTCGGCGAAGATAAGGCACGCGTCGTCGGCAATCGTGCGGTCCAGAGTCTCGGTATCAGTAAGGTCGGCTATCTGCGCCTTCACGCCCAGTCGGGCCAGGGTCTTGGTGATGAGCGCGTAGGTATTGCCGAAGAGATGGTTCGACGTAACGATGGTCTTGCCCGCCTCGGCAAACACGAGCAGGGCATTAAGAATGGCAGCCATACCCGTGTTCATGGCAAACACATTCTCGGCACCCGAGAGCGCCTTCACGCGGTTCTCGAAATAAGCGACCGTAGGGTTCATCACGCGCGAGTAGTCGGGCTCGAGCACACGTCCGGAGAAAGCCTCCGTCATGTCGTGGGCTGTGTCAAACTCATAAGCAGCTGTGTTGTACACCGGAAACGACAACGACCCATAGGCGTCGCGCTTCTGAAAAGGGGTTTGAATGGCTTTAGTTTCTTTTCTCATAATATGTTTTTCTTTTCTTACCGCGCAAAATTACAATAAAAGTTTCACATTTCCACCCTACTTTTCAAAGAAAAAACCGTATTTTTGCATAATGAAACAAACAGGCAAAACAATGCTTATCCAATAACCATATCATTACGGATGATATCCGAAACGTTTATAGGAGGAATTATCACATTGTTGAATTGTGTACTTTCCGTCTTACAAAACATTATGCCTCTTGCTGTACCTATTGTATGCACAGCGAAGAACTCTAACAATTCTTTGGGAATTGTTACAGTCTCTCCCTTTTGCAATTTCTTAAAATCATCCTTGTGTATTTCAAATTCACAATTTATGGCGAGTATCATTAGCTTTTGTTGTTCTGTTGAAAATTCAAACTTTACAAAACAAGCTATTTTCTCTCCATTTTCTGCGTATTTGAAATTGATTTCTGTATTCATATCCAACACTTCATTCGGATTGTTGTTTGCCAAAATGGCGAATTGATCCAAATGAATGCCAATCATTCTAAATTTTGTCATATCTTATGCTACGTTCTCAGGTGTCCCGTTGTCGGTAGGACACGAATTTAATTTACATACCATAGAATAAGGTTCGGAGTTGTTGCACTCCTTCCATTCTGTAGGCTTTGCGCTTGTCACGGCTATTGTCTTGAACTTACTCAAGCATTCGTCTTCCTTGATGCACTCTTCAACTGGCACGAATTCTATTTGAGGAACCACCCCGAACGCAAGAGCCAATTCAAAAAACTTGGACATACGATGGTCGTAGTCGCCATTAAGCAACTGCGACACATACCCCCTCGACACGCCGAGGTATTCAGCCAGTTGGCTTTTGTTGCGGCCTGTCTCCGCCATAAATTTCTCAGCCTGATTGTAAAGTTCAATTTGGGTTTTAGCTTTCCAATATTCAGGACTTTTCAATACTTTTTCTCTATTCATAGTGTACCTCATTTTTTTAGAAGCCGTCAAACAATTTGTCTATACGTTTTATATCTTTGTTCTGCGTTCCCTTATAAGCCCCAAGTACAACAAACACAGATGGTCTTTGCATTATGACATATACGCGTATATCGTCCTTCTTGAATTCATAGACATCATTACGTTTTAATCCTTCTATATGGCGGAATTTTGATTTTGGCAACATAGAAGCCGATAACATATCCATATAAGAGTATATATTTATTAACTTTTTAATGTCTCTTTGATCCTTTAGATTTTCCACGAATTCTTGAAACAGATATTTCCCATTTACAGACACTTCTTGAAACTGATAGGTTTTATTGTTTACTGGCTCGAATTTACGTAATTCATATTTATTTGCCATTGTTTTAGTTTTTACTAAACAATTGCAAAGTTAAATATAAAACCCATACCAAACAACTGTTTTTATAATCTTTTGCCACTACTATCGTATTTTTTAACGTTTTCTGCCTATAACGTATTTCATGATGCAAGCCATGACGTGAGCGCATGCTGTCCCCACAACAAACAAAAGTGCCATTCCCAACCAACTGTCGGCAAAAGTTGACGCTTCCATGCCAACAGCAACAACCGGAATAACCGACCATCCCTCAATAGTATTTCGGCCATAACCTGGAGAGTATTTCTTTATGAATTGAAACATATTAAGTCGTATTTACATTTAGCGTAGGCATCAAGCCTCTTTGTTTTTCAAGCGTAAAAATACAAATAAGACAAACAAGTCGAACTTTTTTCACAAATCCTTTAAGTTGAATTAAACTTGCTGAGGGTGGAATTAAACTCGATTAAATCTTTTCCTACAAAGGTTTGGTGTCGAATGGCACATGGCAAGGACAGACGGGCTGAAAATCGATATGGCAAGGACGGAATGCGAATGGACATGGCAAGGACGGCGATTTCGACTCTTTTGAGTTTGTGCAGAATGATGCATGGAAACTTCATCGTATGGTGAGCGGATTGAGAGCGTGTTAGGATATTTGCGGCAAACAAGGAATCCAATCCAACATATTCAATCTACGGCAGAGCCAATTCTTTAGGGACTCTGCCGTAGAGATTGTCCACATTAATTACCGTCATTTACATTCCCAAGACACCGATATTTCAACTATTTTTATCCTTTAGGCACGAATCCCCTACACGTTTTTGCCGTTTCAGGGGGCATATTTTCAGGAACTCCCATTCTCATATATGGGCCACAATGTGCTATATCTACATCAGGACGATTGCGCCATGCAAGATTACACTTACACATGAAGCATGTCCTTTCGCTTGGAGGAATATGGTCAGCATCAAGCTGTGCTTGAATATTCTCTTTATGGTGTCTTTGTTTCTCACGAAGTCTTATTCTTTCTTCTGACGCATCCGAAAAATCCCTATATTTCCTTTCAAATATTTGGAAAAACCCTTCTTGATTAATTGCATTTTGTTTTTTTCGCCTTTCCTCAATAGCAATATCATATAGCTCTGGTTTACAGATACGATAACGCTTACCGCTATTCTCTATGACAAGAAGAGAACCATCCCGTTTTTGTCTTACTCCGATACATTCATAATAGAGTTCGCATTTTTCACACTCGTCCACATCTTTTACAGATATTCGTTTATTAGCTTTTTGATAACACGGTTTGATATTATCAAAACACTCTTGATTGTTTACCCATTTCCTATCTGTATTTTCTTCCAAAAGAAACATCTCCAAAGTCTCAAGCGTCTGGTTTGAAAGGTTTATCTCAAGGCAATTAAGATTCTTATAATCAAAAGTTGCTCCTGACAGTAAGGACACACACAACCACACGCAAGTCCTCTTGGCACATCATCCACATGCACCATTTTGCCTTGAGCGTTCTCTGCCCATGAAAAAACAAAATTATTGCTCATATATGCTTTTAGTTATTAACTGAGCCCACTTAAAAAAGGGGCTCAATTATATTACTTGCTTTTTTTCTCCAACTCTGCCTCAATATCCTCAATACTTGGTAATGAACTCTTAAACTCTTTAGGCATCAAATTAACCCCTTCAAACTCAGAGATTCCTATCGGTTGATTATAACCTTCAAGAGAATATTGCGCAAATATATTATCTTTCGATTTACAGATGAGCAAACCAATCGTAGGATTGTCAGCATCACTCTTAAGTGTATGGTTTACAAACGACATGTAGGCTGACAGTTGACCCAGATATGAAGGTTCAAACTCGGTTACTTTCACCTCTATCACCACATAACTATGAATTCGCGTATTGTAGAAAAGCAAATCAAGAAACTGCTCTTTCGAACTAACCTGTAAACGATATTCTTGCCCCATAAAGGCAAAACCACTTCCCAATTCCATAAGAAATCGGATGATATTGTCTATGAGAGCCTGTTTCAGTTCTTTTTCCTTGAAACCTTCTGTCATCGTCAGGAAATCAAAGTTGTATGGATCATGCAACAATTCCTTTGCCAATTCACTCTGTGGTGTAGGAAGTGTGTTGCAGAAATTGTTCACGGCATTGCCAGTGCGTTCGTAAAGATCCGTGTCAAGATGATTTAACAATACAGCACGACTCCAGTTGCCCTCTATTGCCTTTGCAACAAAAAACAATCCTTTCCGCACATCACCTTTTATCTTGTCGAGGATAAACTTGTGATGTGTCCATGGTATTGAAAAAAGCATCTCCACAATGTCATGATCCTTGTCCCCTACTTGAGGTAAAAAATTAGCGGAATGGAGTGCATCAAATTTTCCCCCAAGTTGGGGGACATTTGTAACAACCTGGCAATATGTGGTATAGAACTTCTTGATGTAATAGAGATTCGTCTTAGAAAAGCCATTCTCTTCCGGCATAGCATCCTTCAAATCCTGACTCAGCGTTTTTATGATGCCTTCGCCCCACCGCTCTTCAATATTCATATTTACCATATCTCGCCCAAGCTGCCAATAGTATATCAGCAACTCACGATTCACCTTCACAGCAGCCTTAATCTGTGCACTACGAAAGCGGTGTTTCAAATCCGCTACCCATACGGCATATTCCTTATCTGTTGATATTAATTTGCTCATATATCTATTGATTTTTAGTTCATTCAATCCATATTCCAAGAATTTATATTTCTGTGCAAATGTAAGAAATAAAAAAATATTAGATGGAAGTTTTATCGTTATTTGTTCATCCATTTAATATTATTTAGTCAAACAACCATATTCACAACCTCAACTTAATTAACAAAAAGCCCGTTGGCAGAAATACGTATGCAATAAATTAGTTCTGCCAACGGGTTACATTTACTTTGTCACTACATTATACAACGCTTGATAGTTGCTTACTACGTCGAACACGACATCATTCTCGCTTATAGCGGCAAAATGCCGGCGGGCACATTCTATCTTGCCCTTCTCCGCACCACGCAGGTCGGATGGCAGGTCGTCAGTCCCCTTTGTCTCGGCAATGAAATAGACGTGCTTCACGCTACCCTCGCGGAAAGCCACAGCCCAGTCGGGATTGTATTTGCCCATAGGAGTGTTGATGTAGAAACCGCGGGGCAGTTTTGTGTATACCACCACGTCGTCCTCATGCTCCAAAGACTCGGCAAAATTCTTCTCCGTACCCATACTGTCAAGCACAACAAGGTCGTAGAGCGACTTTGCCGACTCAATGGCGTTGATGCCAAGTTTGCCGTGAAGGGCATTCTCGGTAAAGATGTCGGTAGAGAACTCGTCGTTCAGTTTCTCATACTTGATGCATTGGATAACGGCAAGAGCCTTGCAGTCATTGATGATGCGTGCTGTCTTGATGATAAACTCCTCGGGATTCATTTTGAACATGCTGAACGTGGAAGGCCTTATACCCTTCAATATCTCCACGATAGTCTTGCGTGTCAATCCTGTAGAGCTTACGAGCTGGCCGATAAGGTCGTAAGCCACTCCGTTGCCCACAGCCTCCGTCACATGGATGGTGCGGCTATTGCTCTGAGTCATGGCTACACCCGCCTCAAGCGCTTCCCGGTCGCGTATCTCGTCCATCGAGCCCCCTTCCACGACTATGCGTATCTCCGTCACCTTCAGCAGGTCGTCTACAGCCTTTACGGCCTTCTTCACGAGGTCGGTTGTGTTGAAGTTCACCTGATAATAGGAGCGGCGGTTGATGCGCTTCCAAAGTTCCTGAAACTCCTTCTTTGCGAAGTTGTCCTTCTGGAATTTTGCCTGCTTGGGTTTGCGTGCGTCTTCGGGCTTGACAGCCGATGGATTGAACACGGTATCAAGTGCAGCAATAATGCCATCCTTCATGTCGTCGGCCTTGTCGAAGCATAGCGTGCCGTTTCGCTTGTCGTCAAAATATCTGGCTGTCAACGCGCCATCGTCGTCTACATATTCCTTGCGTATGAGAGCATTGTAGACGGCTCTTGCCTGCGTGATGTCAAACTTGCCGTTTGTTCCGTCGGCCATGGTGTAGGCCTTGCCAACAAATAGGTTTGCAGTAATGACGACAGGACGCTCCGAGCAGGCTTCAGCCATCTCCGTCTGCAGTTTCTTGGCGAAATCATCATAGCTCTCGCTGGCTATCACGGTGAGGATATTGGTATCAAACACATGGTCACCCAATACATCCGCATCCTGGCGTTCACCCTTTTGGTTCACGCAAAGGCGCATTCCTCGTCCCACTTCCTGGCGCTTCTTGGTCTCATTATCCGAGTTCTTCAAGGTGCAGATCTGGAACACGTTAGGGTTGTCCCAACCTTCCTTCAAGGCGGAGTGCGAGAAGATGAAGCGGACTGGCTCGCTGAGCGAAAGCAGACGCTCCTTATCCTTCATAATCAGGTCGAAGGCACGCTCTTCGTTCTCTCCCTGCCTTTCCTTCGATTCCACCACCTTGCCCTTCTTATCCATGGAGAAGTAGCCCTGATGCACCTTGGATGCCGCATTGCGAGGGTCTGAAAGATAGCGCAGATAGGCTTCATCCGTAAACGATGGCAGCATTTCTGAAAGCACTCGGTTATATTCTTCCTCAAACATCTTGGCAAACTTACCCTTGCTATCCTCGCCTTCATAGAGGCGATAGCTATCCACATGGTCGATGAAGAACAGACTGAGCACCTTGATATGCTGACTGAACAGCTGGCGCTCACGCTCCAGATGGGTGCGGATGGTTTCACGAATCTGAATACGACGGATATAGTCTTCGTTCACGCTGCCCACGGCATCGCCTTCATGCAGAGTCAAGCCGTTGAGGAAGCGGACGATTCCCTGCCTGCCGTCTATGCGTTCTACGATGAAGTTGTTGTCATACTCGGCAAGTCCCCCACTCTGCTCCTTCAGGTTGAAGCGCTCATCCACGAGTTTGCTTACCTGTTTCGTTCCGGTCTGCGTCTTGATGTCGAAGCTGATGCGAGCCTGCGGATTGCCCTTGCCGATGACAATTTCTTCCAGATAGACGTAGCCGTTGGTGGCGGTACTGCCTACCTGTCTGATGCCCTTCACCTCAATCTTCTTCACCAGTTTCTGGTTGTAGGCATCGATGGCATCCAGCTTATACACCATATTATATATATCACCCTTGCGGTGGGTGGCGCTATACAGAAGGGTGAAGAGCGGCTTGAACATGGCAATACCCTTACGGGTCTTGTTTTTCTTGTCCACACCCAATACTGACTGAGGTTCATCGATAATCATGATAGGATGGGTCTGTGCCAGCACGTCGATAGGACGGCGGGAGCCGAACTCATCACGGCGTTCGAAGATGATGCGGGCAGTCTTATCAGCTTTCTTCAACTTGCCTTTCTCCATCTTATTGGTTGCCTTCTCCTCATCCATAGATGCGTTGAATGCCTGGGTATTGATAATCATCACGTGCATGCCTGCATCGCTGGCAAAGGCATCTATCTTACTGAGCTGCTTGGAGTTATACATAAAGTATTGCATACGCTTGCCGTATTCCTGGGCAAAATGCTCCTGCATGCTCTCAAAGCTCTTCAATACGCCTTCTCGGATGGCGATGCTTGGCACTACCACCACAAACTTGGTCCAGCCATAGCGGGCATTCAGTTCATACATGGTCTTGATGTAGGTATAGGTTTTACCCGTACCCGTCTCCATTTCGATGGTGAGGGCGGTACCTACGCCTTGCAGCTGCTGCAGCTGTTCAACAGGTTTCAGCCCCTGTTCTGTCTGTATGGCTCTTACATTCTCGCAGACGGCTTCCGGAGCGAGGATAACGTTCTTGTTACCAAAGCCCTTTACTACAAAGAGGTCTTGATGAACTCCCTGGTCCACGATATGGTCGCTCTGTCCGTCGCTTTTGGGCTGACCTGTAAAGGCATTAGCCACAGCCAGCGCCGCTTCGGTTTGGAAGCGTTGATGTTTATATCTGAGTTTCATAGGCTTAAATCACTCTAATATTCTTCACTACTTCCTGGTCGCTCCAATCCAGCTTCTGCTTGAAGGTCTCGTAGATATTAATCTTGTCGGCATCCTGGGCAAAGCAGCTGTCACGGAAAATGACACGCAAAGGCATCTTTTCTGCCATGGCTTTTACTACGTCTTCTGATACGTTCTCGGCGAAGCAGGCCACCAGGTCGCCGTCGTTCACGGTATAGATGGTCTTGCCATCCACCACCTCTTGGGTCATAGGCAGAGAGAGCTGAACGCCCCAGTCGAGCATACATCCAAAGAGCAGGTCAAGGTCGTTTCGGTCGGCCTTGATGTTGTTCAGGAACAGATCGAGCTGGTCTTGCTTGAATTCCTTTGGAGAACGCTTTACGTCCTCGTAATTGCCTTCGTCGAGACGGAAGACACGGAAGCCGGTATCGAGGTCGGCGGTGGTAAGAGGAGATTCCTTCTTGATTTTCTTGCCGGCTCTTTTTATTCTTTCCTTAGCGATGTCCGGGATGGTGTTATAACCAGCCTTTCTTGCTTCGCTATCTTCTGGAGTTTCTTCAGGAAGCTGAACCATGATATATTTACGGTTGCCTCCATCTTCGGCGTTAAGCTGCATCACGGCGTGGGCGGTGGTGGCGGAACCAGAGAAAAAGTCGAGAATGATGGAATCTTGCGTTGAAACAAGTTCTGCCAAACATTTAACTAATGTTGATGGTTTGGGATAGTCAAATAATACTTTGCTAAACAGATTTATTTGTTCATCACTTGCACTTTTATTTGTTCCAAAATCTGTTAACAAAGAACGTAAAACTTGCCCACCTTTAAGATAGACCTTATGGTGTAAACTCCATCCATTCTTGGTTTCTGTAAATTTTACAGTTCCATTAGCCAAGCCTTCACGAACTCGATCTTTTGACCATTGAGAATTTATAGTTATAGATTCTCCTGTTGGAGTAACAAGATTCAATATTATGGGATTTTGTAACCCATTTCTAACCAATGTATCCCAATAATAACGTCTACCATCATCTTCAACTAAATTATATCTTTTTTGGTATTCCTCTGATTGTGAAACTCTCCATTTATCCATTTGTGACTGAATACATTTCACATATACAACAACATATTCATGATCCGTTGCAACATATCTTGAATCATTACCTCCACCCTTTCTCTGTTGCCAGATTAGTTGTGTCACAAAATTAGAAGACCCAAATATTTCATCACAAATATTTCTAAGGTTTTTTTGTTCACAATCATTCATTGAGATAAAAATCACTCCATCCTCAGTCAGCAGCGTTCTCGCCACCATCAATCTAGAATACATCATAGAGCACCAATCCGAATGAAAACGTCCATTCGAATCCATGTTCTTGATATATTTATTACCCAATTCATCTACTGCTCCCGAAGCCTCAGCATACTCATCAGCAGACATCGCAAAATCATCATGATAAACAAAGTCATTACCCGTATTATAAGGCGGATCAATATAAATCATCTTTACCTTACCCAGATAAGACTTCTGGAGAAGTTTAAGCACTTCGAGGTTATCACCCTCAATATAAAGGTTTTGGGTGTTGTCCCAATCCACACTATCCTCCTTTACAGGACGCAATGTTTTCTTAGTAGGTTGCAAAACTTCGGCACGAGCTGCCTGCTTGCCAACCCAGTTGAACTCGTATGCCTCAGGAGCATCTTCCACTGCGTTGTCACCAAGAAGCTGGCGAAGTACGTCAAAATTAACTACACGTTTTACCCCCCATATCTGGGTCGGCTACCTCCGTAAAGCACGAAGGCGCAATCTGATAAAGCGCATCCAGATTCAGCTGCGCTCCATCTGCCGACTGCAATTTCATTCTATTGGGTCTGTCCATATTATCTATATTTTATAAATTATTTTTCATCGTTTCCATATAGTGTACGAACTCGTACACTTTTGCTGAATCAGGAAAAATCTTTCATTTCTTTTTCCCATTCCGCAACCTTCTTCTTCAACGCCCGAGCCTCGTTGTTCAGCTCCAGCTGCCGGTTAAACTGCCTTTCAGTCCTAACCCGCTTCTGCAAGGCTGCAATCTCTTTCCTGTCTTTCTGTATCAAGGACTCCAGCTCCACCATGCGCTTGGTTTCCTCGCTACGGCTCGTGCCATAGCCGGAAATCACACCTGCCATATTTTCATAGATGGCATCCATCGTAAGCCCCTGGATAGGCAAAGATAAATATCACATTGACCATGGAATAGAGGCTGCGCTCACGGTTGAGTTTGGGTATGAAGAACTCGCGTTTCTCCTTCTTCACTTTGTCCTTGATGAATATGGGCGAGTGAAGATAAAACGCAGCTCCTCCACTCCCTCCAGCTCCTCCTTCAACGCCTCAAAGGCATATATGGAGAAGGTGGCTGCCGCTATCGACACACGAGAGCCATCGGACAACTTCTGTTTCAAGTCGTCTACCACACGTTCTGATATGTTGTTTATAACCTTAGGCAGTTGCATCGGCATTATAATTGTTGTTCTGTTTTTTTAGAATGCAAAATTACTCGAAAAGATTAACATTTCAATATGAAATATGGGAATAAAAATGAGGCGAACAATAAATATTTCCGATATTAACAATATTTAAGGCGGAAAATTTTTCGACTATTTTTGGCTTTTTTTTGATGGACAGATAAAAAGAAACTGCTAATTTTGCGGATGTGCAACATCAATTACACGAGATTCTGTGGTGCTAATAAACGCGGAAGAAGATGACATACTAGATGCCGCTCTGTATGAAGTATACGGAGGTTTGCTGAAGACTACCAAGGGCATATAGCATGTAAGCGATTTGGATTCTATGTAAGCGTTTGTGTAAGCGAAAACAATATTTTTTTTAAATTATTTCAGCCGAAATACTCTTGATTTTCAGAGTGTTTCGGCTTTTTGTTTTATCCTTTTTGTAAGGATGTAAGCGATTTTCAGAAATTCGCTTACAAACTAAGCCTCTGTTTCCCCATTGCCGAGGACAGCACAGACAAACCATTCCTGTCTGTCCGAAACATTATGTATAATAAAAAAAGCATGAAAAGAGACATTTTGCTGTGCATCGACTTGCAGGCGTA
>ULYE01010024.1_pt1 | contig 17827 bp, 15 predicted proteins | sample 1961921 | NCBI WGS metagenome assembly ULYE01 (sample SAMEA4835856, study PRJEB28245) | human gut metagenome | biome: gut microbiome; material: fecal sample | place: Denmark | collected 2008 | reverse complement strand
ATCTAAAAAGGCAGTTGTCAGAGTATGTGTGTCAATTAAGTTTTACCCACTTAATTGTTTTTATAAAACAACATTAAGCTCCCATGTCCTTCATCACCTTCTCCACCTCTTCCAATGACACATTCAGCATGCGCGACACATAAAGCGGAGTGATGACATCCATGCTTCCCGACTGGCGTTCCATGCCAATCAGATACTCTATGTTCTTTTTCAAATCTCCAAGACTGTTGGAGAATGTGGTTGAAGTAGCTGAAGCCTGTTCTTCGTTTTCCGCTTCCTTTGCCTTGAAAGCATCAAACGTCTCACTGCCATCCTCACCATATTTCCCGTCCTTAGCCTCGAATATAACCGAAGGTTCCAGCACCTCTACAGTATGCCATGCACCTTGTGGCACAACACAACCATAATTCCCGATGGTAGGGTCAAGATGAATACGCTCTTTCTCGTTTCCATTTTCATCACAGATAACCTCCACAATCTTACCACACAAGAGAAAGACATTCTCCGTACTCTGTGGATGCCTATGCACAGGCACAACAGTCCCAGGCAACATAGCATTCAGCATGCGTTGCGAATTATCATTGGCAGATGTACGCAAATCCAAGTTCTGACGTAAGCGAGGATTAACAACAGCTTGCTCAAAGAGCTTACCTAAAAATTCCTTATTTATCTCCATATCCTAATTTAACATTTAACATTCAACACTTAAAATTCCAAATTGAACAATTCAACATCGCCAAAGGCGACAATTCAACATTCAACACTCAACATTCAACATTGCGGCACAGCCGCAACAATTCAACACTCCTAATTCCTAATTCTTTTATAGAACACGAATCACTCGAATCAAACGAATATGTCGATAGAATTTATGATTAATTTACGATAATTTATGACTAAGACCCACGCAATCTTTTTGTCACGAGATTTGTCCTTGAACCCACTGACTGTAAGGAAGTAATTACCACGAATTATCCATGAATCCTTATGCCAAATTCAAAATTGAGTAATTCCTAATCGCAGGCTTTAGCCGAGAACAATTCAAAATTCAAAACTCAAAATTCCAAATTGCCTCTGGCAACCAACTCCTAACTCCTAATTCAAAACTCAACATTGCCGAAGGCTATAATTCGTGTCCGAAAAGCCAAGCAACAAGCATAAAGTTCTTTTTGTCATAAATTGCCATAAATTACTCATAAATATAATTCGTGGTATAATTTCTGGATAATTCACGGTAATTCGTGTCTGAAGAAACTCAACATTCAACACTCAACATTCAACATTCTCAAATACTCCTCATGCAAGTGATAGTATTTCTTCATGAACAGCACGTAGGCGACAGCCAATACAGCTAATGCTCCAATCAAGTACATCCAATGGTAAAGCGCTGTATTAGGACATAGATAAATAAATCCCAATGATACAGCCAACTGCATAGCCATATATAGTAGCGTAACTTTCACATGCCCAATCTTCAGCTCATTCGCCATAATCTGGTAAGCATGCTTTCTGTGTGCCTCACCTAAATTCTCATGCAACATAATGCGGTGTACGATAGTAAGGCAGCCATCCACACCATATACTAATAAGAATATCAGCCATGTTATATCTTCAGTCTTGATAATAACATTACCTAACAGGAACAACATAATGAATGCTATACCTATTGATCCCACATCACCAGCAAAGCACTTAGCTTTACCCTTCGGTCGGAAATTGAAGATGCAGAACACCAATGCAGCAATAATTGAAGCTACAATCAGCGACTGATCCACAAACACCCCATCCGAAGAAAAAACAGAAGAATAATTCGTGGCTAAATTCATGGCTAATTCATGGTAATTCGTGTTCAAAAGTCCTAATGGCACCAACACCGCCAGTGCATATCCCGCCGTGATACCATTAATGCCATCCATAAAGTTAATCACGTTAGTAGCCCCCACATACACAATCAGTGCCACCAACACAATCCACCACATCTCCCAATGCAGGATATCCAACTGATAGAAAGCCATGGCAGCTGCAGCAAACTGTGCTACCAGTCTCACAGAGTCAGGCAGCGAATGAATGTCATCCACAAAGCTCACACCAGCCACCAATGTCAGTCCAGCAAGGAACCAAGGATAATCAAAACCAAAGAACAGACTCCACACCCAAGCCCCAATCAGGAAGATGATACCACCGCCACGCAGCACAATCGTCGAATGCGACGACCTCTGGTTAGGCTTATCGATAATGTTACACTTATCCGCAATGCGGAAATACACAAGTTCCGCCACCAATAGCAGAACGAAAATAATAATATAAGTTGTCATAAAAATAAAATGTATATGTGCTTTATTTTAAAAAGTGTGATACAAAAAAATGTACCGATATAGTATAGGTGAGTGGCTCACATTAGTTAATTAAAGAGTCAAACAACGAGTCAACAACTTTTTTTATTTCCCCTTTTCAATTGGTTTTGTTTTACCAATTTTCTTAATTAACAATGTTTGACTGCTTTCGACATCTTTCAAATGTTTGCATATTTCAGAAACAGTAGTATCCATTTTTTCTAAACATTGAATAACTGGGTAATACTGTTGTTCTGTTAAGGTTGATTTTCCGAAACTGTTGGATAAAGGGATACATAAAAAAGGAATAAGCAAAGATGTCAGAAGTGTTATTTTTGTTAGACATAAACTTTCTTTCGTATGCTTCAACTCCTCTTCATATTGTAAAACTTCAGGCAATTTAAAATCATTACCAACAAAAGAAACCAATGCCTGTGTTTCATATACATCTCCAACAAAGAAATGCCATAGTTTCTGTGTCAATAAGTCAGAACAGACATCACCTTCCATAATATCTGAACAAGAATCATCTTTAACTACACATTTTTCACTCTGACACACAACAGTTCCTTTTTCAAAACTATACCTGTGATTATCTTCAACAACAGCAACGTTATGATTATTCAAATCATGACAGAAGAATGAATCACTCGATAAAGAATCTATAACGTAAATCATCCCTTCTTGTTCCATATAATCAAGAATAGACAATATCGACATCAACCTTTGTTTACTTTTTAATAAAGTATTATTATTACAATCTTTTGCATATAGCATATATGCCGAATCTTTGCCCTGTAAGAATACGGCCAAGCTCTTCATCGAAAAGCAATCAGATAAAACTTCAAAAACATGTTTTTCACCATGATTTGAAAGCAAACGTCTTGCCACATCCTTGTCTAATTCTGAAAATGTCCTCATTTTCTCTTTCCTTTTTTCGTCTTATTCGATAAACGACTTTGGTATTTTTCTTTACCCTTTTCCTTCTTCAATCGATTTAATTCAGCCTCTAATTGAGCTATTCTATCATCCTTATCTGCATTTTGTTTTTCCAAATTATGAGTATACTCAATAGGCTCCACAAATGAATATCCCTTATTCTTAACCTCTGAAACATTTGTTGTGTAATCGTCTGAACCAGGTACAGCCGTTAATAATTTCTGGATATTATCTTGCAAATCATATCGTAATCTAACGATACTTTTCCCCTTAAAATCGATACCAGTCTTTAGAATGTTTTTTGTATCATCCCATGATTCATTAGCAATATATGCAAAAAAGGTATTCTCAAATAGACCCAGTACATCCGGTTTATTTTCGTCATAAAACCCTGCTTCTACCATATACGCCATCATTGCCATAGGAGTACAGAATACTTTCTCTTTTAAGTTAAGTTCTGCAGCGCAAGGATATATTCTGAAAGTATTTGTAATAACATAATATTTATATTTCAACAGATCAGCCCGTTCTCCTTTGTTACCCTCTAAGCCTATCTCATTAAGATTAAGATTCCTTACAGAAAGATATAGTTTAGTATCAGTCCTTGCAATTTTTTCATTTTTATTTTCGTCTCTTCGTCCTGCCTTCTCCGTGTTATGTGTAGCTACCAAAGCTTTTTCAAAAAGCTGATCACGTAGAGATATATCTGCTTCTTTATTACTGTCATAAATATCATAACCATAAGGCATACTCCCTATAAATATGTTTTTATAATCAGACAAGCAGTCTGTTACAGCCTCTATCGTGTACTTACAACCAATCTCTTTGTCATAGTAGTTGCTTATAAACCCATGCCACGATTTTTCCCCATTGGCATTCTTGTTTTTATAATATGCTTCAACAAAGATATTTTTGATACCATTTTCAACCCATTGTTCATTTCCGTTTTCAATAAAATTCCTTACAAAGTTATATTTTTTTGTTGCCGCCTCTGCATGGTCGAAGATTTCGGTTAGCACTTCTGTTGGAATATAAATCTTACAATTACAATTTGTCAGAACTTTTAGTAGTCGTTTATACTGAACACTTCGCTCTCCATTATCTGTAATCAAATAAAGAACAAAGTCTGTGTCCAAAATAAAAACCTTACGTCCAATCACACTATGCTTAAAATTAGCCAGCAAAGGATCACTTGCCAACAATTGCATTGTTATTAAACTTCGAGCCATGATATCTAATGTCGTATGCTGTTTTTCTGTGGGATGAGCAATGACATTTCCTATTGATAGCAATATCTGTTCTTTAAGTCTTTTGTTATCACCTAAATGAAATTCCGCCTTGGTTTGCAGCTGTGCTATTTCATCCAAATTCTTACCTTCATCAATACCTAAGGTCTTATAGCAAGACACACGAATATAGTAATCAATACAATCCTTGATATTATGTTTTACTTGCGACTCGTTCTTAATATTTGTCACTTGTTGCTTAACATCAAGAAAAATATCATCAACCAATTTATCAATTAAAGATTTTTGTTGCGATATATACTGATTACTTTTAGCTTGAGTTTTTTCTGTTAATGAAACGCCACCTTTCGCATCAACGTCAATAAATCCATCAGTTTTCAACGCATTCACAGCATTATTTACCAATTCTCTGTTGAATGAGAATCCTGATAGTTCCTTGTTTACAAGTTGATAAATTTCATCAACACTACCTGTCTTTTTACGTGGATCAAGAATATAAACAAGGATCTTTTTATGAAACAGCATTTCGCGTTTCTGCACTTTTACTGCATCAAAAAGCAAGCAAGCTTTTATCATTGCAGCCTCTAAGTCTTTATCTTCATTAAATATATCAGACATACACATTTCTTTTATTTATTCACATTCCATCTTCTATTAAAATCCTTATTCAGGATTTCCTCGATCTCTTGCTGCACTGCCATATAATCATCTTCTATCAACACACCACCTGTTTTATTCAAATCTATCGTCAGTGTGCCTTGAGGAATTGTTATTTCTTCATCATCAGCCAAGGACATTATCAATTGTCCATTGATAGGTATAGAGTCAAGCATATATGATATAGATTTGCTTAAACCTTGTTGCTGCAAACCTTGCTGTCTTGGTTCATCAACCACTACAGGCATAAATATTGGACCAGAATATCTATCCATCAACTTAAGATATGAAAAAGTATGAGCAATTATGTTTACTGGTAAAGCAGAGCCTGTTGCCTTCATTCTACAGCCAAACCTTACCTTATCACGATTAATAGATAAATCCATTGTTTTTGCAGCCTCTACTACATAATCGACAAATAAATCCTCAGCCTCTTCTTTTCTTCCATTGCCCTCATAGGCTTTTATTTGCAACTCAAGCTTTTCTTTTTTATTTCTAAGTTTTCTAGTTTCTTTCACCAAGTCTGATTGTTGATCATTCATCAAATCAATCATTTTTTCTCGTGACTTGGCTTCTACAACATCCTCTAAACTGATACCTTCATTACTTTCCTTAATCATTGCTTGTGTAGACTCTATGGATGCGTTGATATCATTCAATTTTTCATCCGCAGTTTTTATTTGGTTATTTATATCATCCAAATCTATACCACTACGAATAAGCAAATCCTTACAAGCATATAAATCTTTCACCAAGTCATGACGACTATTTATATCATTTTTATAATGTGCACCACATGTAGGACAAATAATTACATCATCAAGTTCCAATGCATATTGGAAATCTTTTTCTATTTCATGGATATTCTTTTTAAGCTGCTCAACACCCAATTCTACATATGCTTTCTTTACATACAGTTTTTGCATAAGTCGTAGATGTTCGTTCTGTTTTTCTCTAAGTGTCTTAAGCTTATCCAAATATTGATTTATACGAATCTTGAAACCTTCTACATCAGTACCGATATCAAGAGTCTTGAAACGTTCCCTTACTTGCCTAGATAACAGCGTATAAGAATGCAATTCATTATTACATTTTTTCAAATTTTTCTCAACACTAGCCAATTCTTTTTTATATGTAAAGAACAACTCGTCCACAATACCTGTCATATATAACCTTACTATAGATCGTTCACTGAGAGTTCCAACCTTAGCAAATGAAGACCAAGTTTCCCCCCATCCTGAATCTTGATCAATATAAAAAGGCATGTAAATAGCAGCGACTGGAATATTCGAAGCCACTTCATCTACAACCCTTAGATTTACACATAAAAGAGAACTCATTTTCTGACATAGTGCATCACTTCCCACTTTCTCCTTAAAACGGATTGTCCCATCAGGATTAAGAAGTATAATATCATTTCCTATTAATAAAGACTTAAAATGTATATCATCAATTGTAAAATACAACAGCAAGGATATATTCGCACTAATCCATGCTTCTGGCAATTTCTTTACCTCTGCTCCTAAAGTACGATAAAGCGATTTAAGGATACATGATTTTCCAACATGGTTAGTTCCTCTTACAAGAACAAAGTTGGCATCAAGGTCTACTATTCTCGCTTTCTTCTTCAAATAAGAAAGCATCATTATCTTTTGAAATCGAATATTTCTCATCTTTCTTTTTCCTTAGGTTTCTTATCAAACGTTTATATGATTCGTTGATTGTCTTTTGCATACGCATATAATATTAATGCTTTAATATAGAATTCGTCATGTTGCTTGTAGTTATTATATGACAGCATAAGACTGTTGTATATACTATTTGTATAATTCCAAAGACTTTTGCATTCTACTGGTACAGCAAACGAACTCATTTTATTATTTATTTCTGAATAAAGATTTTGCAGCTCATCATCCTCGTAATTCATAAGGTCTTGAAATATTGAACCAAGACATCTGTAAATTCTATCCTTCTCATAAAAACTCACGTCATTGGAAATATCACTTATGATTTCTTTTCGTATTTCCGTAAATCCCTTTTGAATAGAAAGTTTTTTCAGATAATCTTTGAATTCCAAGTGTGATATGGCTTTGTTTTTTAACAATTCCTCTTTGTTGCCCACTTCTATTTCACAATTATTCTTCTTTCTAAGCTGACCTATTAAGGTTGTATACACAGCATCAATGTCTGTAATGATATTGAACTTTCGTTTAAGAAATTGCGCTAATTTACCAAGCATAGTCTGTTCATATTCATTGACATTCATCTGGTTTTGAATAAAGACAAGTCTTTCGAAAGCACAATCATCTATATCATCAAGTTCCTTCTTTACTTTTTCTTTTATAGAATTCTGAGCATCTTGTTTTAATTGATCAAAACTAATCTCTTCATCAGAAGCACCATATATACTCTTTGCTAATCTTGAGTTAGTAACAAAATACAACTTTCTGCTATCTTCAAACTGTCTGACATGACTTATTAATTTGGCTATTATGCTCAGCCCAAAATCTGAATTTGAGGAACTTTCCGTTTTCTTTTTAGTATCTCCGACTAAACCTCCCAACGTCCACATATTAGAAATATTTGTCTTGATCTGATAGAAATCTATATATTCAGAATCAGAGTCAGAATTACATACCACGATATCATCATGATAATCAAGAATCATAATGTAGTCTTCATTAGCCTCCTCCATCTTCAGTAATAAATTCAATCCCCAATTTATTTGGTACTCAAATCTATTTGAAGACCTAGAACCAGCATTTTCTTTCGGCTTTGTCCTTGCAAGTTTATCTACGGTTGACATATTCTATTAAATTTTAAATATGCATAAGAATCTTACTTAATCCTTTATCGTCCCCCACCTCCTCAAATGGCTCCACAGCAATATTAGGCACATGGGGAGTAGCCATTCTTTGTAAACAAGGGTATGCTTCCAACGGTTGTACCACCAACGAAGTTATTTTCTCAGCACCTTCTTATACAGAAATTCCTTAAATCCTACTGGCATAAACACAAAAGCAGTTATTGCCAGCATATTTCTAATATATGTGCTATAACCAATCATACCTGCTTTTATCATATCCTTATTCATCAGATGCCAACTTTTGATGTATTTCTTTGTGCCACGTCGCTGCACCATACCGTTTCCAGTGCGAGCATGTACAAGAACCTCACCAATATTGCCAATTCTGATACCGTTGATCATAGCACGCACCCATAGTTCGTAATCTTCAATATAAGGAATATGACGATAAGAGCCAATACGCAGAATATCATCCCTACGCATCATCACCGACATATGGTTTAGTGGATTACGGAATTTAGCCATCTCATACAACTCATCATGAGTCAACGGCAGTGTCTTTACATGTGTAGGTTTGTTCCAATCTTCAGCAAACTCGTCTATATACGAACTTATAATCCCTACTTCGGGATGTTGCTCCATATACTTTACCTGTTTCTCAAAACGAGTATTGTCACACACATCGTCACTATCCGAACGAGCTACTAAAGGATACGAGCACTTAGGCAATCCAAAATTCAACGCCTTGCCCAATCCACCATTTTCCTTTCTATACACCTTTAGCACATCAGGACACAAGCTTTTATATTTTTTAACAACCTCCTCTAATTCTGGAGTGAGTTCACCATCACACACCAAAACAAACTCATCAGGACTTAATGTTTGGTCTATGAGATTGCTTTTTAAAGACAAATCAAAAAACTCCGGTTTCTCTTTAAAATAAACCGACATCAATACAGAGAATTTTTCCATATGTATATGTATTTATATTCTTTATAGATTATACAATTTGATTACTTTTTGTTTCCACCACAACAGCTTTACCTTATAGAAAGGATTGCACACCACACCAATCGTATTGAATCTTATTAAGCGAAGCTTTCGTTTCCATCGTCTATACCACCTGTGCATTGTTGTCTCGTTGTTTTCAGATAAGCACACGGAAGCGTGTCCCATGTTTCCTTCTTTCATTATCTCTTTTAGAAGTTCCTTTCCGCTTTTCTTGTTAGGTTCCGTCAACATGTAATTGTCTTCCAAACCAAAGACCTCCTTTAAAACCCACATCACAGATTTTGAGAAATCATACAAGCCAAAATCTTTATAATAAGCTACAATTTCCTCTTTACGTTGTTGTACGTCAGCATGTCTTACTATGTAGTAATAATCCATTACTTGCCTTAATCCAACACCCTCATACAGGTAATGCCCAAGTATGTGAAGAAGCAAATGTATACTATCAAAAAAAGGATCAGTAGCAGTAATTGTCTCATTACCGTTCAGTGTCAACTTATTGTTGAACTGAACATTAGCTTGTTGACGATAAAAATGTTTCAGTTTTCTGTCAAGAATAAAATTTGACGTTGTTGACGGAACCCAATGAACTTCAACAGGAGTGTCTTTAAACACATTATAATGGACATGTTTTAAGTCAAACTCCTTATTGGGGGTCCTCTTTGCCACTAATTCCATCACTTGTTGCCAAGTTCCGTCCACCCATATATCTATATCTCCAGGTTGTCGCAAATGACAAATATTCTTGCCATAATAGCTCGCAATACCTTGCCCTTTCAAGATACTACTCCGTAGACCTTCCGTATACAAATCCTTCTGCAAAACAACACATTGACCATTTACAATTCTATTTCTATGTCGAATATTTGTTGCTATAGCGTACCACTGCATTTTCAACTCCTTAGGCAGGTTTACCAATACTTCTGGCTTATTGTTATATAGCCTTTCGATATCGGCAAAACAAATACCCAGCAGAGTTTGATCCTTAGCAATAGAATAAATAGATTTCCATTCTTGTGAGGAAAGAATAAAAGGAAAGTCTGTGTCTTTACCAATAGATATACGAATTAATCTATGAAAAGTTTTGATCATAGAGTTTTTCTTTTCTTTCTTAAAGTTTATAGAATATCCATCTTACAAGTTTTTCCCAACTTAAAGGCATTGTATGAACTATTGTCTTGCCATATCTAACAATTTTACGTTTAAGTCCTTGCTGTTTATGAATTGTGTCAATACTCTCTTGTAATGAAACTTCATCATTGCGCAATTGATTCAACAAAAGTTCACGCAACTCAATTTTGGGATTATGCGCTTTCCCCCAACTTTGCCAAGGCAAGAAGTCTTGATAATTCTCCTCTTTATATTCAACGTCATTGGAAATACTGTCAAACAAATTCTTTGCCTTATTTGATACAAGACTTACTGCAGATACACCTTTGCCATTTAGAACATATTGTTTTCCCCAAAAATCTCCCAAACGAATATCAGTATACTCTAATGTACCTCTTAATTTGCAATCATTGCAAGCCTCATTTAACACTTGGTCAGAGAAAAATAAGTCAAAAAATTCATTATGTCTGTTGTTGCTATAAAAAACAGGTTTTCCATTTACCATTGCTGCTACATAGAAGTTACCCCATCCTTTTACCTTGCTTCTGAAATTCACATTGTCAACAACATCTGATGATATTTTTGTCTTGATTTCTTTGATGTATTTTTTCCAAATATTCATCGAAGGACACCCATGGCAATAGAGGTCTATCAATATATGGTTGTCTCTAACTTTCCGTTGGCGTAAATATTTGTCAAGAGCAAATATTTGACATGGAGTTCCAAATACAGCATATTTTTTAGTCTTGCAGTTTTTTACAATTTGTTTAAAAGCTTCAACTGTATATGACTGTATATACTTTGATCCTCTGAATCCTAAAAGTTCATCTTCGGTTTCAGCAATAGTGTCAATTGCAGCGTCTCTGTCTGAGTCGTAAACTACTCCAACGCATTTATATCCATCCTTAATGAGCTTATGTGCCATTAGGTCAGCAATACCGCCAGATGTGGTATTCTTTACAACATCAGGATTCTTTGCTGAAGCACCATATAAAATAGTGTTAGCCAATTTGGCTTCACCGTAATCTGCTATTTCATTTTCAAACTTATAGCAAACCTTGGTGCATAGCCCACAATCCACACACAGCTCATCATTAACTATGGGTCTATAAAACCCATCCGCATCCAAACTTATATTTATAGCGTTTTTGGGGCACACAGCTGCGCACATTTGGCAGCTGGTGCAATTTCTTTTTGCTGAAATATCGTTTATGTTCATAGTGCTATCATTCTTTTCAGATAATTCAACGAGGCAGTACGACGTTCTTTTATCTGTTCATTCACGACATCCCAATCTACTTTTGAGGCAAAAACATCATCAAGGCTTTTATCCTCTCCAAACACACGCTCGTCAATCTTATACTCCTGCATGAGATTGAAAAGCTTGTTGGCATTACCTCTCATCCTCACAGCCATTTCGCGCCCTGTGATTATACTCATCACGCAGCCATGGAAAGTATTTGTAACTACGCATTCTGCACCCTTAAACCAATTCAACAGTTCTATTGGGTCTACATTTACGTTAAGGTCTGCCCATTTTTGGATAAATCCAGGAGATACTATTTTCAGACCTTTCCTATGTGCATATTCTTTTATAACCTCAGCTTGGTCGTCAAATTTATTGTCGTAGGCATATACCACCATATAAGGCTCGCTGATAGGTTTTAATTTATTAGCTATCTCCTTTTCATAACCATAAAGTATAACAGGATCACAAACCAATTCTGGTTTCTTGCCAGTCAACTCCGCTGCAATATTAATGGAGTTTTGGTCACGCATACCGAGTCCACACATATTTCCAAGACCACTTGCTACAAAAGCACGGCAATGCCACTTGTCCACATCTTCAATAGTAGTAGGGCCAAAGCAACCGCCATAAGCAAATACTTTATTTGAAGGCAAGGCATGACCAAAGAAAGCAGGAGTTGGTCCAGTATGTAGAGCAAAAACTTCATCACTTCCTACTACCACACCATCAAGTTCTCCACATTCCGTGTAATATGCGCCAATTAGTTGCTGCTCTTTGCGGAAATTGTTTAGTAATTTACTCTTCTTATAGTTAAACCATGTGCTCTTAATGCCTCTATCAGCAATGAATTTGAGATAAATGCCTATCGACTTTATTGAAATTTCATACTTGGCCTTCATAGCCTTGCCCATAAAGTCATAGTTCTTGTCAAACTGTAGAGCATTTGCTTCAATTCCAAGACTATTCAGCACCTGTTTTAGTCCGTTCAGTTGGAGCAAAGCTCCATGATTATGGACATCGTAATGTGTTATTATTCCGTATTTCATAGTGTTATTCTTTATTTTATTCTTATCCAACTATCACACAATGGGTCATTCACCATTGGTTTGTTCATCCACACACTTGGTGCGATAACAACTTTATCTTCATGATTATTAAGCCAAGCTCCCCACCATGAGAAACTACTGTTTGCTATAATATTATGGTTGCAAAGCGACATTAGCTGCATATCGCGAAAACTATTCTCGCCTTTATTCCAATCAACAAACACAATATCCTTATCTTTACCTATGATTTCACCCAAGTTTTCTTTACACCATTTAATGTCATCACTAAATACGCAGTACAGCTCCGGAGATACCCTTTTGTTTATTTCATCTATAGCTTTAACGTAATATTCACTTGTACAAACACCATATAAAGGATCTTTCAAGTAATCCCCTCTACGTACATGACACGATACAGCTCTTTTATTTGATATAAGCTCCGCAAGTTCTATATTTTTGTTGTCATTTAATTTTGGGAAAGAAAAAGCCTTAAGGATTTTATTTCTTATTGGTAAGAAATTATTCTCATTCTGCCAATAGCCATCATAAAAACCATCATCATTCCTTGTTACATTTCCATAATCAAAATTAATCTGTGTTGTTCCTGATAACATACATTTTCTTTTTGGGAAGAAATGTCGCATCAATCTCCAAGTTTTATAGTTCCAATATGGATATGCTACCTTTGCCAACTGCCATAGAGATGCTTCGGGGGCATCTGCTCCAAACACATTGCCAAGCTCATATCCGTTATGCAAAGGATAGCCCTTATAACTTCTTCGACACAGATAAACTTCCTCGTCAGGATGAGCCTCTTTCAATGCAAGATACATGGCATACACAAACATTTGGTTGCCAAGACCTCCTAATATATTTACTATTTTCATTTGTTTTATTGTATTATTAAAAGTAATATGTTGCCCTATTATACATACCAAATAATAGCACCCCATAGGATGCTCCATCCTTTTCTTAACCGTGCCCAAAGATTAAACTTTCTTCCCTTATTAAAATAGGGATCCACAAGAACTTTGTTTCTAAAAACATTCTTTGGTTTTTCTCCTGCCAGCATCCATTCCTCAGGTAAACAGAATTCACGACCAAGTTTTTTGCAAGCATGGGTCCTTAGATAAGCGTTGATGTGCGATTCGTCATGTACTTTAGCAATGATACCTCTATTGTAGTCGTCACGAATATTATCACTAAGCGTATGTATCATTTGCAAATATGCTTTAGAAGTGCCTCCATTTAAGCCACCCATATAATAAGTGTAGTTCTTGCCATGTGGTGCAACATAAGCCAATGATTTTTTATTTCGTTCATATGGGAAGAACATTGGATGTTGATGTTCACGTTTTCCTGGCCATATTCCCATAGCCAATCCACTGCTATCGGGAAGAATCTCCTCGCCTATAGGTCGACGAATTTCAGAATTAGCATTGAAGAAATAAATGTAGTCATACTTTTTCAACTCTTCTTCAGCCTGTAGGAACATTTCAAAACGGAATAATGAGTCGGCTGGAAAGCCAGCACACTCTTTATGGATTATTGTAACATCTTCTTTACCTTCTCCAATCCGCTCATCGTCTGTCCAAACATAAAAATGTTTCTCTGCTTCATTCAACAAATATTTTTTACATGATAGGTAAAAACCATTGAAGAATACATTGTAGCGGCCTGTACAGATATATAAAATCGCAATTTTCATCTTTTTAGTATTTTTGTTTTCATTATTCTAATACAATTGGCTTTTAATAAGACCATGCACAATATGTATGTGCCAAAGCATATAGTACATTCTATTAACACTTTTATTATTATAGAATAGCCCATTTCTAATTCTATAAGATAAATTATTATGGAGCATACTATAGTAGAGAGTATTCCCTTTAAGTATTCTTTGTATGATGATAGAATATTGTAATTTGGCAAATACTTTTTCAATTTGTATATAAGCATAATTACAGATACAAGCATTGCAACACTTGTTGCCAAAGCAATACCTCCTACTCCCCAAAAGCGAGAGAAAGTTATACTGCATCCAATATTGAGCAATATTGAAATAACACCATTTATCAAAGGCGTTTTAGTGTCTTGAAAAGCATAGAAAACTTTCACTACATTTGCTCTGGCTGATGCAAAAATAAAGCCTAAAGCATAACCAATAACAACAGTTTCTGTCATTTTCACTTCATGTTCTCCAAAATTTCCTCTGCCATAAAATAATCGAAGAATATCATCACCTGCAAAGATACATAGAGACATTATAGGAAGGATAATCATTGTAATTAGCTCAAGACTATAGTTCAAGTTTTTCGTTACCTTATCAATTTCTCCTTTTGAAACCCATGTTGCGAAATGTGCAAATATAACAGTAGATACGGATGCAACAATCACACCTGTTACAATTTCATTGATTGTAGAACCATAGGTAAGATACGATACATTACCTGTTCCTAAACCACTTGATATCTGTTTGTCTACAATGTCATTAATCTCATATAAGGCATTTCCTACAATTAAAGGAAACGACAACTTGAGAAGATCTATCAATTCCCATTTTGGAGTTTTTAATTTTTTAAATATAATCTTGAATCTCTTTCTTGCACACCAAGTTACAAGAATACATTCTGCCAAGCCCGAAAGTATGAATGACCATATAAGTGATTCTATGCCATACGATTTGAAAAGAAAAACGGCAGCAATAATCAAGAATATATTTTGAAAGAAACCTTGTCCGCGACCAGGAACAAATTCTTTATCTGTTTCTAATACAACATTGATGGTAAGATAGTAGCACCATAGAACAAATACACAACTCATTAGCCGTACATAGTGAGCGAGGATTTCAATTTGTTCATCACCATACGAAGGCGCAAGAAAACGAGCTACCCAAGGAGCTCCTATCATAAATAGTAGTGTAATAGCTAATGAAATGGGCAAAAAACATCTTAACACAGCATTTATCAGATCATTTGACATCTCACGTCCTTGATTAACCAAAGTTTTGGTATGAACAGTGAGAAGAGATATAGATATTGCAGAAAAAATCATTGTGCAAAGTTGCAACAGTACTCCAGAAGCTATAAAGAATGCATCGGTTTCATCTGTAGCTCCACAAAAAGCTGCAAGTACCGACTGTTTGACCAACCCTAAAAACTTTATGAAAAAAGTAAGAAGGGTTACATACAATGTAGAAGTAAGAATGGATTTGGACATGACAGATTATTCATTATTTTGTATAAAAATCACCCGCATTTGGAATTCTTTCTAGAATTTCTTTAACAGTATATTGCTCTGAAAAAATAAATGGTATAGGTTCAAATAAACGTTCATAATTAGAGTTTTCCAAGAAACCTTTTACAGGAATCAACGAAAATAGTGCAAATAGAGTGGCATATCTCAAAAATTTTTTAGCCATTGAATTATCTTTTCCATTTTTCTTTTCAACATCAATAAAAACATAAATACCTAACGCCATAACTATCCACCAAAAACGATAAAAGAATACAGCGTTCTGTAAAGTTACAATTGAAATAATAAACCATGCCATAGTAAAACGCATCCATTTACTAGTTTCATCGTATTTTTTTAATAAAAGTACAACGAATGGTACAACGCACAATTTAGGAAGGAAAAATCCTAAAAAACCGTATGCTGTCATACTTGAATAACTAGTAACTGAACTTCCATTTCCATACCAATTCTCGCGTACTCCCAAAAGATAACTAAATTTAGCAAAGAAAATTGTCATAGCTACAAATGCGATAAGAGCTATAATTATTAGTGATTTTTTACTAACTTTTAAAGTATAGATGATAAATGCTGCTGGTATTAAGAATAAAAAAGAAGAATGAAAGAGACCTGCGATGATAAACAGTAATATTGATTTTATATAAGATTCTTTTTCTATGTAAAAATACAAGCCATATATATATATGCATAATGCAAATCCGTATCGTACACCAGCTATAGTATAAAATAAATCGTAAAATAGAGTAAATATAAGAAATCTTGTAAAGTACTCCTTATTTGTATAATTAATCTGATTTATTTTATTTTTAAAAACTTGATATATCATCAAATATGAGGTACTGATAGTCATAAACCTTAGAAAATCAAAAGGAATACCTAATTTTCCCATCAAACAATATATAAATACAATAATGCCATTTAATTCAAAATCAAAGTAGGTGAAATCTTTCCAATTATAATTAGAATATGTTTCATAATGCAATAAATGTCTAAATAAATCTTGTGACGGTATTGTACAATATGCTACAATTCCAAGAAAAAAAGCGAGCAACCATACCGCCCATATTTTACGACGCCTAATATAATAAAGTATAAAAGGAAGTGTAAGCAATGGTGATAATGTAAATATTAATGTTAAAAAAAATCCCATGTAAAGTAAAATATAATAATTAGTTCTTAAAGGATAACTATATAATTATATGAAAAGTGTTAACAGTCACAACTTATTTTCCATTCTTATGTTAAGTTGTCCAACACTTCATATTTTGAATGCCTACTCTTATATTCCGGCACAATCTCCTTCATCTTCTTTACGATAGCCATATCGTCATAATGAAGTGAAATCTCATACAAGTCCTTTTCGTTCTGAAGAGCAAGCTCATATGGATATTCTCTTACAGCTGCTACCTTTATTTTAGGATGAACAGTAGGTTTTGTCTGCTCTGCATCATTTAGTACCTCCTCATAAAGTTTCTCACCATCACGAAGACCTGTATATTTGATTTCAATGTTCTTTGCACCAGACAGATCTATCATACGCTGCGCAAGGTCAGCAATGCGAACTGGCTCACCCATGTCAAAGACAAAGATTTCTCCACCCTTGCCCATTGTGCCTGCTTCGAGCACAAGACGACATGCCTCTGGGATAAGCATAAAGAAACGGATAATGTCTTTATGGGTTACTGTAACAGGACCACCATTTCTTATCTGTTTCTTGAAGAGAGGAATTACAGAACCGTTTGAACCAAGAACGTTACCAAAGCGAGTTGTCACAAATTGTGTCACACCTTTCACCTCACCATCTTGTATAGCCTTATTCAACGACTGGCAATATATCTCGCAGATGCGTTTGCTGCACCCCATCACATTAGTTGGATTTACGGCTTTATCCGTTGAAATCATCACAAACTTCTTTGTGCCATACTTCACAGCAAGGTCTGCTATAACACGTGTGCCAAATACATTGTTTTGGATAGCCATTGCAGGATTGTCCTCCATCATCGGTACATGCTTATAGGCTGCAGCATGGAATACAAACTCAGGTTTATGAGCTGAGAATATCTCTTCCATTTGCGATTGGTTAGTAATAGAACCTACTATAGTCCATACCTTCAAGTCGCTATGATTACGTGCCATATACAGACGGACATCATGCATAGGAGTCTCAGCCTGGT
>ULYE01013616.1_pt1 | contig 17923 bp, 19 predicted proteins | sample 1961921 | NCBI WGS metagenome assembly ULYE01 (sample SAMEA4835856, study PRJEB28245) | human gut metagenome | biome: gut microbiome; material: fecal sample | place: Denmark | collected 2008 | reverse complement strand
AGCAGAAGAACCTCACGGCTCCCGAACTCTCTTCCGACCCCACAACCGACTGGGAACATCTCCTTAAACTATATGTATTCCCTGCCAAAGGATGGATGCTGAGCGTAAAAAACGAACTCTTCCATACCAACGACAAGAGCATCGGCATAAACCACTTCCTTGACCTTGCCATTGCCTACAAGGCTAAGCGTTGGGAGTTCTCTGTCACAGCAAACAACCTTATTGGCACTTCTGAGTTTGAACGAAGAACTCTCGGCAACACTATTGAGTCGTATAGCGTGACACGCTTACGCCCAAGGGAATTTCTCACCAAATGGAGTGTGGATTTGTAAACTAAAGATGTTTTCAAATACCGTAAAGGTTATATGAAGACCTCTTTTTGGTTGATGTCATAATAAAGCCTAAAAGATTGATTTATATTTTGTAAAACCAAATATATAATGTACATATTATATATAATGTATTTTTGCATTCAAAAAGAGTTGTTAGGTCGCAAACTTGTGAATATTGCGGAATTTAGAACTGTTGCCAAATCGTTACCTCTTTTGAGGAAAAAGTTCATAAATAGCTCATTTTAAGCTATTCAACGGAATTTTAATGCAAAAACTTGACTTCGCTTGCGCTGAATATTAACTTTGCAGCAAACCAATATCAAATAATACCAATGGCGATAAAATACGAAATACAGAAACTGAAAAACGCACAGGGCAAGGGCGATGAGCGTCGTTTTGTCCGCATTTATGAACAAGAGCCGATGACTGCAGACGAGTTGCAGACTCAGATTCAAGACAACTGTTCCCTGACTAAGAGTGATGTGGCAGCCACGCTTAAAGCTTTGTCCGAACTCATGAAGCAAGAACTGGCAAGCGGACGACGCTTCTATCTTCCCGATATAGGCTATTTCAAGTTGTCGGTAGACCTCAGTATGTCTGAAAATACACTCACGGACAAGATTCGCGCCGACAATATTTCGGTGCGAAACATCAAGTTTCGTCCTAATTCTGTAATGCTGAGGCACGTTAAAACAAAGGTTCGTTTCGAGCGTTCATGTTCAACCACTACCTCACGGCAGTATACCGAGGAGGAGCTTCAGACCCGATTGCGAGCCTATCTCAACACACATGCCTGTCTGACTCGCCGCGACCTTGAGCGCGACTTCGGTCTGCGTCAGGGCATGGCTCTGAAATGGTTGCGCCATTTCACCGAAACCGGCATACTGAGGAAAGAAGGAGTGCGTACTGCACCCGTATATTTTCTGCGTGAATGAGTAGGGATATGTTCATACGTGTCATTGTGTAAATAATGCCTCGTTAAAATATTCTAATAAAGCGCATGCTTCCTTTTGTTTCTGCATGAAAATCTGTAACTTTGCAGCATATTACATATATTATCTACATATATAAAGGCTGAAAAGCGTGAAAATAAAGGAAGTAACCAAGGCCCTTGAACGTTTCGCGCCTCTGCCCTTGCAGGAAAGCTGGGATAATGCTGGCCTGCAAGTAGGACTGACAGAGGCGGAAGTATCAGGGGCATTATTGTGTCTGGACGTTACATGCCAGATTGTGGACGAGGCCATACAGAAGGGCTGCAACCTCATTGTGTCGCACCATCCGCTGATATTCCGTAAGCTTGCCCGACTGACGGGCGAGGACTATGTGCAGCAGGCCGTGATGAAGGCTATTGCCAACGGCATCGTGATAATATCGATGCACACGAATATGGACAATGCACGAGACGGCGTCAACTTCAAAATTGCCGAGAAGATGGGGCTGCACAATGTGCACTTCATGGCGACTAAGACGATAGACGGTGTGGAGTGTGGTTCGGGAGTGATAGGAGAGTTTGAGGAACCTATGGCTGCCGACGACTTCATCATACTGCTCAAGAAGGCATTCTGCGTGGAGTGTGTCGAGGCCAACCAGCTGTTGCGCCGACCTATAAAGAAGGTGGCTATGTGTGGCGGTTCGGGCTCGTTCCTGTTGGATGAGGCGGTGGAGGCTGGTGCCGACGCTTTCCTTACGGGCGAGATGCACTATCATGAGTACTTCGGTCGTGAACAGCAGATACAGATAGCCGTGATAGGCCACTATCAGAGCGAACAGTTTACGAGCGAGATTTTCCGCGATATTATTGAGCGTGAGTGTCAGGGCGTGAAGTGCTTCATAGCCGAGACATGCACCAATCCGATAATGTATTTTTAAAAGAATTCACCATAAAACAGAAATAACATATATATAACTATGGCAAAAAAGGAATCAGAAATTTCAGTAGAGAGCAAATTGCAAACTCTCTATCAGCTTCAGACTACTCTCTCGGCTATCGACGAGAAGCGTGCGTTGCGTGGCGAACTTCCTCTTGAGGTGCAGGACCTTGAGGACGAGATTGCCGGACTCAAGACTCGTGTTGAGCATATTGAGGGTGACATCAATGATTTTCAGCAGGCTGTAGCCCAGAAGCAGGGCGAGATTAAGGAAGCTGAGGAGAGTGTGGAGCGATATAAGAAGCAGCTCGACGAGGTGCGTAACAACCGCGAGTATGACACTCTGACAAAGGAGATTGAGTTTCAGAGCCTCGAAATTGAACTTTGCAACAAGAAGATCAAGGAGGCAAACGCTAAGGTTGAGGACAAGAAGCGCGAGCTGATTCGCACCAACGACCTCATCAACGACCGCCAGCAGGCGCTCGACGAGAAGAAGAGCGAGCTCGACGAAATCATGCAGGAGACTCGCGAGGAGGAGCAGGCACTCAAGGCTAAGGCCGAGGACCTGGAGACTAAGATTGAGCCGCGTTTGCTGTCAAGCTTCAAGCGCATCCGTAAGAATGCCCGCAACGGTCTGGGCATCGTGTATGTGCAGCGTGACGCTTGCGGTGGCTGCTTCAACAAGATTCCGCCACAGCGACAGCTCGACATCAAGATGCATAAGAAGGTTATCGTTTGCGAGTACTGCGGACGTATCATGATCGACCCTGAGTTGGCTGGCGTTAAGACTGTAGAGACTGAGGTTGTCGACGATAAGCCAAAGCGCAAGCGTGCCACAACACGCAAGACTGCTTCGAAGAAGTCGGAGGAGTCGGAGACAAAGCTCAGCTAATCGGTTGAGAACTCATTCAAGTTGAGGGTTGAAAGTTAGGAGAGTTGAGAGTTAGGAGTTGAGAGTTATGATATGCTTTTACATTACATGTTTAGCTTGGTAATCATAACTCTCAACTTTCAATTCTCAACTCTCAATTCTCAACTCTCAATTGTTTTAACTCCTAATTCCAAACTCCTAATTCCTAACTCCTATGCCTAATGCCAATAAATCCGTAACTTGGGATGAACTTCTTGAAAGCATCGCCACCGGTGCTGCCCATCCCGACGATACCAACTGGAAAATTTTTCGTTATCTTCAGCATAATTACAAGACGATGGGGTCTGTGACAGCTCGCACTCTGCTTGCAGCCTATATGAAACTGCACGTTAAGCGTATGTCGCTCGTCGACTCGTGCATGCTTGGTATGGCGGTGAAGATAAGCGAGACCTACGGCGACTTCAAATTGCCCAAGTTTCTTGAGGCTTGGGGTTACGACAGTTGTCTGCGTGCGCAGGACTTGCAGCGGCAGACAGGTAAGGATGGCAGGCAATACCTGTCGTTGAAGGAGCGTGTGGAGCGTGCCCTTCAGTCGTACATGCTTCATCATCCGGAAGAGTGCAAGGGCGAGTGTGAAAGTATTGTGAGTATGTATGCCGCTAAGGTGTTTGAGAAGGAGACCAATGGCAGGAAGCGTCGCTACGTGAAACTTGTAGCAACGAATGGCTCGGAACTCATTGCCGACAGCCATCAGTTTCCGTGTCGTCCGTGGGAGATAAGCGGGCGCATGTTTGATGTGCTGACGAGGGTGTCGAAGCAAGGCAATGAGCGTGTTTCTGAAATAGTGGTTTCAGCGAAACGTGTGGATGAGGTGTTTTCAGCGGAAGTTGGTTTTGTAGAGTTTATTGACGAGAGCCACGGCCATATACATGTCTACGACTCGCAGTCGCGGCATTTTGTAGCGGAGAAGTCGGCACATACGGCATTAAAAATATCAGTTGGCAATTATGTGCGCTTTTGTCCCATAATAGCGAATGGCGACCATTTCAAGTCGGCTGCCATAGTGAGCGTTATGGATAAGTATGAAGGACGCAAGGCTTTCGGGATTTATGAGGCGAAAGTGGAATATGCCAATGTCAAGGACAGATACATACGCTACTCGATAGAGTCGGCAATAAGATACACGCCCGAAGGAAATATCATAAAGGCTGGTTTTGCTTCAACGGCAGCGTTGCCGGAAGATGTTAGGAATGGAATGGTTCAGGGCAGCCACGTGCACCTCATCCTCTTCCTGAAAAGAGGGAAAGACGGGATGAAGCACAACTATGTGGCTGAAGTGTTCTGAGAAATAGCGTGGGGAACTTATTATCCCCATACTTCCTGTGTGATTTCTCTTACAAGGTCGAGTTTTGCCCACTGTTCTGCTTCTGTCAGCTTGTTGCCAATCTCGCATGAGGCGAATCCGCATTGCGGACTGAGGCTAAGGCGTTCGAGCGGTATGTATTTCCCGGCTTCGCGGATACGGGCAATGATGGTGGCTTTGTCTTCGAGTACTGGTGACTTTGTGGTGATGAGTCCAAGCACTACACGCTTGTTGTCTGAAACAAATCTCAGTGGCTCGAAGTTGCCCGAGCGCTCATCGTCGTATTCAAGATAATAGGTGTCTACATTCTCCTTGGCGAACAGGTAAGGCGCAACAGGGTCGTAGGCTCCCTTTGTGGCATAGCACGAATGGTAGTTGCCACGGCAGACGTGAGTGTTTATGGTAAGGCCTTCGGGTTTGCCCTCAATGGCAAGATTGTTCACGGTGAGATACTGCAGGGCCTCGTGTTCAAGGGTGAAGCCTGTGCCTGCCATCGACTTCCAGAAGTCGTCATCAACAATCATTCCCCATGTGCAGTCGTCGAGCTGTACGGTGTTGCATCCGGCAGCGTGAATCTCGCGGAAGAAGGTGCGGTAAGCTTCAGCGATGTCATGAATGAGGTCTTGGGTGTTGGGATAGAATTCGCGAGTGTTCTTGGTGTTGTTGCCACGGAACAGTTCGGCAAGGAATTGTGCTGGGGCAGGTATTGTCTGCTTGGCTTCAATGCCTTCCTCTTCGAATTGCTTTACAAACAGGAAATCCTTGATGAACGGATGGTTCTCACCTGTGATTTTGCCTGTAAGTTTCAGCGAACCTTTAGTGGTCTCCTCGCCATGGAATTGGTAACCATGGTCGAGTTCGATGTGTTCCACGCCACCGAATCCCCACATAAAGTCCAGATGCCAGTAGCTACGGCGGAATTCTCCGTCTGTTATATAATGTAAGCCGTGAGCCTTCTGCTTCTTTATCACGTCCTCGATAAGACGGTCTTCTACCGAGCGCAGCTCATCGGCGGTGATTTCGTTGTTGGCAAACTTTGCTCTTGCTTCCTTCAACTCTGCTGGGCGCAGATAGCTGCCTACGGCATCAAAATGCTTGTTTACTGAATTGCTCATAATCATTGTGCTTTTTAATTGTTATTTTTGTTTTATTACTGATTTCTGAACGCAAAGTTATGAAGAAGATTTTTTACAGCCTAATATTCTTTTAATTTCAGAAATATTTTCTAACTTTGCATTGCGTGTGTAGCTTTTTGCAGAATATTATTCTGCAAAATTAATGGAGCTTAGTAAATATAACAACAATAAATAACCCGACATAATGGCAAATCAAGAAACTCTTGACGAGATAGACATCAAGATATTGAAACTATTGCAGCAGAACTCTCACATGACGGTAAAGGAGCTTGCTGCACGTGTGCATCTGTCGACGTCGCCAACCTTCGAACGTCAGAAACGTCTGGAGCGCGAAGGCTATATAAAAAGGTATTCGGCTGTAGTGGACCATCATAAGATGGGACATAGTGTGATTGTGTTATGCAATATTCGGCTGAAACAGCACACTCACGAACTCATCCAGCAGTTTATGGATACTGTGCAGACCATCGATCAAATAACCGAGTGCTATAACACTACGGGCGACTACGACTTTCTTATAAAAGTTTATGCCCATGACATGAAGGACTATCAGGACTTCATGCTCAACACTCTAGGAAATATTGATTGCATAGGCAGTCTGCACAGTATCATTGTGATAGGCGAGATTAAGGACTCGCATTACATCCCTGTAAGCAAGGGATTGGTGAAATAAAGGTAGCAATACGACCGTTGGTTCAGCCCGCATTGTATGAGTTTTGACACCCCATCATCCTATATATGTAAAGATAATTCTGAACTGTTACTTATTAATGTGTTTTATAGTGTTTGTTTTTGCTTATTATGACACAAGCGGATGTCAGATAGTTGCATTCAAAATGTTTTTCAGTTCTTCGAAGTCGTTGGCCACTTCAATCATATTGTGCCAGTCGCCGCGAATCATTCCCTTTTGGTCGAGGTCGTCCATAAGAGCTACGAGCGAGTTCCAGAATCCCTTCATGTTGTAGAGGATAACTTTCTTGGAGTGGTAGCCGATGCACTTTGAGGCTGCCACGCAGAATATCTCGTCCAGCGAACCTACACCACCAGGAAGTGCCACAACAACGTCGCATTGGTCGATCAGCAGGTTCTTGCGGTCGGAGAGGTTGTCTGTAGGAATATGCACGTCGAGATAATCAGACATGCGTCCGCCTTTCTCTACAAGCGACGGCACTACGCCGATGACGCGCCCGCCACCATCGTGCACAGCCTTGGCTATACAGTTCATGAGTCCGTGATTGGTGCCTCCGAAAATAAGGTTGTGGTGGTTCTCGGCCATCCATCTGCCTAATTCTTCCGTCATACGGAAATAGTCGGGGTCGATATGCTCGTTGGCAGAGCAGAATACTGTTATCTTCATAGTTTTCTTTTGTCTATGTATATTAATACGTGGTAATGTTCGTTATTCTTACAATTCACAGTTCTGTGTTTATCCGTCATTCTTTCATCGAGAGCGAAATGCGCTGGCGCTTACGGTCTACTTCAGTTACTCGCACTACAACGTGCTGGTGAAGTTTCACCACTTCGTTCGGGTCCTTCACGTAGCGGTCGGCAAGTTGTGAGATGTGCACCAGTCCGTCGTGATGGACGCCAACGTCAACGAAGGCACCGAAGTTGGTAATGTTGGTCACGATGCCAGGAAGGAGCATTCCCACCTGAAGGTCGTCTATCTCATGAACACGTGGGTCGAATTCGAAAACCTCTACTGCTGCACGCGGATCGCGTCCGGGGCGTTGAAGCTCAGCCATGATGTCGGTGAGGGTCGGCATTCCGACCGTTTCGGTAACATAGTCCTTCAGGCGTATTGATTTCTGAAGTTCCTTGTTGTCGATCAGTTCTGCTACGGTACAACCCTTGTCCTTTGCCATTGTCTTCACGATGTCGTAGCTCTCGGGATGGACGGCACTATTGTCGAGAGGGTTCTTGGCTCCTGGGATGCGCAAGAAGCCGGCACATTGCACGAAGGCTACCGGACCGAGACGCGGCACCTTCTTCAGTTCGGCACGCGACTTGAACGCTCCGTTCTTCTCGCGGTATTCAACGATGTTCTTGGCTGTAGTGGCGTTGAGTCCGCTGACGTACATCAGCAGGTGGCGGCTTGCGGTATTGAGGTTTACGCCTACGGTGTTCACGCAAGATTCTACAACCATGTCCAAGCTCTTCTTCAGTTCGTTCTGGTCGACGTCATGCTGATACTGACCTACACCAATGCTCTTGGGGTCAATCTTTACCAGCTCGGCAAGCGGGTCCATCAGTCGGCGACCGATTGATACGGCTCCACGTACAGTCACGTCCTCGTTGGGGAATTCCTCACGTGCTGCCTCTGATGCAGAATAAACCGAAGCGCCGTCCTCGCTTACTACAAAGACATTGATGTTTGAGTCGAGTCCTATTTCTTTCAAGAATGTAGATGTCTCGCGACTGGCAGTTCCATTGCCAACGGCTATTGCCTCAATTTCGTATTTCTTCACCATGCTGAGCACCTGACGTGCTGCACCTTGATGGTCGTTCTTGGGAGCGTGGGGATAGATAGCTTCGAAGTGGAGCAACGTGCCCTGTGCGTCAAGGCAAACTACTTTGCATCCAGTGCGGAAACCGGGGTCAACGCCCATTACTCGCTTCTGGCCCAATGGAGCAGCAAGGAGGAGCTGACGCAGATTTTCGGCAAACACTTCTATTGCTTCATCATCGGCATTTTGCTTGCTTGAAAGGGCGAACTCGGTCTCGATAGATGGTTTAAGGAGACGCTTGAATGCATCGTCGGCAGCTTCGCCCACAAGTTTGCTACACTCGCTACGTCCCAAAACATACTGGCGATGAATCTTCTCCTTGCACACTTCCTCGTCGGCAGAAATGCTGATGCGAAGGAATCCTTCCTTTTCGCCACGGCGCATGGCAAGCAGGCGGTGTGACGAACAACGTCTAAGGGGTTCAGAGAAGTCGAAGTAGTCGCTATACTTCTGTGCTTCGTCTTCCTCGGCCTTTGTCTTCACCACTTTCGAAGAAATCACGGCCTCGCGTTTGAATACATTTCTAATGGCTTTGCGCACGTCCTCGTTCTCGTTGACAGCTTCGGCTATGATAAACTTGGCACCCTGAATAGCGTCTTCCACCGACTTAACGTCGCCCTTTACAAACTTCTCTGCCGTTCGTAATGGATTGGAGTCGCGCTGCAACAGAATAGTCTGTGCCAAAGGTTCCAGTCCTTGCTGGCGTGCTATGTCGGCTTTGGTGCGACGTTTGGGTTTGTATGGCAAATAGATGTCCTCCAGTTCTGACATCACCCAGCAGTTTTCTATGCGCTGTCGCAACTGTTCGGTCATCTTGCCCTGGTCTTCTATTGTAGAAATTATGGTTTCCTTGCGCTTTGCCACATCCTGCAGCTTCTCGCGCATAAGTGCAATGTCAGAAACCTGCACCTCGTCAAGATTTCCAGTACGCTCCTTACGGTAGCGGCTGATGAATGGTACGGTACAGTTTTCGTCGAGAAGTTCAAGGGTGTTTTCGACACTACGTTCAGGCAATGATAGTGTGTCGGCAATGATTCTTGTAAATACGTTCATTATATTATAATAAGGTATAAATATTCCACCTGTGCTATATAGGTAAATCTGAATTGTAAAGCTTAACCTAAAGAGCTTTGGCTGCTAATAAATAGTTTCTGCAAAGATAGTGCAAACCGAAGACAATACAAAACAAGCTCGCTTGTTTTTATTGTTGAGGTGCAGCCTATCTTATCAAGAGATAGTGCAAACCGAAGACAATACAAAACAAGCTTGCTTGTTTTTACATATTCTTAGGGACGAATGTCTCCCAAGTCTGGTCGTCGTAGAATATTCTTATCTCAACGATATGACGCTCGTGTTTGTCACAATTTTTTACCAACTGTATTCCCTTCGTTTTGCTTGGACTTTCTGGCTGTACAGTTTCAGGTGTTTCAGTATTGGGTGCCTCTGCTGTTGTATGGCTGCCATTGTTTGAATCGATTGTGTTGTTAGTGCTAATGTCAGCAGCGGCTTCAGGTGTAGTGTCAAAGTCTGGCGTATAATTGGTGGATTGTGGAGTAGGGGAGTTGAACGATGCTCCAGCTTCAGAGTTGCGATAGTCAGTCATGGCTCCACGGCCGAACAAGAGCCAGTCGGTGGAGATGTCGGGAAAGCGACTCTTGATGGCATCGACGATTTTGAGCGACGGGGCTGTTCGTCCGGTGAAGATGCTGCTGAGTGTAGCAGGGGCAACTTTGATGTTCTCGGCAAACTCCTGCTGAGTCATGTGTTGCGACTCTATGATTCTTTTTATTCTGTCTTTCATATGCGATGATGATGAATTCTTGTTTGTTCTTCTTCTTTTTACAAAGATAAATCAAAAAAATGAAACATACAAGTTTTACAAGAATAAATTCATTGCGTTTATACACATTTGTATGTGTGAATGATGATGGATTTAGTTTAATGTATTTGATAGTATGTAAATTAAAGTGCAAATGTATTGTATGTAATCCGATAAAACCTTGTTGTTTACTTTAATATAATACGGTAAATAATTGATTTATAGTATTGTTTGTTGTTTGTATACAAGGATGAATATATATAAAACCTAACAAAAACAAACATTATTATCAATATGTTATATTAAACGCTTTAGCTAATATTATATAAATAGCTTATATACAGCTTATTATGGTTGATTTCGCAATGTAACATGGATATTCATACACAAAATCGAAGCTTTGAATTTACAAATATACATATTTGAATATTGTTGATTTGTAAAGAAATATAGTGAATTTGAATTTACAAATACACATTTGCAAAATCCGAATTCATGTAACTGCAAATTTGTAAATTGGCAATTTTGAATGCAAAAATATGTAAAACGTAAATTATAAAGACTTCCAATCCTCCATTTTTTGCAATACTGAAGAATTCCGAACTAAGGATTATGTGGCTTGATTTTTTACAAAAATAAAGGGGTAGAAAAAGGCCTAACTCCCATGTACTTAAGGAAGTTAGGCCTGAAAAATAGGTCTGTATAGTTTCTTGTTCTAGAAAAGAAACTAGTGGAAAATATGCTTTTTTAGTGCAAAATGAAGAAGATTAGCTCCTTCATAAGGTCGCCAGTAGAGGTGTTTTGGTTGTCCAATCCCTTACTTTTGGCATCAATTTCCCTTAGTTTGGATAAAATCTGTAGAGTTTTCATTGCGGTGAAGTTTCTCATACCAGTGCGATAGTCCTTCAGACCCCATACTGACTTCAGGTCCAGGAAGGCTGCGAGGTTATTGTCGTTGTTGCGATCGGGCGCATAGAATGCTACCATCAGATTCTGGAAGTAAGAGTATAGCAAAGGCAGGCATGCGAATAGTGAACCGGCCTTTGGATTTTTGTCAAAATATTTTACTATCTGATTTGCCTTAAAAACATTCCTTTCGATGATAGCTGTCTTCAGTTCGAATACGTTGAAATCCTTGCTTACACCTATTTCACGTTCTACTATATCGGGTGTAATGCGTCGGTTGTCTTCGGGAAGGGAGATCATCACTTTCTCAAGTTCCGATATAAGGCGACTAAGGTCAGCACCGATGTGCTCAGCTATCATCGAGCATGATTTTGGGTCGATAGCAACGTGTTTGTCCTTCAGATATTTCTCAATGAACAAGGGTAGTTCATAGTCACGTTTCTTTTTGCTCTCGAACACGACTCCTGCTGCTTCTGCCTTGCCTACTATCTTCTTTCTCTTGTCGATAGTGCCGTTTTTGTAGCAGATAACAAGTATAGTAGACTGTAGCGGTCTTTCGAAGTATCGCTCCAATGCATCAAGCGATTTCAATGCCTGTGCTTCCTTTACTATTACTACACGATAGGGCGATGGCATTACGGGGTAGCCTTTGCAGAGGTCGGATATTTGGGCTGCTGAGGTGTCAGCACCGAATACGATGGTCTGGTTGAAGTCGCGGTCGTCGGGTTCAATGACGTTCTCTGCAATATAGTCGGCTATCTTGTCGATGTAGTAAGGTTCGTCGCCCATAAGGATGTATACGGGCGCATATTTCTTGGCTTTCAGGTCGCGCATGATTGATTCATACGTAGCCACGGATTTTCTTTCTGCCATAATAATTATATTATAAGGTGTAAAAATAAATTAACGGGTAGCCTTGCGGCTCGTTATTCTCGTTAAAATTGCATACTTTTGTATGCTGTTTGCTGCTTATGCAGCATTTAAAAGCAAAATTACGAAAATGATTCGATTAAATCTACCAACTTTCGAAATAAAGTTATCGGGAACCAAGGAACATCCACGAATTTTCGATATTCTGCGCCGTCGCTATGTGGCTCTAACGCCCGAAGAATGGGTACGTCAGCACTTCGTCCACTTCCTTACAGGACACAAGGGCTATCCTGCTGCCCTTATGGCCAACGAGGTAGGACTGATGATTGGTAATAAGAAATTACGGGCTGACAGCGTGCTGTACGACCGCCTGCTGCAACCTCGCATGATAATAGAGTACAAGGCTCCGACAATCGAAATAACACAGAAGGTGTTCGATCAGATTGCGGCCTACAATCTCTTGTTACATGTTGATTATCTCGTTATGAGCAATGGATTGCAGCATTATTGCTGCCGTATGGACTACGAGAATCGCAGATATGAGTTCTTGAGGGATATTCCCGACTATAATGACATAAACAACCCACAACAATAAATATGACAGATTATAACAATGAGTCGGAAATGACGACTGAATATGAAAAAATGCGCAGCCAGCAGCAGTATTGCTTTGAGGATTCTGAGGTAATGGCAAGTATAGTCCGTGCAAATGAGCTATGTGCCCAATTCTCATTGATGACACTCGCCTCGCCTGAATACAGGTCGACAGTCGAAGCACTAATCCCTGGCATACCTAAGTCGTCAGTTATCATTCCTCCATTTCGTTGCGACCATGGACATGGAATTACTATAGGTGAGCACACGTTCGTCAATTGCGACTGTATAATGCTTGACGGGGGAGAGATAACTATAGGGGCGCATTGTAAGATAGGTCCACGTTGTCAGTTTTTCACGCCGCAGCACCCTATCGACTATGAGGAGCGTATGCAGCCCGTGGAGACCTGTCATCCTATCAGAATAGGCGATAACTGCTGGCTTGGTGGTGGTGTTACGGTGTGCCCAGGAGTGACTATCGGTCCTCGCTGCATTATTGCAGCAGGAAGCGTTGTGATTCGCGACATCCCTGCCGACTCATTGGCAGCCGGCAATCCTGCCGTAGTGAAGAAGAGTCTTATAAGGAATAAGGATTGATAATATTGATAATAATACAAAGTGATTAAAATATAAAACGAAGAATAAAATGGGAGTAGGAAGATGGATAGGCGGATTTCTCGGCTTTATGTCGGGTGGACCGCTCGGAGCACTTGCCGGCTATGCAATAGGTTGGCTGTTTGAAAAGGGAGCTGAAGGATTCCGTGGAGAAGACAATGTGTATAATGCCAACCGTCAGTATGGTGGCTATACAGAGCAGCAGCAATATGAGGGACAGCGCAATTCGTTTCTGTTCTCGCTGCTTGTGCTCGCTTCATATATCATGAAGGCAGACGGAAGGGTAATGCATTCTGAGATGGAACTCGTACGTTCATTCCTGCGTCGCAATTTCGGTGATATTGCAGTACAACAGGGTGAGCAGATATTGCTTCGCCTGTTTGAACGTCAGAAGCAGATGGGCAATATGGCGTTTAAGGATGTGATACGCGACTCGTGTGCTGAGATTGCGCAGCATATGGAATACTCGCAGCGTCTGCAGCTCGTCAACTTCCTCGTGATGATTGCACAGGCCGATGGAAGTGTGCCTCAAAGCGAGATTGAAGCCTTGCAGTTTATTGCAGCCAATCTTGGTATTTCAGCCGAAGACTTGAATTCAATGCTCAACCTGTCGTCGGGCGGCAATAATCTTGAAGCTGCCTACAAGGTGCTTGGCATTGCTCCAGACGCTTCAGATGATGAAGTGAAGGCTGCCTACCGTAGCATGGCTCTGAAGCATCATCCTGACCGCGTAGCAACTCTTGGCGAGGATGTGCGTAAGGCTGCCGAACAGAAGTTCCAGGAGATTAATGCTGCCAAGGAAACGATATATAAGGCAAGAGGACTATAGTAGGGGACATCGTAAAGAAGCCCTTTAGCATAGCAATAGTAGCCCTTTAGCATGGCAAAAGTAGCCCTTTTGCTTAACGAAAGTTGCCCTTTCGCTCTTCAAAACGAATGCATTTGGAGAGTGAAAGGGCAATTCTTTTTATGTTTAAATTTTGTCCAAAGCTTGACGAATGTCGTCAAGTATATCCTCAACGTCCTCAATGCCTACTGACAAGCGGATGAGATCGGGAGCAACCCCAGCCTCGCGCAACTGCTCGTCCGACAACTGACGATGGGTGTGGCTTGCCGGATGAAGCACACAGGTGCGAGCGTCGGCTACATGGGTCACGATGTTAATCATGTCGAGCGAGTCCATGAAGCGGATGGCTGTATCGCGGTCGCCTTTCAAGCCGAAGGCAATCACGCCACAAGAGCCGTTGGGCAAGTATTTCTCTGCAAGTTCATGATATTGGTCGCCTTTCAGTCCGCTGAAGTGAACCCATGCCACACGAGGATCGGCCTGTAGGAATTCTGCCACCTGCTGTGCGTTGGTACAATGCTGCTTCATGCGAAGGTGGAGCGACTGCAGACCGAGGTTCAATATGAATGAATTCATTGGGGCAGGGATTGATCCAAGGTCGCGCATCAGCTGAGCCACAAGTTTGGTGATGTAGCCCATCTTGCCGAACTTCTTTGCATAGGTGAGTCCGTGGTAGCTATCATCGGGAGTGCACAGGCCGGGGAACTTGTCGGCATTAGCGAGCCAGTCGAAGTTGCCGCTGTCCACAACGCATCCACCTACCTGGCTTGCTGTACCGTCCATGTATTTTGTGGTGCTGTGAGTCACGATGTCAGCTCCCCATTCAAACGGACGACAGTTGATAGGAGTGGCAAAAGTATTGTCAACGATGAGTGGCACGCCATTCTTATGGGCAATGCGTGCAAACTTCTCAATGTCGAGCACGGCGCATCCCGGATTGCTGATAGTCTCGCCGAAAACAACCTTTGTATTAGGACGGAAAGCCTTCTGGATTTCCTCTTCCGAGTCATTCGGATTGACAAAAGTACATTCGATACCCAATTTCTTGAGTGTTACACCGAACAGGTTGAATGTTCCTCCATAAATCTCGTTGCTTGTCACGATATGGTCGCCAGCCTCGCAGATGTTGAATACTGCGTAGAAGTTGGCTGCCTGTCCACTGCTTGTAAGCACGGCTCCAACACCACCCTCAAGCTGTGCAATCTTCTTAGCTACAACGTCGTTGGTAGGGTTCTGCAGACGTGTGTAGAAGTATCCTTCCTTCTTGAGGTCGAATAGCATAGCCATCTCCTCAGAGTTGTCATACTTGAATGTGGTGCTCTGTATGATAGGTGGTTCTATCGGTTCACCGTTCTTTGCCTCATAGCCTCCCTGCACGCAGATAGAGGCTGTCTTTAAATTCTTTTTCATCTTTTATTCTTAAATTTAGGCTTATTATATTGATTATGGATGCGAAGGTACAAATAAAAGTGCTAATGAAGGACATTTTTCTTCTTATTTTTTGGGCTTTTGTCAAAAGCGGACTAACTTTGTAGCAAATATAAAAACAAAAGTTCAATAATTTGTTATTCTAAAAAATGAGAAAGATAATGTTTCTGCCTGCATTTATGCTGTTGGTCATAGTGGGCGGGATGCTTACAAGTTGTCGTTTTGCCACTTCTTACAAAGATGGTGACACCATAGCCGCATCGGAATTTGAACCAGCTGATACTTCGCTTGCTTCTAGTCGCTTGTCCACGGACACCCTCAAACGTGTGGCTCAGGCTGTTGTTGACAGTACTGACATTTTCTATGTAGGCACAGGTTCCACAAAGCAGTTCTTGCAACTTGTTTCCTATCCGTCCAAGCGCGACACGCTTGTGTATGGCAAGACTCTCCACATCAAAGTGAAGGGTAGCGCCGACTTCAACAATGTTGTTCGTGTGAGATTCTATCTGCTTAATGGTAAGGATTCGCTTGTGAGCGCAGTGGAGCAGGTTGTAGTCGACTGAGAATGGGGTTAACTGTTAACGTGGTGTCACTATAACTTCATAAAATGTATATTAAAAAAGGGAAAGCCCATATTAAGGCTTTCCCTTTAATTGTTTATGTTCGTATTCTTGCGATTGCGATTATACGAGATACTGTGAGCTGATGCTCTCGTTGCTGATGACACGGCGGATGGTCTCGGCGAACATGTCGGCTACAGAGAGCTGCTTAACCTTTGCGCAACGGTTAGAGTAGGGGATAGAGTCTGTGAAGACAATCTCCTCAAGAGCTGAGTTCTGTACGCGCTCTGAAGCAGGACCTGACATGACACAGTGAGATGCGCATGCACGAACGCTCAGTGCTCCGGCAGCCTTCATCACGTCGGCAGCCTTGGTGATAGTACCGGCTGTGTCAACCATGTCGTCAACGATGACAACGTGCTTGCCCTTAACGTCACCGATAATCTGGATGCTCTCAACTACATTGGCACGTGCACGTGTCTTGTTGCAGAGTACGAGCGGACAGCCGAGATACTTTGCGTATGTGCTGGCACGTTTTGAACCGCCAACGTCAGGCGAAGCGATTACCAAATCCTCTGTACTCATGTTGAGGCTCTGCAGATATGGCAGGATAACGCCCGAAGCATACAGGTGGTCAACAGGAACATCAAAGAATCCCTGAATCTGGTCGGCATGGAGGTCCATAGTGATAAGACGGTCGATGCCAGCAGCTGAAAGCAGGTCAGCTACGAGCTTTGCACCGATGCTTACACGTGGCTTGTCCTTGCGGTCCTGACGTGCCCATCCGAAGTAAGGAATTACAGCGATGATGTTGCGTGCAGATGCACGTTTGGCAGCGTCAATCATAAGAAGAAGCTCCATCAGATTGTCTGAATTGGGGAATGTGCTCTGTACGAGGAACACGTCACGTCCACGGATAGACTCTTCGTATGATACGGCAAACTCGCCGTCAGAGAACTTTGTTACAACCAAGTTTCCTAACGGACAACCCAAACTTTGACAGATTTTCTCTGCAAGGTATCTCGTGTTAGTGCCTGAGAATACCAAAAAAGAGTTTTGCTCACTCATTTTTCCTAATTTGTTTTATGTTATATTATAGTTTTCTGTAATATCTTCTTGCTATCTTTTCAGTCGGCTTATACTATATATATAATAATGTATATTATATAATAATGTGTATTATCAGCCTACAAGCTTCCTGAGTTTCTCAAAGTGCGCTATCAGCTCTTTGTAGTCTCTTTGGTGGTGTATGTCAAACCTGTTCCACAAGTCGCCACATATCACTATACCCCCAAATCCAAGGTCGCGCGCAAATTGAATGTTGTCGATATTCATTCCGCCTACAGCGTATACTTTCTTGTCAATCAGCCCACATTCTGCAGCCTTTGTCAGACTGTTCATATCCAGATTGGAGAGTGCTGTCTTGCTCGACTGGCTGTTGAGAATGTTGCCAAGAAAAACGTACGACGAGTTTTTCTTTGTCTCCTTGAGGTCTTCAATGCGTTTGCATGTACGGCTTATGCGTCCCTTGTAGCCCATTGGTTCCTCTATGGAAACATCGTCAAGGTGAATGCCTGCAAGGTTGTATTCATCTTTCAGATAGAAGTGCTCATGAACGGTAATCTTGTTGTATGTTGTGCTCGGAAGCAACGATAGTAGACGTTCTGAATAGATTGGCGACGAGCCTGGCTTATAAAGATGCAAATTGTCGAGCCCGGCTTCGAACAGGGCCGCAAGTATTTTGTCTTCTTCCACAAAGAATGTGGATTGAGTCATTATTGCTAACTTCATAGTCCGTATATCTTAATTTAAATGCAAATGTAGGCAATTTTCTTTAAACAGACAATTTTATGAATGACAAAATGTAACGGAATTGAAATTTGCAGTGTGTGGAGTTTGAAAAAATGGCTGCAAATATGTGGTATACGAAAAAAGGCCGCAAACAAGCGGGCTTGCGCCAACTTATTTGCGACCTTGTTGTTATTGATTGATTTGAATAGTCAAATCTATGGATGCAAGTTATCTGCTATGATTACTCACCCTTCTCCATCTTAGCCTTCAATGCTGCGAGAGCGTCGAGGTCACCGAGAGTTGTTGAAGCGGCTACGTTGTTGATAGCAGGAGCAGCCTCCTTCTTAGCGGTGTGCTTGCGAACCGGCTTAACCTCTTCCTTGCCTGCCTCGAATGTGCGGCTGTGTGAGAGGATA
>ULYE01026313.1_pt1 | contig 18182 bp, 14 predicted proteins | sample 1961921 | NCBI WGS metagenome assembly ULYE01 (sample SAMEA4835856, study PRJEB28245) | human gut metagenome | biome: gut microbiome; material: fecal sample | place: Denmark | collected 2008 | reverse complement strand
GCATATCATTTGTATCTTGATAACAGTAACTAACTGATTATCAGTATACTTTATATTTGAGGAGGTAAAATGCTTATTGCATGTTGGTACTTACAAATTTGTGTCAGTAGCACATAAGGCAAAAACTGCGGGATCTAAAGCTGCCGTGATTACTTCGCCTACAGTTGCTTCATTGGCTGAAACTAATATTCCTTCACGTGTGTATTCAAATGTGACGAATGTAACTGTTAGTGGTAATACAACGCAAAGTGTTAATATTGAATTTGGAAAACGAATCACTTCCTCATTTGAACTGAATGTGACAGATGATTATCCAGATGAAATAGAGAATGTGGAGATAATACTTAATCCATCAAAAGATCAGGCTGCCAATCCGTATGCATTCAATCCTTCTACCGGGCGTGCTGCTAGTGCGCTTACTTATAATGCCAGCTTTAATCGTAAATCATTCTCTGTCGAGTCATTTACTGGGAAAACATTGTCAATTTCTCTTCTTCTGACATCGGAAGAACAGAAAATTAATGTTACTATTAATATGAAGAAAAACGATGGAACCATACTCTACACTCGTACGCTTAAAGATGTCACTTTCCGTCAGCATTCATCAACTATTGCTAAGGGCACATTCTTCTCTTCACAAGTTAGCAGCAGTTTTACTTTTGATACCACAGATGATACTTCCATTAATATCCCGTTGAATCCACTGGATTAATAACGGTCATTATGTTTGCCCATCGTCATTAACGGTGGGCTTTTTTTCTTAGTGAACCATTATGGACTTGTATGGTTCGTGAATATTCAATATCTTTACACCGAAAAAAGCCAGACATGTGCTTATTGGGCTTTTGGACACATTCTTAATGAGGAATCCGACAAGATTTTCTTGACAAAGGTTGGGTATTATTCTGATTTTTGTTAAATTTGCAATTAGTTGGCGACAGGGCAGGTGAAAGTCCTCGCTTGAAGTCGCCAATGTTGAAGCAAGACAATCTTGTGGACACGAGCAAGCAAATAGTTCTGTAAGTTGAAATCTGGTAAATTGAAACGTAGAAAGAACGCGAATTTGTTTGAGCGAGTCTGCACCATCATATGGTGTGGATTCCTCTTTCATATTTCCTATTCTACGGGTTTTACCAGAGCCTAACTTACGAGGAAGTGTTGAGAGATGGGATTCACACCTTTCTATTTCCACTTGTGAACCATTATGGACTTGTACAGTTCACAAATAACCTATACCTTTACATCGAATTAACAATTACACGTCAAAACCTAAAAACGATAAGACTATGAGTAAGGTTTTTCAAGTTAAGCCGAAGCGTATCAAGCGTTCCAACGGCACAGTCCTCACTCCCGACATGGTAGTGAACGTGACAACCTTGCAGCATACTGCTACACCTTTCTATAATGGAGCCAAGGAGTTGCATGAAGTATACATGCGCATCTATGCTTTCGACTATAAGAAAGCCTGCTGCAATCCGAATGATTTTGAATTTATAAAGTTGGACTAATGGGAATATTTAATTCTAAAAATTTGAAGAAAGCGGTCAATATGGTCGCTTCTTCTTCGCCTGTCATAAATGCAATTTCGCAAGCTACTGACATTGTAGATAAGTCTATGGATGTAATAGACAAAAATTTTAATGGAGGAAAAAACTGGAACTTCTCGGAGGCACCAATTGACGAAGTGGCTAAAGCCTTTATGAATGGTGTAAGAGGCAAGCATATAGTTTGTATGATGACAAACATTTCTGATACAGCTAAGGCTTCTATTCGTGATAATTTCAATTTGGATAATGACGAACAAATCTTGTTCTTTAATGATACTTCATTCTTTGGAAACAAAAATCAAGGCATAGTTATTACCAATAAAAAGCTTGCTTGGATTCCTGATAATGATGAGGGAGACGTATATTCTTTTGCATTTAATGACATTGAGAGAGTTGAATATCGCGAGATGCAAATCTATCTATGGGGATATGGAAATGACGAGGATAATGTACGTTTGCCATTGGACCATTTCTTTAGTTTTAATGGAGAGACTTCTGCCGTTAAAGCTGATGCTCAAAAAATAGCTGCCGTGTTAAACAAGATGGTTACTGTTGCAGGGCATGAAGAGGAGACGACCCCATTGGAAGAAATAGAATCTTATTTGGATAATAATGAAGCTGATAAGGCAATTCGAGCAATAAACGAAATGTTGTCATCTACCGATTTTACGGATGATGATGAGACAAAATCTATTTATTATTATTATTTAGGGCTGGCATATGTACAAAAAATGATAGAACAATTAGATGTTGATATCGCAGCTGGCTCGGAGCAAATCTCAGAAGAAGTAGATCGGTATGACGATGCTATGAACAGTGCATTTAGAGAGGCTCTTGTACATTGTTCAGATGATGAATTCCGTTGTAAAATATACTATTTCAATGCTTTGTATTGTTCAAATCTATTCCAAAGAAGACAAATGGCGTTAGCAGCTATGGAATCACCAGATTTTGAGATTAAGCAAGAAGCTAAGGATATATATATGAAAATAACTAAAGATCTTGTAGAAGATCCTGCTTTTTTCAGCAAGATACCCTATAATACAAGAAAATTTATATTTGTCCTTGGAACAGAGAAACAACTACCTGGTTGCTATGATAAAGATGGAAACATACAATTCGTGTTTACATTAAACGATCTTCCGACATCAATTCAATTCCCTGTTGGGCATCCGCAAGCCAACACTTTATACATTGGTCATCCGTTCAAACCAGCAACGTATCTTCCATTTGAGAATGCAACAGAGCAGTTGTTTATGGAAAGAGTACATGAACTGTGTTATTTAGGACAATGTCTTGGGGCTAATGAAATAAGAATTAAAAGATTACGTGGGTTAGATACAGCTTCTTCTGAAGCAAAGCAGTTGGATGTATCCGGAGAATTAGATGTTAAAGCCGTTAATGTGGGGGGAAGTTTTGGTAGAAATACTGCTGCTCAAAATAGTTATTCATCCAAGGATGGAATGGAGATGGTTCAGACGTATTTACCAACAAAGCAGCCATATTGCCCAGACGATTTGGTTTGGTTAGACTCTGAAACTTCTTGGCAAGCTTTGGTAAAGCAAAGATTGAATGGAAATATATTGTCATATTCTTTGCATCTGTCTTCCTCGGAGTCTGTAAGCATGACTTCAAGTAAAGTCCTGTCTGTCAAGGCATCTTTTGAATACCTTGTCACAAAGGTAAGTGGAACTTATGATGCCAAAACAGACAAGACCTTTAGTAAGACAGAAGAGATAGAATGGGAGATAGATATGCAGTTCAAGCCTTTGCAGGATTTTGAGGACGATAATGTAAATTCCCCTAATGGTCAGGCAGTTGCTCAGATTGCTCAAACACAGAATTCTGAATTGTCAGAGGAGGAGATTGCATATAAGGATGAAGTAGAATTCTGTTTGGAAGATGCGTCTGAAATAGATGCTCATTCTCGTAAGTTCTTGGAACGTAAACGACAGAAACTCGGATTGTCAGAGACGAGAGCGCAAGAGATTGAGGACATGGTAAAGGCTTCTTTAGTTTCTTTTACCGATGAAGAAAAAGAGTACATGGAAGCTCTTGATGATGTTATTGAAGATGGAGTAATTCCAAATAATGTCCGTAGATTATTGGAGCGTGAAAGAAAATCATTGGGAATCTCTGAGGAACGCGCCAAAGAATTGGAAGAAATAAAATGTAAAGCATAATTCTGATAACTCAATTAGTTGTGATAAGATTTTCACAACTAATTGGGTTTCATATAACATAATAGACTATGAGTAAAGTGTTTCAAGTGAAGCCTAAGCGCCTTAAACGCTCTAACGGTACCGTCCTCACTCCCGAAATGGTAGTGACAGTAACAACCATGCAGCACACCGCCACCCCTTTTTACAATGGAGCCAAGGAGGTGCAAGAAGCCTACATGCGCATCTATGCTTTCGATTATAAGAAAGCATGCTGCAATCCGAATGATTTTGAATTTATAAAGTTGGACTAATATTTTTAACTTTTAATATATATAATTATGGGAAAAATTAAACCGCAAGTGAACAAACTTTCTCAAGGTGAGGCTGACACAATTTCTAATTTTGTAAAATGGGGGTTAGATGTCATTGTAAAGTTGACAGGTGGTAAACCTACTTTTGGAGACAAAAAGTAAAATTACTTTCTTTTAATCATTAGTGTCCCATTAATATCGGGACGCTAATGATTTAGAATATAAAATCTATTATAAGTATAGTATCTGACTATGGGCGTTAATTGGAAGGAAATTAAAAGTATATTGCAGAATTTTAATGCGTTTTATTGGAATTCAGAGATGGTGAATAATATATCTTTGATAAATGATTTACGCCTTTCAACAAACATCCATGAGACAGCACATAGCAGAATTCTATATAAATTGTTATGTGCCCATGGTAAAGAAAAACATCAGTTTTTAAAGATGTTTCTTGAATCTGTGGGGTTGAAACTTGATATAAAAAAGGTTGAGGTAAAAGTAGAATATAAGCATATTGATGTACTTATCTATGATGGGGTGAAATACATCATTGTCGAGAATAAAGTCAATCATGCTTGTGATCAAGATAGGCAATTAGTACGTTATATAGACCCGTTGTCTGACAAAGATGTTTATGTTCTTTATTTGGTAAGGTCTGATAATGACAACGATCCTTCAGGAAATAGTTTGCCTGTAAAAAGACGACAGGAGTTAGAGAATAACGGAAAGTATAAAAAAATATCTTACCAAACACATATCTTTAATTGGTTACGTAAGTGTAAAGAAACAGATATAGATAATGAACTCTTAAAATCTGCACTAGTTCAGTATTGTATTTATATAGAGGAATTATTTAAAGGAATGGAAATAATGAATGACAAGGACATTGAAAATTTCGAGAAAGAAGTATTGGATTTTTCTGCAACAATGGACTCCATTGTTAACCCGGTTGCTCTTGTCGAAAAAACTGATGAGCTAAAGCAAAAAATGAAAACCTTAAATGAGGTTGTTGAATCTTATGAAAATTATTTGTGTGAACGTTATCTTGACTATTTTAGCTGCGAAACACAAATAACGGAATCTCGTTTAAATAGTTCTCGCCAGATAGAATTTTGTATCCAAATAAATGGGGCAAATGTACAATTCATATATGATTTCTTAAAACATTATCAATACGTTTGGTTTGGAGCTAAATATCCATTGAAAAGATGGAATGGAGAAGAATTTGACTCAAACACAAGTAAAGATATAAAGAAAATCATAGAAGGAAATCGTATGGATGGGTATGGGTTGGATAAGGGCGATAATTACGCGAAGTGTGTAGAAGATGATTTCAAGAATTTTTATAGTGATAAGGATTATTTCTGTAAATACTGTAAAGACAACAAAACTGCAGTTGAAGAAATAAAAAAATATAAAGAAAAGATAGAGTCACTTGGGACAAATAATAATAGGTGTTAATGAAAACCGTTATCTATTCAAGTCTTACAGATATCAATAACCGAAACGATGGATAAAATTGATTATAAAAAGATAGCATATTTGTTAGGATGCTATATGGTAATAGTTGATAAGGAAATCAATCAGATGGAGGTTGATGTCCTTGATAATTATTTACCATTATCAAAGGAAGATGAACTTTATCATCAGAGAATGCAAATCTTCTCTGATGATGAAGAGCGCATGAAGCTAAAAGATATACTTGACAAGTTGGTTATGGCTAATTATTCTGTTGCTCAGAAAACGGAAATAGTCACCCTTCTTGCTCGAATAGCTTATGGTGACGATTATATGGCAAGTTCAGAATTGGAATTGCTTATTAAGGTTGGTAAACTTTTAAAACTTGATATTGGACAAATCATCGAAGAAACACAGTCTGAGTCAAATAAAAGAATTGACTCTTCTCAACTTTCTTCTTTAAAACGTTTTGTCGGAAAAATGGAGAATACCATCTATCAGAGTTTTGCAAATTCTGATAAGAAAAGTGTTGTCGATATGATGTTGGGTGGTCTTGGTTATTCTGCATCCATAGCGCAAATCACAGAAGATGCTGAGAAGGATCTTGCTCGTGTTACTAGAATAATAGATGACTTGAATAGCATGTTGAATGAAGAGTATAATCATTTAGCAAGTATCAAACCATCTTCGAAGAAAGTTTCTAAGGAAGTTTTGAAGATAGAACAAATTATTCAAGGAATTCGAGGCAGTTTTAATGAAATAATAGATAACAGTTTGACTAGTAATAGAGATGTATTGGATAAGAAAAGAAGGAATATTCGATACTTTACTATTGCTTTTATGGGTAGGACAAAGGCAGGAAAGAGTACTCTTCATAAAGTCATCACTCAACAGGAAAATGATGATATAGGAGTAGGCAAATTACGTACTACACGATATAATAGAAGTTGGTATTGGAACAAACTTCGTATTGTTGACACTCCTGGCATTGGTGCGCCTGGTGGTGAAGCTGATACCGAGATAGCCAAGTCTATTATAGATGAAGCTGACGTGGTTTGCTATGTTGTGACGAGTGACTCTATTCAAGAAACAGAGTTCGATTTCTTTTCAACTATAAAGGAAAGAAATAAGCCGTTATACATAATCTTAAATGTCAAAAGCAATCTTAATCAAGCTATTCGTTTAAAAAGGTTTATAGCAAATCCGGATGATTGGAGACTTGGTGACGGTCCTCAATCTATTAAGGGGCATATAGAGCGCATTCATGATAAACTTGATGGTAAGTATAACATGGATGCCGTTCGTATTATTCCTATTCATCTGTTAGCTGCGCAAATAGCCCTTTCTGGAGAGCAAGATTCTAAGACTTCTAAGATACTATTTGAGGCTTCTAATATATCTGAGTTTACAAATTCTGTAAAAAAAGAAGTGCAGTTGTCTGGTAGTTTGAAGAAAAGCTTGAGCGTTATTGATGGTACTTCTTATCAGATAAATACAATATGGCATAAGATTTACACTGACTTGAAAAGCCTAAAGGAAGGTAATGAAGTATTGAAGAAGAAACAAGCGAAAAATCATATGTTTTTCAAGAAAGAGTTAGCTCAAGTCGAACAATACTTAATGGATATCTTTAAAAATACAAAAAAAGAATTCCAAAATCGTGCTTCTACTTTTGCAAGCGAGCATTATGATGACGAAGAGGCAGGAAAAGCATGGAGTAATGATGCAGTAGTAAAGTCTATAAATAAAAGACTTGAACAACAAATACAGGAGAGATATAATGATTTGAATGAAAAGATAAAATCAGAATTAGAGGAGATGATTATGGACATGCGCATATCTCTTGCTACAAATAATATTGGTTCTGATGTATCAGGTGAGTCTGTAACCAATACACGATTTGCAGCAGGGGTCTTTGGTTCAATCATGACTGCTGCAGCTCCGTTTATAATTCCTAATTTTTGGAATCCTTTTGGATGGAGTGTTGCTGTGGGTACTGTAATTGTTGGTATTTTAAGTTCTATATTTACGAGTCTTTTTACTTCAAAATCAGAAAAAATCAGAAAGGCTACAGAAAACTTGCGTAAGCAACTATATGATAGTATTGATTCTGGTATTGATAAGAATTTGAAACAAGTTCTTGAGAATACAAGAAAGTCAATAAATGATACATATAAAACTATTGATTCGGTATTTAATGCTTATACTAAAAATGCCGATGATATAATAATGGATATGGAAAAACTTGTCAAGCAAGTACAAGAAAACGAGAATGCAATCAATTCATTGGTAAGTCTTCGAATTCTTGATTTTGTAGGCAAGAATCCTGTTAAAGAAATAAGTATAAATGAAATGAGTAACCAAGTTTTATGTGATGGATATCCTGTTGAAAGAGATTGGAAAAAGCAATCTATCAAGTTCCTATATGACACGGGGCTTACAGGTAAGAATATTCAAAAGATAGAAAAGGCAACTCAGATGACAATAAAAACAAAATAATATGGCACAACAATTTAATTATGCAGTCTACCAAGAAAGACTTAGTAGATTGGAAGCTAAAACTCGAGCGTTGTTGAAAGAAACCAACAATACGGAGTTGACTTGTAAAATGGACTTAGAGCTTGCAGGCTTGCAAGACCGTAAAGAATTACGCTTAGCGTTTGTAGGACAATATAGTTCCGGCAAATCTACTATTATTTCTGCATTAACAGGTAGAAAGGATATCAAGATAGATGCAAATGTCGCTACAGATCATGTATCGGAATATAAATGGAACAACATTGTTCTTATGGACACTCCGGGTATTCTTGCAGGTAAAGTAGAATCGCATGATGAGAGTACTAAAGCTGCTTTAAAAGAATGCGATTTGATATTTTATGTCTTGACCTCCCAACTTTTTGATGATGTATTATTCAATAATTTCATCGACTTGGCATACAATCAACATTTTGCAGACAAGATGTTTATTGTTGTCAATAAGATGGGAATGGAGTCGGGAGCGTTTGACCAACTTGTAGACAACTATACTATCTCGTTGGAAAAAATATTCTCAGAAAGAGGCTATGAACTGAAAAACTTTCCTCTTGCCTTCATTGATGCGGCAGACTATATGGATGGTATTGATGAAAACGACAATGAGTTTGTTCAATTAAGTAACTTTGAACATTTTATAGATATGCTCAACGTCTTTGTCGCTCGCAAGGGAATGATAAAAAAGCAATTTGATACTCCTGTTAGAGTCTTTCAAAGTTATCTTAAGGATATCGCTGTTACTGCCGTAGACAAGACTTTATCTGACATTTTTAATCAGTTAGAGCAGAAATTACGTCATAGTCTGTCTGACCTAAAGCGAGATACAAGAAACAATTTGTCTTCGTTTGCTTCTATGGCTATGAGTAAAGTCATTTCTTTATCTAATGATATTGGAGGCATTGACGAAAATGACTGGAAATATAGGCAAGAGGCATTGAATTCTGAATTGCAGAGCATTATATCTAATACTTCTGCTAAGATAGAAGACACAATCAACTCAAATTATGAGCGATTGATGAATGACGTCAATGATTTCTGTGGTAAGGATTCGTTAGTTAAATACTCAGGAGAAATCGATATGAAATTGGCTTCGCCCAATATCAGCATAGAGGAACAGAAGAATCTGTCTATGCAGAAAAAAGCTTTAGACTTTTTAAAGCGTGGTGGAGTACAGATTGGAAATATGGCTCCTAATGTAACTAAATTAGCAGGTGGTATAAGCCAGGCTTCAGGATCTACGCTCCATAAAATGGTGTTGGATGTTGGGCATTTCTTTGGAAAGTCCTTTGGACCTTGGCAAGCAGTTAGATGGGCAAGTAATATCGCTAAAGTTGCAAAGTTTGGTATACCGGTAGTTTCTGCTGGTATTGAGATTTGGATGCAGTTTAGAGAAGATTCTAAAGAAAACAAGCGTTTAGAGCAGATAAAAAGTGCAAAGAATCAGTTTGTCTCTACTTATCAGGTAGAAATAAATAAGGTTGCAGAGCAATTTGAAAAGTATTTATTACAGGTATTTGGTAATTATACCAATAAACTGGAAGAGATAAATCACTCTAAGACTGAGTTGATAGAGGCTTCTAATAAGAATGATATTACGATTAAGAAGATCAGTGAGTTGGATGCGGAATATGCAGACTTCATTGAAGCTATAGAAGTAGATGAGTAATTATGTTCAAGTATAATTATTATGGCAAAGAATGAAAATAAAATCTTAGAGGAGTTGAGACGAAGAGGCGGGATTTGTGAAGATCCTGCTCCTGAAGTCGGAGGCTTTACTGGCTGGTTGATAAACTTGTTCTCGAAGAAAAAGTCTTGATTTGTGAAAAACTTGGTGTAGCGGAGGCAGAAAACCTCCGCTACAATCATATAAACGAAATATTATGAAGTTAGCAATTACATATGCTGAGTTGCAGGATTATGTAGCCAGTCATTTTCATAAGACAGTGAATCTTGAGTTTGTTGATGAGGCTACTGTGTCAGTCTCAGTACCCATCAAGGTGTTTGGCTTTACCAAGTCGGTAGGCATAAACATTATCGTGAAGAAGATTATGGGCACTGACTTATTCTTGTCGTACGATGGTAAGATGGGAATAGACATGCTTGTTTCGCCTGCTATCTCTTATGCAAAGAAACTTGTGCCAGAGAAGGCTGATTGGGTAGAACAGATGCCTGGCAATATCGTTAAGCTGCGTCTTGGAGATATTGACAAATTGCAGGATGTGTCTGAGAAAGTTGAGCTGAAGACCATCCGCTTTACTCCAGAGCACATAGAAGTAGATGTCGTTCTGTTGTAATAAAAAATTATTCAGTATAAAAGATAAAAACGAGACTTTTAGTGATTTTATCTTTTATACAAGATAAAATTGCCTTATCAGTTGTTCTTGCCCCTAAAAATCGATACCTTTGTATATAATTTATCTTTTGATTAATAATATGGAAAATAGAAACATTTGGCTCAAACCTAAACCCACCCATATAGATGAGTATTTTGAGGATTTCTTAGGTTATCTGGCGTCTTCAGAAACGCCATCAGATACATTATATATAGAATCAATACGGTTGCTGAAGGAACGTGTAGCTCTTCTTGTTGAAGAAAGAACTGCCAAGCCGATATATAGACAGGACAAAACTGTAGAAGTCTTGACGTTTAACACACGGCTGTGTGGTGCATGGCTGTTGGCTGTTAATGATGCTAATGAGCAAGAACGTAAGCAGGTTTTGCTGACAATGATAAATAATCTTGTAGGTATTTGCATGCAAAAAACTACTAATGCATTGAACAGTAGTACATTTGCATATAAAAGTGTGCCTGACATTCTCGGTAAGGCGATGAGGCTGATGACGTCTGATATGCCGGATTCGTTGGCTTTCTCTTGGAATGACCTGATAGTCTTTTCTTTGGATATGTTCGTTGTGAAGTTCTTGAAGATGCAGTGCTCGACACCATCTGAGGCTTATTGCGAAGGTAAGGGATTGATGGCTGTAAAGCATGACGAAATCATACTTGCTGCTTATTCAAAGAACGAATACGAGAAGAAGTATGTGCAGAAATCGGTAAGTCAGTTGTTGCCAGAGTACGGATTTAAGGTAAGCTCTACTCCGAATTTGCAGCTTAAAGAATCGCAAAGGGACGATACCGAGGCTATAGAAGAGTTTGTAGACGACATTCTGAAAACGATGAAAAATTGTAAAAAGGAGGTGGCCGTAAAACGTCTCCTGGATTATACGGAAGGTGATTATGTGCCTGTGGAGGTGACAGAAGTGTCTTCGCAGCGAATAATGCTGAAAACCATAGATCCAAGTTATAATCAGATAGAAGGTCAGTTGATATTTGAACAAACTCTGAAAATATTCTCGAAGATATATCGCCCTGAGGTGTGGGCAAAGGTGCTGAAGGTGGGCGACCGTTTCAATGTAAATGTCAACCCCGCTAACAATTCGTTTAGTCTTACCAACCTTTTCGTCAAGTATATAGAAGAAAATGCAAAGCCAGGCGATGAATTTGATTCTCATAATTATAAGGTTGAAAACGGTATACTGAAGTTTCGTGAGTTTTGGACGGATGAAGGCTTTATGGTTTACGTGAATTTAACAGAAGAGGAGGATGAGCAACTTGACACCAATGATCGTTATGCAGTTGTCGTGATTGATGATAAATTTTATATTTATGGAGAATTCAAAGGGTGTCTTTATGGCTCAATTGTAGGCTACGAAGTTGAAAACATACATATTACTCGAGATGAGGCGTGTCCGAAGATGCTGAGGCAATTTATTGTCTCTCTCTCCGAAATAGAGATACCGGAAAAGGAGGAGGAGCATGAGGAAATTCTACCGACATTCATCAAGGAATACTGTAATACTTTGAATGTTTTGCAGAGTCGTGAGGCTAATCCGATGCTGCGCTATCGAATACTTAGTGTGGTTCGTATCCTATGCACATTGATAGAGGATGGAAAGGATGAGGAATATTGTAAGTATATTGCTAAATATATCAAAACCCTGATTCTGTTTGCAAAAGCAGACAGCAATGAGGGTGATGCTATTGTTGTGATAGAAACTCCAGAAGACTTGAAGGACGAGGAGACTGTCACTAATGGATCTGACATATTGAAAATTCTTTCTTGTTTTGCTAAAGGATATGATGAAACAAGTGGTGTACTTGACCCGTACATTGACGGTGGAAATGAAACGTTGAGTAACACTGCCTCGTTGGTACAGTCGTACAATCGTCTGTGTGGTATGCTGGATAACAAGACACTTAGAGGTATAAAGAAACAGATACTGAAGCAACTTTCAGTAGTCACAGACGGCGACTCAACCCTCGAACTCTCAAGCGAGTTGGAGGGTATTTTTGGCGAAGAAGATGATATGAAGGAGTTCAAGACCTCTTTCTTTGAAGCTCCAGGTAATGCTAAGGAACAACTACAATCTTATAATATCTTCCGTGGTGTCTGTGCTATGATGAATAATCGTGGCGGTGTACTGTATTTGGGTGTAAACGACAAGGGTGTTCCTGTAGGTGTGAAGAACGATCTTAATATACTTTCTAAGAAATATAATCTGGATTCTACTCTTGATGCTTATATGTTGCATATCAACAGGCAGGGTGAAGAGTGGTTTGGTGAAACCTACTGGAAATATGTTACGTTGAAGCCTATAAGCGAACATAATGTGGTGAGCATTGTAATCGAGCCATACCCGTACGACATTGTTTATCTAAAAGATAAAACGACATACCTCAGAAAGAACAATGCCTCTGCACCAATAACAGATGCCTCTACGATTGAGGATATACGTCGTCGTCGTCAGGAGAATCTACGCAAAGCAGACGACAAGATTATAATACTTCAGGATGCTATACAGAAGGAGCGTAGGGTGCGACTCATTGGATATAAATCATCTAACAGTGGTACGATTAAAAACCGTATCGTTGAAGCTTTTCATGTTGATGATAACGAGTATATGCACGGTTATGAAGTAGAGAATGATAAGGTTAAAATATTCCGAATCTCGCGTGCGGAGAAGATTGTCATGTTGGATGAACCTTGGAAGTTCAAAAGCAAACACAAGAAATTGAGTCTTGATCCCTTCCACATGTCGGGTGATACGAAAATCGAAGTGAAGCTTCGCCTGAAACTCCAGGCAAAGAATGCTATCGAGGAGTCTTATCCTGGAGTTGCTCAGTATATTAAACAATTTAATAGCGATACGTGGGAGCTAAAAACATTTACGTACAACCTTTATCCTTTGATGGTGTTCTATCTGAGTTATGCCCCGTATGTGGATATCGTGGATGTGAAAGGTTTGAAGGAGGCTGTAGTAGATTATGTCAAACAGAATTTGCATATAGATTAATGCTGTTTTATCATTATGTGCCCTAAATTGGTGTTCTTTCTAAAAAGAATCCAAAACTTGTGGCAGTCTCACCGAAAATGTATATCTTTACATGCTAAAAACAACAACATATAGATTTAAACAAGTATGCGTGAATTCAAAGATATAAAGGTGGCTGTGGCAGGAACCGGCTACGTGGGCTTGAGTATTGCTACATTGCTTGCTCAGCATCATCATGTTACGGCTGTAGATGTGATACCCGAAAAGGTAGAGAAACTGAACAATCGTATATCGCCTATTCAAGACGAGTATATCGAAAAGTATCTGGCAGACAGGAATATTCTGCCTTGTGTAGGTAACGAGACCTGTGCGTCAGAGCAAGAAGGTAAGGGAACTTTGATAGCCACTCTTGACGGCAAGGCTGCATATGCTGATGCTGATTATGTGGTTATTGCGGCTCCTACCAACTACGACCCAGTAAAGAATTATTTCGACACATCACATGTAGAGGAGGTTGTCGACCTGGTGCTGGAGGCAAATCCTGATGCAGTAATGGTCATCAAGTCGACCATTCCCGTAGGTTATTGTCGCGGCCTATATGTGAAGTATGCACATAAATTCCAGACAACCCCTTCGCTCAAGGGCAAGCATTTCAATCTGCTGTTCTCGCCTGAATTCCTTCGTGAGAGCAAGGCATTGTACGACAATCTTTATCCCTCACGTATCATAGTGGGCTATCCCAAACAGCTCCCTACAGAGCAGAACGAGGAGTGGAAAGAGGAGAATGTCGCAATAGCTGCTGTCAGCAATCCAAAGTCGGAAGAGTTTGCCAAGACATTTGCATCTTTACTCTTGGAAGGCGCTATCGGTCATAATGGCGATACAAAGCAATTGGATTCTTCACTTTTCACTCTTAACTCTTCACTCGAAAAGAACATTCCAGTTCTTTTCATGGGCACCAAGGAGGCTGAGGCTGTAAAGTTGTTTGCCAATACTTATCTGGCATTGCGTGTGAGCTACTTCAATGAGCTTGACACTTATGCCGAGATGAAGGGTCTGGACAGCAAGGCTATTATTGAAGGTGTAGGACTTGATCCGCGCATCGGTACACATTATAATAATCCGTCGTTCGGTTATGGTGGCTACTGTCTGCCTAAGGACACCAAGCAGCTTCTTGCCAACTATCAGGATGTACCCGAAAATCTTATTGAGGCTATTGTAGAGAGCAACCGCACACGTAAGGACTATATTGCTGATGCTGTGCTTAAAAAGGCCGGCTATTATAGCTATGCCGAAGACAACAGCTTCGATGCAAGCAAGGAGCATGCCTGTGTGATAGGTGTATATCGACTGACAATGAAGTCGAACTCGGACAACTTCCGCCAGTCGGCAATACAGGGTATCATGAAGCGCATCAAGGCTAAGGGTGCAGAGGTGATAATCTATGAGCCTACGCTTGAAGACGGAACCACCTTCTTCGGCAGTAAGGTAATCAACAATCTCGACGACTTCAAGGCGCAGAGCAAGGCTATCATTGCCAACCGCTTTGACGACTGCCTGAAGGATGTGGAGGATAAAGTCTATACACGAGATATATTCCGCCGCGACTAAATGGCTTTTATGCTGTTAAGACAGCACAACATTGGATTGTGCGAGCGAATATAATGAAAAGACGGGAATATCAGCAATCAATATGCTGATATTCCCGTTAATTGTTTTTCGGAGCTTAAGATTGTTTTCAGGGAACTTAAGCTGAATATTACTTGATTACGCCAAGTTCCTTGCCTACCTTAATAAATGCATTGATAGCCTTGTCGAGCTGCTCGCGTGTGTGACCTGCTGAGAGCTGAACTCGGATACGTGCCTCACCCTTCGGAACAACCGGATAGTAGAAGCCGGTAACGTAGATGCCTTCCTCAAGCAGAAGATTAGCATAGCGCTGTGACAGAGGAGCGTCGTAGAGCATAACGGCACAGATGGCACTCTGAGTAGGCTTGATGTCGAAGCCGGCAGCCATCATCTTGTCGCGGAAGTAGTTGACGTTCTCTACCAGACGATCGTGGATAGAATTGTCCTCCTTGAGCATCTTGAACACCTCAAGACTTGCACCGATGATAGACGGAGCCAATGAGTTGGAGAACAGGTATGGGCGGCTGCTCTGACGCAGCATGTCGATAATCTCCTTACGGCCAGTTGTGAAGCCTCCGAGAGCACCACCGAATGCCTTGCCAAGTGTACCTGTGTAGATGTCAACACGACCGTAAGTCTTGCAGAGTTCGCTTACACCATGACCGGTAGCGCCTACTACGCCGGCAGAGTGGCTTTCGTCAACCATTACGAGTGCGTCATACTTCTCAGCGAGGTCGCAAATCTGCTCCATAGGAGCCACATTGCCGTCCATAGAGAATACGCCGTCAGTACAGATGATACGGAAACGCTGTGCCTGTGCTTCCTGCAGACACTTCTCGAGTTCTTCCATATTGGCATTGGCGTAGCGATAGCGCTTAGCCTTGCAGAGACGTACACCGTCAATGATAGAAGCGTGGTTGAGTGCATCAGAGATGATAGCGTCCTCGTCGGTCAGGAACGATCCGAACAAACCTCCGTTAGCGTCGAAGCATGCAGCATACAAGATTGTGTCTTCAGTCTGGAAATAGTCAGAGATAGCAGCCTCCAACTCTTTGTGAATGTCCTGGGTTCCGCAGATGAAGCGAACAGAAGACATGCCGAATCCGCGGCGATCCATCATTTTCTTGGCACCCTCAATAAGGCGCGGGTGATTAGACAAGCCAAGATAGTTGTTGGCGCAGAAGTTGAGCACCTCTTTGCCCTTAACCTGAATTGCAGCCTGCTGTGGGCTTTCGATGATACGTTCTTCTTTGTAGAGACCTGCCTGTTTGAGATTTTCCAGTGCTGTGCAGAGATGATCTTTGATTTTTCCGTACATGATTTGTCAGTTTTTAAAAGTTATTATATGTGGTTTTTGTTAGAAACATGTTTGACGGTTTAGGGTGTGCTTAAAGCTCACTGGGGAAATGTTCCCGTCTAAGACTACAAAATAACTCATTATTTTTTACATAGAGGGTGGTTTTAGTGTTATTTTTTATAAAAAGTGTATCAAAATCAAATTTCTCTGAAATATGGTTTTTATATCATTTTTTTTTTGTTATTTTGCATCGCAAATAAAACCTAAATCCATAAGCTTAAATGCACTGGAAGAAGTAGTATATTACAATAAATAATAAATCAACAAATAAAAAAACAAACTTCTAAAATTATAAAAACTCTTATGAAGAACATTTTGGTTATCGGTTCGACAGGACAGATAGGTTCTGAACTGACTAAGAAACTACGTTCGATCTACGGAAACAGTAATGTTGTGGCTGGCTACATCAAGGGCGCTGAGCCAACAGGCGAACTGGCTGAGGCTGGTCCTATGGCCGAGTGTGATGTCACAAATCCGCAAATGATTTCGGATGTTGTAAGCAAGTACAACATTGACACCATCTACAATCTTGCAGCTCTACTGTCTGTTGTGGCAGAATCAAAGCCACGTCTGGCATGGAAGATTGGTATCGACGGTTTGTGGAACATCCTTGAGATTGCACGTGAGCATCACTGTGCTGTGTTTACTCCAAGCTCAATCGGCTCATTCGGTCCGTCAACTCCTAAGATGATGACTCCGCAGGACACTATACAGCGTCCTCGTACTATATACGGTGTATCAAAGGTTACCACAGAGCTTCTGAGCGACTACTACTTTAATAAGTATGGTGTAGACACACGTGCCGTACGCTTCCCTGGCGTTATCTCGTACGTTACACCTCCGGGTGGTGGTACTACCGACTATGCTGTTGATATTTATTATTCGGCAGTTCGTGGCGAGAAGTTCGTTTGCCCGATTAAGGAGGGTACACTTATGGACATGATCTACATGCCTGATACTCTTAAGGCTGCTATCGACCTTATGGAGGCTGACCCGACACGTCTTGTACATCGCAACGCATTCAACATCGCTTCTTTGAGCTTTGGTCCGGAGACAGTGTTCCAGGCTATCAAGAAGTACAAGCCTGACTTCGAGATGGAGTACAACGTTGATCCGTTGAAGCAGAGCATCGCTGAGAGCTGGCCTGACCGTATGGATGACTCTTGTGCTCGTGAGGAATGGGATTGGTGCCCGGCTTACGACCTCGACTCAATGACAAAGGATATGCTCGAAAAGCTTACTATCAAGCTTAAGGGATAGTAGGGTAGGGCTCAACTGATATAAAAAGGCAGGAAATACAATTGTGGATTGATGTAGAATTCCACTCTTGTATTTCCTGCCTTTTTTTATATGAAATTACGCTAAAATATGCCGGATAGCTAAAAATGAGCGAATAATGAGTTTTTCACCTCAATAGAGGTAATGATTTAACGATTATAGCAAAATTTAATGTATATTTGTAGCAAAATTCTTGGTTTACGGCATTAGCAAGTATGTTGTATAACTTCTGATAATAAAATATTATTGAATATGGGCATAAGCAAAGGATTAACAGAAGAGGATGTAAAGTTCCGCTATATCAACGAAGCCATCACAAGTAAGGGATGGTCGAAGGATAGTATATTCATGGAGCAGAAGGTTAAATTTACTGATGGTAAAATTAGCCTTCATGGTAATCTTGTGCATAGAGAGAAGCCGAAGTTTGCCGATTACGTACTTTATGTTAACAAAGCGACACCGATAGCCATTGTAGAAGCAAAGGACGCAAATCACTCTGTTTCTCACGGCCTGCAACAAGCCATGACTTATGCCCAAATGCTTGATGTGAAGTTTGCATACAGTTCAAATG